>Ga0209256_1000149_pt1 | contig 146390 bp, 131 predicted proteins | sample AraplaCol_mCL_r2_2_FD_184270 | JGI IMG/M metagenome (GOLD analysis project Ga0209256, IMG submission 184270) | Arabidopsis root microbial communities from North Carolina, USA - plate scrape MF_Col_mCL_r2 (SPAdes) (version 3) | ecosystem: Host-associated > Plants > Roots > Endosphere | place... | reverse complement strand
TGGTTCAGCCGGTTTGAGATAGGGGAACTCGACCTGCGCGTACTGTGATACGCGCAGATCACGTGTTACCCATGTCTCCGAACACCTGTTACCCATGTCTCCGGTCTGTACATGCGGGAGAGGGGTTGGGGGTGAGGGCAAGCGCTTCAAGCACGAACCACGCTTCGACATAACGACGCCCCGCCCTCACCCCCGGCCCCTCTCCCACTTCGCGGGAGAGGGGAGCAAACCAGCGGCGAAGTCAAACAGGCTCAATCACTCTTGATCCCGTTGTCCTTGATCACCTTGCCCCACTTGGCGTAGTCGTTCTGCATGCGGGTCGTAAGCTGGTCGGCAGGCAGGAATGACGCCACCGTACCGGCGCCCAGCATCTTCTGCTGCACGGTCGCGTCGGCCAGCGCGCCCTTGAGGGCGTCGGAGAGTTTGGCGACGATGTCCTTGGGCGTGCCGGCCGGCACGAGCAGCGCGCCCCACGACGAGGCATCGAAGCCCGGGAAACCCTGTTCGGCCACGGTCTTCACGTCGGGCGTGAACGACACGCGCTTGATCGATCCCACGGCGATCGGACGTAGCTTGCCGGCCTTGATGTGCGGCAGTGCGGCGATCATGTCCGAGAACATCATCGGCACCTGTCCGGCCAGCAGGTCGGAAATCGCCGGCGCGCTGCCCTTGTAAGGAACGTGCTGCACGTCGAAATGGCCCAGGTTCTTGAGCAGTTCCGTCGACAGATGACCGAAGCTGCCATTGCCCGCACTCGTGTAGTTCATCTTGCCCGGCTGGGCCTTGGCACTGGCGATGTACTGCTGCAGGTCGGTCACGTCAGGCAGCGACTGTGGATTGACCACCATGACGATCGGCAACTCGTAGGCGTTACCGACGGGCGTGAAATCCTTGAACACGTCGTAGCCCTTGCGCGGCAGCAGGTGCGGCGCCAGCAGTGTGGGCGTAGCCAGCATGACGAGCGTGTAGCCATCCGGTGCCGACTTGGCGGCAGCATCGGCACCGATGGTGCCCGACGCGCCGGGACGGTTATCGACGACGATGGTCTGCTTGAGCGTCTCGCCCATCTTCTGGCCGATGATGCGCGCGGCGGTATCGGTCGGGCCGCCTGCCGGGAACGGCACGATCAGCTTGATTGGCTTGTCCGGGTAGCTCGGCTGTGCGAAGGCGGCAATCGACGCGAACGGCAGCAGCGCAGCCAGCGCGAGCGTGGACAGCGCCAGGCGGCGCGGTTGACGGTGTTGCATGTTGTTTCCTCCATATATGCCGGCGCGATCATCGGGCGCCGGCTGATTCTGTGATCGTTTGTGTGGCGCTCAGAGCTTCATCACACCCGGCTGGAACAGTCGTGCATCCATCTGGCGCACGTTGTCGGCCACGGCCACCGGGGTGGCGCACTGGTCGAGCACATCGCGCTGCAGATCTACGCCAGGTGCGATTTCCACAAGCGTCAGGCGCGGCTCGCCAGATGCATCGGCGCGCATCTCGAACACCGCGCGCTCGGTCACGTAGAGCACGGGGATACCGAGCGACGCCACGTAGGGACCGTTGAAACTCAGGTGCGAGACTTCGGGCACGATCTTTTTGACGCGCCCTTCCTTCGTAATCGTCAGCCGGCCATCTTCGGCGCGGATCTCCAGTCCGCCAGCCGTCAGCGTGCCCATGAACACCACGGCCCGAGCGCTCTGCGTGATGTTGATGAAGCCGCCCACTCCAGCGATCAGCGCGCCCTCGCCTTCACCGAACTTGCTGACGTTCACGTTGCCGTGGCCGTCCAACTCGGCCAATCCGAGGATGGCAAGGTCGATGCCGCCGCCTTCGTAGAAGTCGAATTGCGCGGGCTGATCGACCACGGCTTCCGGATAGGCCGATGCGCCAAAGCTCAGTCCGTCCGCAGGCGTGCCGCCGATCGGCCCCGCTTCCACGGTCAACGTGAAACCACCGAGTCCGGCCTGATGCGCCAGCGCGCCCACGGCCGCTGGCATGCCCACGCCGAGGTTCACCACGCGCGGGCTGCGCGCTGCGAGTTCCATCACGGCGCGGCGCTGCACGATGGTGCGGGCGTCGAGCGGTGCCGATGCAGCAGGCAGCAATTCGGCTTCCTTCGCTTTCTCGGCGGCGTCAGCCGCTTCTCCCCGCCACGGGCGGACGTAGGCTTCGTTGTACGCCTCGGCAAAGGTCATCTGGTGATGAGCCGGTTCCTCGCTGACCACGACGTAATCGACGAGGATGCCGGGCACGTGGATGGCCTGCAGCGTCTCGTGATAATCGACCAGCGACTCCACCTGCGCGATCACGATGCCGCCCGAGTTGTGCGCGGCCTGCGCCATCGCCAGCAACTCGTGATGGAACGCCTCGCGATGCGTGCTCAGGTTGCCGCGCGTATCCGACGCCGTGCAGCGGATCAGTGCGCAGTCGATGCGGAAACTCGGATAGAACAGGTATTCGTCGCCACGAAAATTTACGGCCTCGACCCAGTTGGCCGTGCCGGCCGCGATGGCCTCGCGCGCCCGCGCGTTGACGGCGCCGCCGTGATAGCGGGAATCCTGGGGCGTGCGTGGATCGACAAAGGTGTGCAGCCCGATCTTGGTCAGCACGCCGGGCTTGCCGCCGGCAATCGCACGATACAGATGGGTCAGCACACCCTGCGGCAAATTGAAGCCCTCGCACTGCTCGTTCATGGCGAGCGTGGCGAGGCGCGTGGCCGAACGCCAGTGACCGCCCACAATGGCACGGGTCATGCCGGCGTTGCCGAAGTGATTCACCCCGCGCGCACCGCGATCGCCCTGCCCTGCGGAATAGACCAGCGTCAGATCGCGTGGCAAGCCATCGCGCAGAAAGCGCTGCTCCAGCGCCTCGGTCACGCCTTCGGCATGGCCCGCGCCGACAAACCCTGCACTGGCCACGGTCCAGCCGGTCTGGACAAGTGCCGCCGCCTGCGCGGTGGTGATCACCTTCATGCCTGTCTCCTGCATCTTGTCATGTCGTGGTTTCTACCGATCCACGTACTACACACAAATCGCGAACAATTGTTCGGAAAACGCCTATCATACGGATCGCACGGCCAGACGCAAGTCCGGTCTGACCCGCAGATCCCCCCTATTTCACTCATTCGCCCATGCCGCGCAGCCAGGCCACGCCAGCCGACGACACGCCCGAGATTCCAAAAAAGGAAGAACTGCTCGACTCCCTGACCAAGGGCCTGGCCTTGCTGCGGCTTTACGCCAGCGGTGTGGACCGGCTGACGATGCAGGACGTGGCCGAGCAGCTCGACGTGACGCGCGCCGCCGCACGCCGGCTGCTGCTGACGCTGGCGCACAACGGCTATCTGGCACAGGAGGGGCGGCAGTTCGTGCTGACGCCCAGGGTGATGGATCTCGGCTATGCCTATTTTGCGTCGATGAACCTGCCGCAAATCGCGCGCCCTTATTTGCAGGCGCTGTGTGCGGAAGTCAGCGAAAGCTGCTCGATCGGCATGCTCGACCGCGATGCGGTGGTGTTGGTGGCGCGCGAGGAACCCAGCCAGTTGCTGCGCGTGGACATGGCGATCGGCCGGCGCATGCCCGCCTATGCACACTCGCTCGGGCGCGTGCTGCTGGCAGGACTCGACGAGGCCACCCGCAGCGCCTATCTGGCCGATGCCGAGCTTCGCAAGCTGACACCGTTCACCATCGATTCGCACAAAGTGCTGGGCCGAAAGCTGGAACAGGTCGCTGTGGATGGCTACTGCACGCTGATCAGCGAACTGGCCGATGGCTTTGCAGGGGTCTCGGTGCCGCTGCACGACCAGACCGGCAAGGTGGTGGCGGGGCTCGGCATCAGCATGGTGCTGGGCAGCCGTGACAAGGCGTATCTGGAGCAGCATTTCCTGCCGCCGCTGCAAGCTGCGGCACAGAAGATCGAGACAATTCTCAAAGCGCGGTAAACGCTTATCCCGCTTCAGAATGAAAGAGCCCCGCTGGCCGGGGAGGTCGCGGGGCTTGAAGTGGTAGCGGAGCAAGGATCCTGTTGCCCCGCCACAATCTTGATGCATGACACCCGCCACCACATCACCCGATTGTGGGGATCTTTGTGCGCGAACGCACAAGAACGCACCCCCCATGTCGCGGGGACTGCGCACCGTTGTCAGATCAATCGTGCGGCAACGACGAGAAAGCCGAAAAACGCTCCACGGCTGCGGTGTACGCGGCCAACGCCGGATGTTGCGCCGGATCGACGTGACCGGGCAACAGCGCCTGGGTGAACGTCCAGACCACTGCAGCGGTCAACCCTGCCTGATCCACATCGCCTTCCTTGGCGGGCACGGGCAGCGTGGCCACTTCATCCTCCAGCAGCGCAAAGGCGCTGGCACACTGACCATTCACACGCTCCACCCAAGGCTGATGCACCTTCTCGGAGGGACGCAGGTTGTGCTCGTACACGTTCTGCACTGCCTTTTCGCACGCAGCCAGCGCCAGGCCAATGGTCCGCAGCGCGCGTTGCCGATGCGCGATGTCCGCCGGCATCAGGCTGCGACCGGCCAGCGTTTCTGCATAGTCGATGATGAGCGTCGAATCCATCAACACCACGTCGTTGTCGCACACCAATGTGGGCGCCTTGACCACGGGGTTGATCGCGCGAAACTGCTCGAACGTGCGGAACACCGAGACGGATTCGTGCTGGAACGGCAGCCCAAGCAATCGCATCGAGATGGCGGCGCGGCGCACGTAGGGGGAATCGAGCATGCCAATCAGTCTCATGATGTACCTCGGTTGTGGGCAGTGTGGTTCGGAAAGAGTGACGATTATCCTTCACGGTTCGCGATTGCGTGTCGTGCGAGGGTTCTATCGGGGACATCACTTCTTGACCACTTCAATCATTTTTATGATCGAACTAGTCAAATCTAACCGTTTCGCCTACACTGCCGCCCAGGATTGATCGATTCGATCAAATACCTGCCCGAAACAAACAGGCGCCGCCACCCCACGCGGCGGGAGACGAAAAAATGCAGATTCATATCAAGCGCGCCATCGAGCGCGTACCCGGCGGCATGATGATCGTGCCGCTGCTGATTGGCTCGCTGGTGGCGACTTTCGTACCGGACGGCCCGAAGTTCTTCGGATCATTCACCAACGCGCTGTTCACGGGTGCGCTTCCGATTCTGGCGGTGTTCTATGTCTGCATGGGCGCGAGCATCAACATCAAGGCCACGCCGTATATTGTCAAGAAAGGCGGCGTACTGTTTGCCACCAAGGTAGGCACCGCCATGCTGCTGGGCGTGGTCCTGGGCCACTTCCTCGGTGAAGCGCCAATCAGCGCCGGCATGTTCGCCGGCCTCTCCACGCTGGCCGTGGTCGCCGCAATGAACGACACCAACGGTGGCTTGTACATGGCGCTGATGGGCCAGTACGGCAAGCCGGAAGACGTGGGCGCCTACAGCATCATGTCGCTGGAGTCCGGCCCGTTCCTGACGATGGTGACGCTGGGCGTGGCAGGTCTGTCGGCCTTCCCGTGGCCGACGCTGGTCGGCAGCATCCTGCCGCTGATGCTGGGCATGCTGCTTGGCAACCTTGACCGCGAAATGCGCGATTTCCTGAGCAAGGCCGTTCCCGTGATGATCCCGTTCTTCGCGCTGGCACTGGGCGCTGGCCTGGACCTGCACAAGGTGTGGCAAGCCGGCATGCTGGGCCTGGGCCTCGGCGTGGCCGTGGTGGTCATCACCGGCTTCACGCTCTACATTGCCGACCGCCTGAGCGGCGGTACCGGCGTCGCTGGCGTGGCCGCCGCGAGTACGGCAGGCAATGCCGCCGCAGTGCCCACGCTCGTTGCCGCAGCCAATCCGATCTATACCGAAGCCGCCAAGCACGCCACCATACTTGTGGCCGCCTGCGTGGTGGTGACCGCCGTGATGACGCCGCTGGTGACCGCATTCGTGGCACGCCGTGCGGCCAATCGCGAAAACGCCGCGCTGGCCAGGAACGCCGCATGAGCTGGCTGATCATCGCCGACGATCTGTCTGGCGCCGCCGATTGCGCAATCGGATTCGCCGCGCATGGTGCGCGCGCCGTCGTCACGCTCGATACGCCGCCAGCAGGCCGCACACCGTCCGATATCGTCGCGACCGATGTAGACAGCCGGCGCCTGCCGCCCGCCGATGCCGCGGCCCGCAATATCGAAGCGTGGCGTAACGGACAGGCACCGGGCCGGCGCCTGTACAAGAAGATCGACTCCACGTTGCGCGGCAACTGGGCTTCCGAGACAGCTGCACTGCAGCCGATGGCCGGGCTGGCCATTGTCGCTCCGGCCTTCCCGGCCACGGGTCGCACCACGCAGGATGGCCGCATGTTCGTGAAGGGCCAGCCGCTCGAAGACACCGACATCTGGCGTACGGAAGGACTGACCGGGCAGGCGGATATGGTCGCGCTGCTCACGGCCCAAGGCCAGCGCACCGCGTGCGTTTCGCTCCGCACAATCCGCGCTGGCGTGGCCGCCGTGCGGTCGCAACTCGAAACCTGTGTGGCAGAAGGTTACAACGCCGTAGTCGGCGATGCAGAGATCGAGCAGGATCTGGTAACACTCGCTGAAGCGTCGATCGACCTTGGCACGCCCACGTTCTGGGTTGGCTCCGGCGGATTGGCACGCGCGCTGGCGGCGGTCTCGCCGGTGAGCGGCAGTCCGGAATCCACGGCAACGAGCCGACATACCGGCCCGGTGCTGACGCTGGTCGGCAGCATGTCGGGCATCTCGGGCAAGCAGGCCGCCTATCTGTGCGATCAGACGGGCATGACATCGCTGGTGGTGCCGCCACAAGTACTGCGCGATGGCGCAACCCATCACGACTGGACCGCTACGCAACGATCGCTGGCCGAGGTGCTAGGCGCGAATCGCGACCTCCTCGTCAGCATCGGCCGTGACGACGCCTTCGACCCATCAGAAGGTCCAAAATTGTCATCCGCACTGGCGCAACTGGTGTTGCCTCACTTTGCACTGGTCGGCAGCCTGATTGCCACCGGTGGCGAGACGGCCCGCGCCATGTTGTCCGCCGCAGGCATCGACGCGTTGCGGCTGCAGCGCGAAGCCGAGCCCGGCGTACCGCTATCCGAAACCACAGACACTCCCGCCCGGCGCGTGGCCACCAAGGCCGGCGCGTTTGGCACCGAAGCAGCGCTATGGCTGGCCTGGCAAGCCATGCGCGAAGACTGAATTCGCCCCACAGGAACGGCTACACAATGAGCAACTACATTCCGGTAATCGGCATCACGATGGGTGATGCCACGGGCGTCGGCCCCGAAATCGTCGTCAAGAGCCTGGCCCACGCCAGTGTCTATGCCCAATGCCGCCCACTCGTGATCGGCGACGCGCGCCGGCTCGAACAGGCTGCAACACTGGTGAACTCGACGCTGAAGATTCGCGCGATCGCCACACCGGATGAAGCCCGCTTCGAGCCGGGCACCGTCGACTGCATCGACCTGGGCCTGATCCCGGAAGACCTGCCGTTCGGCAAGCTCTCTGCCGTGGCTGGCGACGCCGCGTTCCGTTATATCGAGCGCGCCGTGCAACTGACACAGCAGGACAAGATCGACGCGATCTGCACCGCGCCGCTCAACAAGGAAGCCTTGCACGCAGGCGGCCACAAGTTTCCGGGCCATACCGAGATGCTGGCGCACCTGACCGGCACGCCCGAGGTGTCGATGATGCTGGTGGCGCCGCAACTGCGCGTGATCCACGTGACCACGCATATCGGTCTGCTCGACGCCATCCGAAAGATCGAGCCGGGCCTCGTACAGCGCACGATCGCACGTGGCGACGAGACGCTCAAGCGCGCCGGCATCCCCGCTCCGCGCATCGGCGTGTGCGGCATCAACCCGCATGCGGGCGAGAACGGCCTGTTCGGCCATGGCGAGGAAGAACAGAAGATCATTCCCGCCGTGGAAGCACTGCGCGCGCAAGGGCTGGACGTGGAAGGGCCGCTGCCCGCCGACACGCTGTTCTATCGCGCCGGCCGGGGCGACTTCGATCTCGTCGTGGCGATGTATCACGACCAGGGCCACGGCCCGGTCAAGGTGCTGGGCCTGGAGGCTGGCGTCAACATCACCGTGGGCCTGCCGGTGATCCGCACTTCGGTCGATCACGGTACCGCGTTCGACATCGCCGGCAAGGGCATCGCCGACGAACGCAGCCTGCTCGAAGCCCTGCGCCAGGGCGCGGAACTGGCCACCCGCCGGGGCTGAGCACCCCTGCACTGCTGTAAGATCGGGGGTCCTTGCGATCCCCTTTTTCTTTCCCTGCCATGAAAGCCGCCGACCGCCGCCGCGCCATCCTCGAACTCGTGCTTGCAGGCGAGGATGCCAACGTGGAACGCCTGACGGCGAGCCTCGGCGTATCGGAAGCCACGGTACGGCGCGACCTCACCGCGCTCGCCCGTGAAGGCCGCATCGTCCGGACCTATGGCGGCGCTGCGGCGCTGATGCAGGTTGGCGGCCACGAGCCCGAAGCCTCGCTCGAAGAGCGCAAGGCACTGCAGCGCGAACAGAAGGAATCCATCGCCCGCCTGGCCGCGAGCTTTGTGCAGGACGGCGACGCCGTGCTGCTCGACAGCGGCACCACCGCCGCCGCCCTCGCCCGCCTGCTGGCCGCACGCGAAGACCTGCACGTCTACACTACCAACCTGCTGGCTGTCACCGCACTGGCCGGTCTGCCAAAGGTCCGCGTGACCCTGATCGGCGGCGATGTACGCCCATCGAGCATGGGCACCTTCGGCCCGCTCGCCCAGGTGGCGCTGTCGCGCATCAGCGTTGACAAGGCATTCCTCGGCGCCGACGGCGTGGTAGCCGGCGTGGGCCTCTGCGAAGCCAGCGCCGAACAGGCATACCTCAAGGAATGCATCATCCGCCAGGCCGCGGACATCTTCGTACTGGTTGATTCCACCAAACTCGGCCGCGCCCGACAGCAACACTGGACCCCGCTCGAACGCGCCTGGACCCTCGTCACGGACAGCAGTGCCACCCCGGCCCAACTGGAACCGTTCCACGCGTTGAAACAGGTGAAGGTGGCAGTGGCGAGTTGATCCGAGCAAAAGGACAGGACAAAAAAAGGGGCTACGGCGATAACCGTAGCCCCTTCTTTCTGACTGCCTACTGTCTACTACCTACTGCTATAAGTTGGTGGGCCTCCCGTGAGTCGAACACGGCACCAACGGATTATGAGTCCGCTGCTCTAACCAGGCATGAGCTAGAGGCCCATGAAAGGCGTACTGCTTAGTTGCCTTCCAGGAAGCTCTTCAGCTTGTCCGAGCGGCTCGGGTGGCGCAGCTTGCGCAATGCCTTGGCCTCGATCTGACGGATACGCTCGCGCGTGACGTCGAACTGCTTGCCCACTTCTTCCAGCGTGTGGTCCGTGCTCATTTCGATACCGAAACGCATGCGGAGCACCTTGGCTTCGCGCGGCGTCAGGCTGTCGAGCACGTCCTTCACCACGTCGCGCATGGAACCATGCAGCGCCGCTTCGGCGGGGGCCAGCGTGTTCGTATCCTCGATGAAATCGCCGAGATGGGAATCGTCGTCGTCACCGATCGGCGTTTCCATGGAGATCGGTTCCTTCGCGATCTTCATGATCTTGCGGATCTTGTCCTCGGGCATTTCCATCTTTTCGGCCAGCGTTGCCGGATCCGGCTCGTTGCCGGTTTCCTGCAGGATCTGACGCGAAATGCGGTTCATCTTGTTGATCGTTTCGATCATGTGAACCGGAATACGGATCGTACGGGCCTGGTCGGCAATCGAGCGCGTGATGGCCTGGCGAATCCACCACGTGGCGTACGTGGAGAACTTGTAGCCGCGACGGTATTCGAACTTGTCCACAGCCTTCATCAGGCCGATGTTGCCTTCCTGGATCAGATCCAGGAACTGCAGGCCACGGTTCGTGTACTTCTTCGCGATCGAGATCACCAGACGCAGGTTGGCCTCGGTCATTTCGCGCTTGGCTTCACGGGCACGGCGCTCGCCTTCGGACATCTTGCGATTGACGTCCTTCAGTTCCTTGAGCGGCAGCACCACGCGGGCCTGCAGGTCGATCAGCTTCTGCTGCAGTTCGTGCACGGCCGGCACATTGCGCTCGACGATCGTGCTGTAACCCTTGTGGTCGGCCACGATGGTCTGGATCCAGTCCAGGTTCGTCTCGTTGCCGGGGAAACGGGCCACGAAGTCCGAACGCGGCATTCCGCACTTGTCGACCACGATGTTCAGGATCGAACGCTCAAGCTTGCGCACTTCGTCCACCTGGCCACGCAGCGTGTCGCACAGGCGCTCGACGTTACGGGCAGTGAAGCGAATGCCCATCAGCTCGGCCTGGATCGCTTCCTGGGCCTTCACGTACGGCTTCGACTTGTAGCCTTCCTTCTCGAAGGCACGGCGCATCTTGTCGAACTGCTCGGCGATGATGCGGAACTTCTCCAGCGCGGCAACCTTCAGTTCCTCGAGCTGGCGAGCGGACGCGCCTGCGCCAGCGGCACCGTCGTCGTCTTCTTCTTCTTCGTCACCGTCCTCGCCGTCTTCCTCGGACTCCTCGTCTTCCTCGACTGCCGCGGCAGCCTGGGCCGGCGTGGTGTCCTGGACTTCCTCGGCGTTCGGATCGATCAGGCCGTCGACGAATTCGTCGATCTTGATCTCTTCGTTGGCCACGCGCTCGGCGTGGGCCAGGATTTCCGAGATCGTGACCGGGCAGGCGGAAATGGCCATGACCATGTCCTTCAGGCCGGCTTCGATCCGCTTGGCGATTTCGATTTCGCCTTCGCGCGTCAGCAGTTCGACCGTACCCATCTCGCGCATGTACATGCGGACCGGGTCGGTGGTGCGGCCGAATTCGGAATCGACGGTCGAGAGCGCGGCTTCGGCTTCTTCTTCCGCCTCTTCCTCGCTGGTAGCCGACGGAGCGTTGTCGTTCAGCAGCAGCGTCTCGGCGTCCGGCGCCTGTTCGTACACGGCGATGCCGATGTCGTTCAGGGTGGCAACCAGCGTATCGATCGTTTCCGAATCGACCATGTCGTCCGGAAGGTGATCGTTGATTTCGGCGTAGGTCAGGTAACCACGCGACTTGCCCAGCTTGATCAGCGCCTTCAGCTTCTGGCGGCGAACTTCCAGCTCTTCTTCGCTGCCCGCCTGGTTGGACGAGGCAAACTCCTTGAGCAGTGCCTTTTCCTTGGCCTTGCGGTCCTTGGCTTTCTGCTTTTCGGTCTTGGGCGCAGCGGCGGGAGTTGCCGGCGCGTCGTTGTCGTATAACTCTTCAGTCACGTCTTCGCTGGTGCTGTCGTCTTGCTGCATCTCGGCCTTGGGCTTGCGGCCGCGCTTTTTCGGCTCCGGCTTGACGGCCGGGGCGGCGGGCTGCTCGGATGCAACGGATGCGGGAGTTGCGGCACGGGCCTTGGACACGGCAGCCTCCGCTGCGCCTGCCTTGGCGCTGCTGCTCCGGGTGCCGGCCGTCGTTGCCGCACGTTTGCTCTCGACTTCGGTATTCTGCTGTTTCGCCACGGTGATACTCTTACCTTTCACTGGTGCAGCAGCCTGAAGGCCGCTTGTATTGGCGCTCTTGCCGCTCTCGCGTGCCGAAGTCGAGGGCTTGGTATTTTCGGATATGCGATTCCTGACGGAAGCGGTTCCGGCGGGCGCCGAAGCGCTTCGCACGGTTTTTGCTGGCGCAGACCGGGCTGATGTCGTCCTGACTGACGCGGTCGATGTCTTCGCCGCCGTTGTTTTCACGGACGCTTTGCCGCTCCCTGATTGGGGAGCTTTGGAGGGCGCCTTAACGGCTACCCTTTCGGTTGCTTTGGCCTTTGCCATTGGCACGCTCACTTTCGCCAGTACTGGAGAGAAAGATTTCGCAATCCAAACCGGGCATTGTAGCACGTCACCAATCCCCGGCTTCCTGTCAGGTGGGGTTTTCACCTGATAAATCAAGGCTTAAGCGTTTAGACCCCGGATTCTTCGCATAGTTGGGGCCACGTACCGCCGGGCTCAAGCCAAAAAATCGCGCTGCTGTGCTGCCTTAATTTTCCGCGGTCGCGGGACGCCATCCCATCTGGCGCCGGCGCTGCACCTCGCCCGCCAGCCACAGATAGCGTTGCTTCGTCTCGGCATCGGCTGTCCCACTCATCACGGCGGGTTCCAGTGCCTTCTGCTCCCTTTCCAGTGGATCGGCCAGCAGCTTGAAGATGGCGCCTTCGAATTCTAGTGCCGCCGCCTCCACTTCGATATCTTCTTTAAGCACAGCGGCGCGTGCCGTGGCGTAGACATCGGCGTAGGGTGTCTGAGCCAGTTGCTCGCTGAATGCCGCGAAATTCACTTCGCCCTCGATGCCATCGCACGCCGCCACGAGGTGAGCCAACACTTCTGTTTCCGGCCGATGGGGATCGAGCAGCAGCGCGCGGGCATCGCCATCGAGCTGTGCGGCCAGCGCCGGATGGTTCATCAGGAGCTGGATTACTCGCTGCTCCAGCCCGGTTGGCGCCTGACGCCGTGCCCGCGGCCGGGGTTGCGCGAAGCGGCCGACCCGCGACGGATCGCTGCCGAGTCCACAAACCGCCTCGATTTCCGCAGGGGTCGTCCCTGTAGCATCGGCAAGTTCCCGCACGATCTGTAGCCGCAGGCCGCCCGCCGGCATGGCCTGGAGCAGCGGCTTGGCCTCGAACTGCGCCCGCGCCCGACCCTCGGGCTGGCGCATGTCCTGATCCTCGGTGACCACTTGCAGCAAGAAGCGCGACAGCGGCATCGCGTTCTGCACTTCACGCGCGAAGGCGTCGGTGCCCTCTTCGCGGACGTAGCTGTCGGGGTCGTGCTCGGCAGGCAGGAAGAGGAAGCGGATAGTCTTGTTGTCTGCCAGGTGTGGCAGGCACGCTTCAAGTGCACGTCGCGCCGCACGGCGGCCAGCCGCATCACCGTCGAAGGAAAACACCACGGCGTCGGTCTGGCGCAGCAGCTTCTGCACGTGGACCGGGGTACATGCCGTGCCCAGCGTGGCCACGGCATTGGCAAAGCCCAACTGGGCCAGCGCCACCACGTCCATATAGCCTTCCACCACCAGCACGTAGCCATTCTCACGAATCGCGTGACGGGCTTCGAACAGACCATAAAGCTCCGTTCCCTTGCTGAAGAGCGGCGTTTCTGGTGAGTTGAGGTATTTGGGCTCGCCCTGGCCCATTACCCGGCCGCCAAACCCGATCACATTACCCTTGGTATTGCGGATGGGGAACATGATCCGGTCGCGAAACCGGTCGTAACGGCGGGGCTTGCCATCGGCATCCCGCTTGTCCTGGGATTCGATCAGCAGACCGTTCTCGACCAGCGGGCCGGCAATCGCGTCGTCCCGATAGCTGCCGAAGATGGATTCCAACCCCTGCCAGTCGTCCGGTGCGTAGCCGAGGCCGAACTGGGCGGCGATCTCGCCCGTCAGGCCGCGCCCTTTCAGGTACTGGATAGCCTGCGGCGCACCGCGTAGCTGCTTCTTGTAGAAATCCGTGGCGCGCGTCATCGCGTCGCTCAGCGCCACCGAGCGGGCCTGTTGCTCAGCCCGTTGCGCGGGCGGCAGGCTGTTTCGCTCCTCGGGCACGGACAGGCCAACGGATTGCGCCAGTTCGCGCACGGCCTCCGGATAGGAACTCCCCGAGAACTCCATCAGGAAGCCGATGGCCGATCCGTGTGCACCACAGCCGAAGCAGTGATAGAACTGCTTGGTCGGCGACACCGTGAATGACGGGGATTTCTCGTTGTGAAACGGGCACAGCCCCATGAAATTGGCGCCGCCCTTCTTCAACTGCACGTACTTACCCACCACGTCGATAATATCGACGCGGTTGAGCAGGTCCTGAATGAAGGATTGCGGAATCACCCGGCTGACCGTCCTGATGCCATGGCCTGCCGGGTATGCCGGTGGCCTGTTCTAGTTAATGCGTGACCGGTACGACGCCCGGCCGTGATTCGAATCATTGTAGTGCAGCCGCAACGCCGTGCCGGTCTTTACCGACATCACCCGCCAAGTCCCGTCAACGCGGCGGCATTCTCACGGATCGCAACTGCTAATCATGCTTATCACTGACCTGACGGTCAATCGCTTCAAGGTTACTTCGGGGCCAATGCCGCCTTGACGAGTCCAGACACTGCCGTCATGTCTGCGCGACCGGCCAGACGTGCCTTGACCAGTGCCATCACCTTGCCCATATCCTGCGGGCCAGTGGCGCCGGCTTCCTTCACGGCGTTCTGGACTTCGGCGGCCACTTCGGCCTCCGACAACTGGGCCGGCATGTAGGCCACCAGCACATCCACTTCGGATTTTTCCTTTGCGACCAGATCATCGCGGCCAGCCTGCTCGAACTGGCTGATCGAATCCTTGCGCTGCTTGATCATCTTGTCGATGACGGCCGTGACTGCCGCATCGTCCAGTTCCACACGCTCATCGACTTCGCGTTGCTTGATCGCCGCCAGCAGCAGGCGGATCGTGCCCAGGCGGTCGGTCTCACGGGCACGCATGGCGGCCTTCATGTCATCGTTGATGCGGGCTTTGAGGGACATGGCAATCTTCCGGAAAATATGGAGTGAACAGCGGTCGAGCAGTTTACCTTATCGGGACGCCTCGGCAGCGGCTTCACCGGCGGCCACGGCTGACGCCCAGGCCCACTGGAAGTTATAGCCGCCCAGCCAGCCGGTCACGTCGACCACTTCACCGATGAAGTACAGCCCTGCCACCTCGCGCGCCATCATCGTCGCCGACGACAGTCCGCGCGTATCCACGCCCCCAAGGGTGACCTCGGCCTTCTTGTAGCCTTCCGTACCTGAAGGAACCAGGCGCCAGCGATTCAACGCTTCGCCCAGTTGGCGCAGCGCGCGGTCAGGCATGTCGGCAATGGATTGGCCTTGGCCGCCGTGCAGGCCCACAGCCTCACACCACGCATCGGCCAGCCGGGACGGAAGGCGCTCGCCAAGCAGGTTGTTCAAGTGCTTCTTACTGTTTTTCTTGTGGCCGATCAGCCATTCTGCAGCATCCTCGCCGTCGAAGAGGTCTACCTCGATGTGCGTGCCGGGACGCCAGTAACTCGAAATCTGCAGCACGGCCGGACCGGAGAGTCCTCGGTGAGTCCAGAGCAAATCCTCCTTGAACGCGCCGGCTGTCTTGCCGCTGCCCGTGGAGATATCGACTTCCATCGATACCCCAGCCAGTGGCACGAAAGGCTGCCATGCCTGGCCGTCGAACGTCAGCGGCACCAGTGCGGGGCGGGTCTCGATCAACTTGAGTCCAAACTGCTTGGCGATGCGGTAACCGAAGTCCGTCGCGCCGATCTTCGGGATCGACAACCCGCCCGTCGCCACCACCACTGCGCCAGCGCGCACCTCGCCTTGGGTCGTCAGCAGCAGGTAGTCATCGCCTTCCTTGCGGATTTCCTCGATCGTGCAGCCGGTCTGCCAATGGACGCCACCTGCGTCACACTCGGCGCGCAGCATGCGAATGATGTCCTCGGCGCTATCGTTGCAAAACAACTGCCCGCGATGCTTCTCATGCCAGCCGATGTCGTAGCGACGAATCAGGTCCAGGAAGTCCTGCGGGGTATAGCGCGCCAGCGCGGAACGGCAGAAATGGGGATTCGACGACAGGTAGTTGGCCGGCCCGGCCTGCAGATTCGTGAAATTGCAGCGCCCGCCGCCTGAAATACGGATCTTCTCGGCCAGCCGCGTGGCGTGGTCGATCAGCACCACGCGCGCGCCGCGCTGCCCGGCCACGGCGGCACACATCATGCCGGCCGCGCCCGCGCCCAGCACGGCCACATCGAACCGTTCCTTCCTGCCCTGTGTCATAACGTCCCTTGAAGAAGCCGCGATTGTAGCGAATGGCGGCGGCGCCAGCGCGTCGGGTGCGGGTGTGCTACCCTGCTGGCCTTCCGTTTTTTGCCGGCACAATGGCTGCAGTTGCAGACCAAAACGGGCTGGCGGCACCAGAATCTCCCCATGCTTGTCCTCGGCATCGAATCCTCCTGCGACGAAACCGGGCTGGCCCTCTACGACACCGAGGCCGGACTGCTCTCGCACGCGCTCTACTCGCAGATCGCCATGCACCGCGAGTACGGCGGCGTCGTGCCCGAACTGGCCTCGCGCGACCATATTCGCCGCGTGCTGCCGCTGTTGCAGCAGGTACTGGACGAGGCCGGGCGCAAGCGCGAGGACATCGACGCCATCGCCTTCACGCAAGGCCCCGGTCTTGCCGGTGCGCTGCTGGTGGGCGCCTCGGTCGCCAATGCACTCGGCTTTGCGCTGGGCGTGCCCATGGTGGGCGTCCATCACCTGGAAGGACACCTGCTGTCGCCACTGCTGACCGATGCGCCGCCACCCTTCCCGTTCGTGGCGCTGCTGGTTTCCGGCGGCCACACCCAGTTGATGGAAGTGAAGGGGATCGGCGACTACGCACTGCTCGGCGAGACGCTCGACGATGCCGCCGGCGAGGCGTTCGACAAGACCGCCAAGCTGCTGGGCCTCGGTTATCCGGGCGGCCCGGAAGTGTCTCGTCTGGCCGAATTCGGCAATCCAGGTTCGTTCGAACTGCCGCGCCCGATGCTCCATTCGGGCAATCTCGATTTCTCGTTCGCGGGGCTCAAGACAGCGGTGCTGACGCAGACCCGCAAGCTGGGCAATGCCTGCGAGCAGGATCGCGCCAACCTGGCGCGCTCGTTTGTCGATGCCATCGTCGATGTGCTGGCCGCCAAGTCGTTCAACGCGCTCAAGCAGACCGGCCACAAGCGATTGGTGGTGGCCGGAGGCGTAGGTGCCAACCGCCAGTTGCGCGAGCGTCTCGACGAGATGGGCCGCCGCCGCAAGGTGGAGGTGTTCTACCCCGACTTGGCCTTCTGCACGGATAACGGCGCGATGATCGCCTTTGCCGGGGCCATGCGCCTGCAGGCGGCGCCGCAACTGGCGCAGCACGAATACAGCTATGGCGTGACGCCGCGCTGGGATCTGGCGGACATCCGGCTGCCGGTCTGAGTTGGTGGCAGCCCTCTAATCTGGCTCTCCGCCCCGGGGCCGGACACATGGCGGTCACATCGCCACCGAACAATTTGCGTTTCCCGCATCACATCCCACAAAGACGAGGAAACGCAGATGGATCGCCGCAAGTTCCTGAAATGGGGCAGTTTCGTTACCGTGACGGTGGCCACTACGGGCCTGGCCGGCTGCGGTGGCGACGACGATAACAACACCCCCACCCCCACCACGCCGCCGGTTACCAATCCCGGCACTTCCTACAAGTTCGATCAGGGCGTGGCTTCGGGCGATCCGAAACCCGACAGCGTCATGCTGTGGACGCGCGTGGCCGGTGCCGGCGCCGGCCAGAGCGTCAGCGTGCGGCTGCAGGTATCCGCCAACGCCGATTTCAGCACGCTCGTCGTCGATAGCACACTCAATGCGCTGCCCGACTGGGACTACACGCTGCGCAACAAGGTCACGGGCCTGATGGCCGGCACGACCTACTACTACCGCTTTATCGCCGGTAGCCAGACCAGCCCGGTGGGCCGCACCAAGACCGCGCCGGCCGCCGGCACGCCGCTCTCGCAGCTCAAGTTCGCCTTCATAACGTGCCAGGACTGGAGCGTAAATCACTGGGCCGGCATGGAGGAACTGGTCAGCGAGGATCTCGATTTCATCGTCCACATGGGCGACTACATCTACGAGACCGTCGGCGCCGCATTCCAGACAGGCAAGGTGGAAAGCCGCCATACGCAACTGACGCTGCCGAACGGCACCGCCACCGCCGATGGCACCTACGCCACCACGATCGACGATTACCGCTACCTCTACAAGTCGTATCGCAGCGATGCCCGCCTGCAGGCACTGCATGCACGCTTTCCGGTGATCGGCATCTGGGACGACCACGAGTTCTCCGACGATTGCTGGCAGGACCATCAGACCTACACGGCCACTGACGATGCCGACCCGCGCACGGCCCGCCGCCGCGCCGCCAGCCAGGCATGGTTCGAGTTCATGCCGGCCGATGTCAGCTTCGACCAGGCGGATACGTCGTTCCGCAATATCCAGATCTATCGCTCGTTCACATTCGGGAATCTCGCCACGCTGGTGATGACCGACGAACGCCTCTATCGCGCGGACCACGTGATCCCCGAGCAGGCAGCCGGCAGCAGCATCGGCAGCCGCTACTTCGTGCCGAAGGCCACGCTGGCCGGACTCGAAGCGAGCAAGATCAGCGGCGCGGGTGGTGCGCTGACGCCGGTGTCGATCCTCGGCGATACGCAGCGCGCGTGGTGGCAGCAGCAGATGGCGAGTGCCTCGACGACGTGGAAACTCTGGGGCAACGAGGTCTCGCTGCTGCGCATGCAGATCGATGGCACGCAAGCCATCGCCGCATTGCTCGCCAGCGGTCTGGTGCAGGCGAACAGCGCGCTCGCGCCGCTGCAAACGGGCATGATCGGCGCACTGGTGGTAGACCTGACCACGGCCAAGGGCGATGGCACCTATCCGACGCCGGCCTATGCCTCGCTCAAGGCGTACTTGCTGACCAATGCGGGCATCTCGAACGGCGTGTTCGACGCAGGCATCGCCCCCGTGCTCAACGCCGCCCTGCCCTCGGTGGCGCTACTGGACAAGTACATCCTCAACGCCGATCAGTGGGATGGCTACAACGCCGAGCGCAAGGCCATGATGGCCTTCCTGAAGAACGGCAGCATCAAGAATGTAGTGGCGCTGACTGGCGATATCCACGCGTTCTTCGCCGGCCCGGTGATGGACGACTACGACGCCACCACGCCGGTGCCCGTGATGGTGGATCTTGTCACCGCTGGCCTGTCGAGCAACTCGTTCCAGAGCTACTTCAAGAGCGTGGTGGATAGCGATGCGGCATTCAAAGCTGCCGCGCCGCTGATCTACACGACCGACTCCAGTGGCACGGTCACCAACACCTTCAACAGCACGCTGACGACGTTCAATCCGTGGCTGAAGTATGTGAATACGGACGCGCAGGGGTATGCGGTGGTGACGTTGACGGCGTCGAAATTGAGCTGCAGCTTCCGCAAGCTCAAGCCGCTGGCGAACGGCGTGGCGCCTGCGCTGCCGGCAACGGAGAGTGTGAAGGTGGTGGAGGTTGCGGCAGGGGTGCCTGCGGTGACGGTGGTTTGACCTGCTGATGGCATTCTCCCCTCTCCCGCGTAGCGGGAGAGGGGAGCAAACAAGCAGCGGGCGATCAGTCGACGCGCTTGTCGCGCTCGATCACAGCATAGGCACTGTGATTGTGGATCGACTCGAAGTTCTCGGCTTCCAGCGTGTACGCCACGATGCGCGCATCGGCATTGAGTCGCATCGCAATATCGCGCACGAGGTCCTCGACGAACTTCGGATTTTCGTAGGCGCGCTCCGTCACGAACTTCTCGTCGGGGCGCTTCAGCAGGCCCCACAGTTCGCACGACGCTTCTTCCTCAGCCATGCGTACCAGTGTTTCCACGTCGAGGTCGCCGGCCAGCTCCACCTTCATGGTGATATGCGAGCGCTGGTTGTGTGCGCCGTACTGCGAGATCTTTTTCGAGCACGGGCACAGGCTGGTCACCGGCACCAGTGCGGTCAGGAACAGGCGGGTCTGACCATCGCGTTTCTCGCCGATCAGCGTGACTTCGTAATCGAGCAAAGACTGCACGCCCGAGACCGGCGCGGTCTTGCTGATGAAGTACGGGAACGTGACTTCGATACGGCCGGCGTCGGCTTCCAGGCGCACGAGCATATCGTCGAGCAGCGCGCGGAACGCTGCAAGATCCAGCGGCGCGCGGTTGTCTTCGAGCAATGCCACAAAGCGCGACATGTGTGTGCCTTTCTGGTCAGCCGGCAGGCGTACGTCCAGCGTGAACGTGCCAACCGTGGCCACTGCGCCGGCCGGCGTCTTCAGCGTCAACGGATAGCGCACGCCTTTCACGCCAACGCGCTGGATCACGATCTGGCGGGTATCGACGCTCGATTGCACGTCGGGCATGACAAAGGCGGGATTGATGTCATTCATCTACGGTTTCCTCCAGGACGCCAGCCGGGGCGCGGCAGCCATCCTTACGGTCGCGGCGTTTTTCGCAGGATTTATTCTCCACGCCGCGCAACGAGTGTGAAACGACGGGTCCATGTACATGGTTCATGCACCGGCCCGCAGCTGCGAACACAAAATGGGAACGGCGATTTTACGGGATATCGGCAAGGCTCGCCGCAGGCGTGCGTGATTCCGCGCATTTCGAGCAGCCCATGCCCTGCCCGTGCGGCGCGTTGCCGGTTTGCGGCGCCCAAAACAAAACCGGCGCGGAATTTCCGCGCCGGTTTCAATCTTACTGAGACCGCTCAGGCCATCACGCCACGCGCGAGGTAGCCACCTTGACCGGTTGATCGGCCAGCTTGAAGCGCTCGCGCACCGAGCGCTCGATACCCGCCGCATCCAGGCCGCATTGCGACAGCAGGAATGCGGGATCGCCATGGTCGATGAAGCGGTCGGGCAAGCCCAGCACCAGCGTCGGGATCTCCACGCCGGCCTCGGCCAGCGCTTCGAGCACCGCACTGCCCGCACCGCCCATCGTTGCACCCTCTTCGACGGTCACCAGGAAGTCGTGGTCGGCAGCCAGTTGCTTGACCAGCTCCACATCCAGCGGCTTCACGAAGCGCATGTTCGCCACGGTGGCGTCTAGCGGCTCGGCTGCCGTCAGCGACGGCTGGAGCATCGAACCAAACGCCAGGATCGCCACGCGCTGGCCGGCACGTGCCTGACCCTGGCGGCGAATCTCACCCTTGCCCACCGGCAGCGCCGTGAGTTCAGCCTGCGTGGCCGCGCCCACGCCCGCACCGCGCGGATAGCGCACGGCGGTCGGGCAATCCTGCTGGTAAGCCGTGGTCAGCAGTTGGCGGCACTCGTTCTCGTCAGACGGCGTCATCACCATCATGTTCGGAATGCAGCGCAGGAACGGGATGTCATAAGCGCCCGCATGCGTGGCACCATCGGCGCCCACCAGGCCGGCACGGTCCAGTGCGAACACGACGGGCAAGTTCTGCAATGCCACGTCGTGAATCAGCTGGTCATAGCCGCGCTGCAGGAACGTCGAGTAGATCGCCACGACAGGCTTCAGGCCCTCGCAGGCCAGACCGCCTGCAAACGTCACCGCATGCTGCTCGGCAATGCCCACATCGTAGTAACGATCCGGGAAGCGCTTCTCGAACTCGACCATGCCCGAACCTTCGCGCATGGCCGGCGTCACGGCGATCAGGCGCTTGTCGGCAGCGGCCGTGTCACACAGCCAATCGCCGAAGATCTGCGTGTAGGTCTTGCGCGATGGCTTGGCAGCCGGGCGGATGCCTTCCTCGGGATTGAACTTGCCCGGGCCGTGGTACAGGATCGGGTCGGCCTCTGCCAGCTTGTAACCCTGGCCCTTCTTGGTGACCACGTGCAGGAACTGCGGGCCGTGGCCTTCCAGGGCGCGCTGGCGGATGTTCTGCAGCGTCGGCACCAGCGAGTTGAGGTCGTGGCCATCAATCGGGCCGATGTAGTCGAAGCCGAATTCCTCGAACAGCGTGGCCGGTACGACCATGCCCTTGGCATGCTCTTCCAGACGCTTGGCGAATTCGAGCACGGGGGGCGCAACGGACAGCACCTTTTCGATGCCCTTCTTCGTGGCCGCGTAGAACTGGCCAGACAAGAGTCGCGCCAGATGCTTGTTCAGCATGCCCACCGGCGGCGAGATCGACATGTCGTTGTCGTTCAGCACCACCAGCAGCGGCAGGTCCTTGTAGACGCCCGCGTTGTTCATGGCCTCGAAAGCCATGCCGGCGGTCATCGCGCCATCGCCGATCACCGCGATGCCAACGCGCTTCTCGCCCTGCGTTCGGGCGCCGAGCGCCATGCCGAGCGCGGCCGAGATCGAAGTGGACGAGTGTGCGGTGCCGAAGGTGTCGTACTCGCTTTCGGCACGGCGCGGGAAGCCCGAGATGCCACCGTACTGGCGCAGCGTCGACATGCGGTCGCGACGGCCGGTCAGGATCTTGTGGGGGTAGCTCTGGTGACCCACGTCCCAGACCACGCGGTCACTGGGCGTGTCGAAGACGTAATGCAGCGCAATGGTCAGTTCCACCGTGCCGAGGTTCGACGACAGGTGGCCGCCGGTCTGCGAGACCGATTCGAGCACGTAGGCGCGCAGTTCGTCGGCCAGCGTCTCGAGTTGGCGCCGGTCCAGGCGGCGCAGGTCTGCGGGGTCGTCGATGTTGTTGAGCAGCGTGTAGGTCATTTGTGTCCGTTCGGCCGCCGGATTCTGTTTGTCCGGCTTGTCAGTTCAGTTTGAGCGCAGCACGATCAGGTCGGCCAATTCGGCCAGCCGGCCGGCGCGTGCGCCGAATCCCGCCAACGCCTCGTGGGCGTCGGTGCGCAGCTGGGAGGCCAGCTCGCGTGCGGCATCCAGACCAAGCAGCGACACATAGGTCGGCTTGTCATTGGCGGCATCCTTGCCGGCAGTCTTGCCGAGCGTGGCCGTATCGGCAGTGACGTCGAGAATATCGTCTACCACCTGGAACGCCAATCCCACGGCTGCCGAGTAACGATCCAGCGCTGCCAGGCCGTCCGGATCGATGCTTCCGCACAACGCGCCCATGCGCACGCTGGCACGCAGCAGCGCACCGGTCTTCATGCGATGCATGCCTTCCAGCGCGTCGCGGCTCATCGCCAGACCCACGTTCTGCAGGTCGATGGCCTGGCCACCGCACATGCCCACGGAGCCCGATGCGTGCGCCAGTTCGGCCACCAGCTTCAGGCGCGCCTCGGCGCCCAGCGCCGGCGTCTGGGCCAGCACGATGAAAGCCTGCGTCTGCAAGGCATCGCCCACCAGCAGCGCCGTGGCTTCGTCGTAGGCCTTGTGGACCGTGGGACGGCCGCGGCGCAGGTCGTCGTCGTCCATGCATGGCATGTCGTCGTGGACCAGCGAGTAGGCGTGGATCATCTCCACGGCGCAGGCCGCAGCGTCACAAGCCTCGGGGGATGCCCCCGCCACTTCGCCAGCCGCATGCACCAGCAGCGGGCGAACCCGCTTGCCACCGCCGAGGACAGCATAGCGCATGGCTTCATGGAGGGTGTGTGGAATTGTGTCCCTGGACGGCAGTGCTGCGTCCAGGGCGGCCTCGGTCCGGGCGCCCTGCGCCCGCATCCAGGTTGCAAAATCGCTCATTCGAAGTCTGCGCCGTTGCTGTTGTTATCGGTACGTGACTCGGCTGCCAGGGGTTTCAGCGCGTCACCTTCCAGAACCTTGACCTGCTGGGCCACCCGCTCCAGGCTGTGCTGGCAATAGCGCACGAGTTCGGCGCCACGACGGTATGCCGTCAGTGAGGCCTCCAGGGGGAGTTCGCCGCTTTCCATGCTGGCCACCAGCGTTTCCAGCTCGGCCATGGCGGCCTCATAGGAAGCCGGCGGCACGCTTGCGGCCACCGGCTCGTCTGCCTCTTGAGGCTGCGCCGGGGCTGTGGTCGTTCTTGGCATGTCAGGCCTTGATCAGGGTAATTCGCGATTTTACGCCAAACCGTGGGCAGGCCGCAGAACAGACTGATCCATATTGCAGACAGCCCCGTGCGGATAGCGCACATATCAATCGCTTGTGACACGGGCGTGACCGCCATGTGACGTGTGCGCCCGGGTCGTCATTCCGAATGCGCCCGAAAGGGCACCTCCATGACGACCCGGGTCGACTTTTTCGCTAAAAAGGCCAAATAATCAGGCCCTTAACTTTTTGGGTCGGGTACAATCCCCGGCTCGTCAGCGAGTTCGCCCCCGTTGCGTTTTCCACGCATTCTCCAGTCTTGCAGATTGGGGAACCGGACCGGTTTCTGCTCGTCTGACACGGTTTCCCAAATCGATTCATATTTCGATGGTTGGGTTGTTCACTGCTTTCGCCTGTTCATAGGGAGTGGGGATAATGTCCAATCTCAGCACCGCGCTCAAACTTGCGCCGGCTGATTCGCAGTTGCCCGTGGATGTCTATTTCGACGAGGCGCTGCATCAACAAGAACTCGAACTGCTGTTCAAGAAGGGTCCCGGCTACGTCGGCCACGAACTGATGGTGCCGGAATCCGGCGACTTCCAGACGCTGGCCGCCGAGGACGAGGGACGCATGCTGGTGCGCAACCCGGACGGCATCGAACTGCTGTCCAACGTCTGCCGCCATCGCCAGGCCATCATGATGAACGGCCGCGGGAATGCGAAGAACATCGTCTGCCCGCTCCACCGCTGGACCTACGACCTCAAGGGTGACCTGTTGGGCGCGCCGCATTTCGCCGAGCAACCCTGCGTCCACCTGAACCGTTCGCCGCTCCAGAACTGGAACGGCATGCTGTTCGAGGGCGAGCGCGATGTGCGGGCGGACCTCGCGCGCATGGGGGTGGCCGAAGACCTGAACTTCGAAGGCTACATGCTCGACCACGTGGAAGTTCACGAGTGCGACTACAACTGGAAGACCTTTATCGAGGTCTATCTGGAGGACTACCACGTCGTACCGTTCCACCCAGGCCTTGGCAGTTTCGTGTCGTGCGACGATCTCAAGTGGGAGTTCGGCGAATGGCACAGCGTCCAGACCGTGGGCCTGCACGCGGGCCTGAAGCGTCCGGGCAGCATGACGTATCAGAAGTGGCACGAGGAAGTGTTGCGCTTCAACAACGGCAAGCTGCCCAAGCATGGCGCGATCTGGCTGACCTATTACCCCAACATCATGGTGGAGTGGTATCCGAACGTGCTCTGCATCTCGACGCTGCACCCGCTCGGGCCGCGCAAGACGCGCAATGTGGTGGAGTTTTACTACCCCGAGGAAATCGTGCTGTTCGAGCGCGAGTTCGTAGAGGCTGAGCGCGCCGCCTATATGGAGACGTGCATCGAGGACGACGAGATTGCCGAGCGCATGGACGCCGGCCGCCTCGCACTCATGAAGCGCGGCGTCAGCGAGACCGGACCTTACCAGTCGCCAATGGAAGACGGCATGCAGCATTTCCACGAGTGGTATCGCCGCGCCATGGACTATCAGAAGCGCTAGGCGCCACTGTGGTAACCCCGAAACGGACCGTGAAAACGGTCCGTTTTGCTTTGGAGCCGACCTCTTCCGACTGTTACAATCGCCATTCGCAATCGTTGCCGATACAACGAATTTCCCGCCCGGCGCCATGCCATGCGGCTTCAACCCGCTTCACCCGTTACCGCCCCTCGCCATGCAATCGCTCTGGATGCTGTTCGCCGCCTTCGCTTTCTCGTTGATGGGGGTGGGCGTCAAGCTGGCGTCGGACTACTACACCACGGGCGAGATCGTCTTCTACCGCAGCCTGATCGGCGTGACGATCATGTGGATCATGCTGCGCTCGCAAGGCATATCGGTACGTACGCCCCACATGGTCACGCACATCAAGCGCAGCCTGTTCGGCGTGACCGCGCTGCTGCTCTGGTTCACCTCGATCACGATGCTGCCGCTGGCCACGGCGATGACGCTGAACTACATGTCGCCGGTCTGGATCGCGCTGATCATCGGTGCTGGGGCGGCGCTGGCTGGCACGGGCCGAACCGCCGACAAGAAACTGATCGGCGCCATCCTGATGTCGTTCGGCGGTGTGATCTGCCTGTTGCAGCCTTCCGTCGTCGGCCACAACCAGCTCGCGGGCGGCATGATCGGCCTGATCTCGGGCGTGTTCACGGCGCTGGCGTATGTGGAAGTGCGCCAGCTCGGCCAGCTCGGCGAGCCCGAAGGCCGGATCGTGTTTTATTTCTCGGCGGTCGGGCTGGCCTGCGGACTGGTCTGGATGTTGTATTCGGGGGTCAGTCCGATGACTTGGCGCGGCGCCGGCATGCTGCTGGCGATCGGTATTCTTGCCACGCTGGGCCAGACATCGATGACGCGCGCCTACAAGCGCGGCAATACGCTGCTGACCGCAAACCTGCAATACGCAGGCATCGTGTTCTCCAGCCTCTGGGGCATCCTCGTCTGGAACGACAAGCTTAACTGGGTGTCGTGGCTGGGGATGGCGCTGATTGTCGGCAGTGGCATCGCCACCACGCTGACACGGGCGCGCGATACGGACGAGCATCCCACGCCGGCCACGCCGGTGAAGTCCCCGGAAGCCGAGGTCCACCCCGAGGTTTGATCCCTGAGCGGTGTAGCATTGACGGCGATTCGCTCAACGAGAGAGAGACCGCTGTCCATGCCATCTTCCACGCCATCACCGCTGATCACCGCCACCGAACTGCAGCAACTTCGCTCCGAAGGCCGCCGGACCGTCATCATTGACTGCTCGTTCGACCTGACCAATCCGGCTGCGGGCCGCGAGATCTACCAGCAGGGCCACCTGCCGGGCGCCTTCTATCTCCACCTCGACAACGAACTGTCCGGCCCGAAGACCGGCGTCAATGGCCGCCATCCGCTGCCCGACGCCGAACTGCTTGTGAACCGGTTGCGCGCGCTGGGCGTGGATGACGATACGCTGGTCGTGGCCTACGACGCCCATGGCGCGATGTACGCCGCGCGGCTGTGGTGGCTGATGCGTTGGGTGGGTCACGGTGCCGTAGCCGTGCTCGATGGCGGCAAGGCCGCCTGGGTGGCGGCGGGACTGCCGCTCGAACCCGGCGCGACGCCCGATCCGGAAACGGGTGGCAACCTGACGCGTCGGCCATCGCTGGTGCGCACTGCCAACGCCAATGCCCTGCTCGCCAATCTCGATCAACCTGCCCTGCTCGTGGTCGATGCCCGCGCACCGGATCGCTTCCGCGGCGAGAACGAGACGCTCGATCCTGTGGGTGGTCACATCCCTGGCGCAGCCAATCGCTTCTTCAAGGACAATCTGGCCGCCGATGGCCGGTTCAAGCCAGCCGATCAGTTGCGCGCCGAGTTCGAAGAAGTTTTCGGCGGCAAACCTGCTGCGCAGACTGTGATGCAGTGTGGATCGGGCGTGACGGCCTGCCACAACCTGCTGGCGATGGAAGCGGCTGGCCTGACCGATGCGGCGCTGTATCCGGGATCGTGGAGCGAATGGTGCGCCGACCCGAAGCGGCCGGTGGCTACCGGTAGCTAATCCACCGGCCACTGCAGGCAAAAAGCGGCGTCACCGGGACGCCGCTTCCTCCTGTTTCGAATGCTGATGGGCGTGCTGCTCGTGCACGCCATTGGTGATGAACACGATGGCCGTGATGCCGGCGGCCACCAGCAACACCTGCACCGCCGATTCCTTGAGCCGTGGCTTGCGCTGCATCTGCGGCATCAGGTCGCTCACTGCGATATAGAGGAAGCTGCTCGACGCGATCACCAGCACGTACGGAATCCAGCTCGACAGCTCGTCCAGCAGGAAGTAGCCGACCACGCCGCCGAGCACGGCGGCCAGACTCGACAGCAGGTTGAAGGCAAACGCGCGCGCCTTCGAGAATCCGGCATTGAGCAGCACGATGAAGTCGCCCACTTCCTGCGGAATCTCGTGAGCGGCAATCGCCAACGCGGTGACCAGTCCGATATGCGGATCGGCCAGGAACGCGGCCGCAATCACGATGCCATCGGCAAAGTTGTGGAAGGTATCGCCCACCAGGATCGTCAGGCCACTGCGACCCGCTTCCTCGCGGTCATGCCCATGGTGATGGTGATGGCCGTCGCCTTCGTGATGGTGCGAATGGCGCAGCAGCGAGATCTTTTCGAGAAGGAAGAAGCCCAGCAGCCCGGCCAGCAGCGTGCCGAACAGCGCGCGCGGATCGGCGCCGGACTCGAACGCCTCGGGCAGCGAGTGCAGCAGCGCCGTGGCCAGCAGCACCCCCACCGAGAAACTCACCATGCGCTCCACCACGCGCGAGGCAACGGTCAGCGATAGCACTGCCGCACCCAGGATGCTGCCGACGCCCGAAATGGTCGCCGCCAGCAGGATGTACAAAAGCGTGGAATGGATGATGAACTCCCGGACCGGCCCCCGCCCGACCACCGGGCAGTCGTCGCCGACTGAAACGCTCGCACTAACGCAACATGGTTGCAAAAACGCAAGAGTCGGCATTGTACGTACGTCCGGCCTTGCTTTGCAATCACCCGCGCGGTCGTTGGGGCTACTTCACCGTCATCCGGGTCGATGCGGCATCAGGCAACCTTGTGCTGCTTGAACCAGGCCAGGCATCGCTGCCAGCCGTCCTTGGCCGCCGCTTCCACATAGCTGGCCCGGTAGTCGGCATGGAACGCATGCCCGGCTTCGGGGTAGACCACGAACGTCGACGCCTTCGCATTCGGATTCGGATTCGACGATTCGGCCAGCGCCGCCTTCATCTGCGCCACGTGTTCCTGCGTGATACCGGTGTCCTTGCCGCCGTAGAGCCCCAGCACCGGCGCATTCAGTTCGCCAGCGATATCCACCGGATTGCGCGGCTTCAGCGGGTTGGGCTGGCCCACCAGTTGGCCGTACCACGCCACGCCGGCCTTTACGCGCTTGCTGTGCGCCGAATAGAGCCACGTGATGCGGCCGCCCCAGCAGAAACCGGTGATGGCCAGGCGGTTCACGTCGCCGCCATGCGCAGCCGCCCAGGCCACGCAGGTGTCGAGATCGCTCATGACCTGCGCATCGGGCGTCTTCTGGATGATGTTGGCCTGCAGTTCCTGGATGGTGCCATAGCTGTTGGGGTCGCCCTGCCGCGCAAATAGTTCGGGTGCGATGGCCAGGTAGCCAAGCTTGGCAAAGCGTCGGCACACATCGGCGATGTGCTCATGCACGCCGAAGATCTCGCTGACGACCAGCACCACGGGCAGGTTGGTCTTGCCCTCCGGCTGGGCGCGGTACACGGGCATGTTGAAGCCGTTCGACGGCACCGTGATCTCGCCGGCCGTCAGGCCCTGGAAATCGGTCTTGATGGTCTGCGCGGTCACCGGCAGCACGGCTGCGGCAAAAGCCGAGCCTAGCGCGGTCTTGACGAAACTGCGGCGGTCGAAGGGCTGGCCGGGGACGAGACTTTCAATTTCTGGCTTCAGCATGGGGCGGGCTCCGGGAATCAGGCGATATCGGGATGCCGCTCCATGTGACGCCAGCGCGGCGCCGTCGATTCTAAGCAAAGATGGCCGGTAGCGCACGCGCCACCGGCCATCCTTCTTTCGCCCATCGACCTCAGTGCAGCTTCACCCGGGGGCTGGTCTTGCTGCGCAGCCAGTGCGTGACCGTGTCGAGCCCCATGCCGATGGCGCCGTGCAGCGCCAGTACGTGCATGCGATACAGCGACGTGTACATGAAGCGTGCCATCAGCCCCTCGATGAACATCGACCCGCCGATCAGGCCGCCCATCAGGCTACCTACCGCGCTGAAGTGTCCCAGCGACACCAGCGAACCAAAGTCCTTGAAGCCGAACTCCGGCAGCGGCTTGCCTGCGAGCCGGGCGCGGATCGCGTCGTACAGGAACGTGGCCTGTTGATGCGCGGCCTGCGCACGCGGGGGCACCGTGGTCTGCTTCTCGGTCCACGGCGCGGCAGCGCAATCGCCAAACGCAAAGATGTTCGGATCGGTCTCGCTCTGCAGCGTGGGACCAACCACGATCTGACCCATCTTGCTGACTGGCAAACCCAGGGTGCGCAACACGCCCGGCGCGGTGATGCCGGCCGCCCATACGGTGAGGTCGGCATCGATATGCTTGCCACTGGCCGTGAGCACTGCATCCGAAGTGACTTCGGTCACGCGTTCGCCAGTGAACACATCGACTTCGAGCTTGCGCAGCAGCTTGGTCGTTTCTGCCGACACGCGTTCGGACAGCGCGGGCAGGATGCGCGGGCCGGCCTCGATGACGTGGATACGCACATCGCGGCGCGGGTCGAGCTGGTGCAGCCCATACGCGTTCAGCACATGCGCCGTGTTGCGCAACTCCGCCGACAGTTCCACGCCCGTTGCCCCCGCGCCGATGATGGCGACATCGACACGCGGACGGCCGTCCTCGCCCATGCGCCCCTTGCCATTCTGGGCGCGCACGCATGCCGCGATCAGCTTGCGGCGGAAGCGCTCGGCCTGCGCCACGGTATCGAGGGCAATCGCATGCTCGGCCGCACCGGGCACGCTGAAGAAGTGCGTCACGCAACCGATGGCCAGCACGAGCGTGTCATATGCCAACTCGCGCGCGGGCAACAGTTCGGCACCGTCCTGGTCGATACAGGCAGCCACATGGATGACCTTGCTCTCGCGATCGATGCCCGTCAGTTCGCCCTGCTGGAATTCGAAGTGGTGCCAGCGTGCCTGCGCCACGTATTCCAGTTGGTGAGTATTGGGATCCATGCTGCCGGCAGCCACTTCGTGCAGCAGCGGTTTCCAGATGTGCGTGGGCGAGCGATCCACCAGCGTGATCTGCGCCTGACGCGACTTGCCGAGCTTGTCACCGAGCCGCGTGACGAGTTCGAGTCCGCCGGCACCGCCACCGACAACGATGATGCGATGGAGTGCGTTGGATGCACGCGGCGCCGCGCTGCGTTGCGGACCGCTTGCGATGGGTGTGATTTCCGTAGGAGTAGGGGCGCTTTCCTCTTTGCCTTGTGCGTTGCTCATGGTCTACCCGATGTTTTCAATTTGAAAACCGGTGCAGGCCCCTGCGGCGTCTTTCTGTTGTGGTCTCGCACCGCGAGGCCGTTATTCTGTACTGCGAAGATTCGGCTAACTACGACTGGTTGCTGCCAGTGTGCTGCACAGCAACACGACTGGCAAGGGGGTCCCCGGTCGTTTCAGCAAGTACTTCTTTGCATACAGCGGCATCGCAGGGGCGACAGACAAGACAGGTGACTTGCTAGTGCGCCTCTTCCCAGTTCGAGCCGCTGCCCACTTCAGCCACCAGCGGCACGTTCAACTGCGCCACACCGCACATCAGCTCGGGCAGCTTCACCTTCACAAGATCGAACTCGGCCTGAGGTACTTCAAGCACCAGTTCGTCGTGAACCTGCATGATCTGGCGCGAGCCCAGCTTGTCGGTCTCCAGCCATTTCTGCACTTCGATCATCGACAACTTGATCAGGTCCGCCGCCGTCCCCTGCATCGGCGCGTTGATGGCTGCGCGCTCGGCGGCCTGCCGGCGTGGGCCGTTGCCGCCGTTGATATCCGGCAACCACAGACGACGACCGAACACCGTCTCCACATAGCCCTGTTCGCGCGCCTTCTGCCGCGTCTCTTCCATATAGTTCGCCACGCCCGGATAGCGCATGAAGTAGCGATCGATATAGTGCTTGGCCGCCTCGCGCTCGATGCCAAGGTTGCCGGCCAGCCCGAACGCGCTCATGCCGTAGATCAGGCCAAAGTTGATGACCTTGGCGTAGCGGCGCTGCTCGCTTGTCACGGCCTCGCGTTCCACGTTGAAGATCTCGCCGGCCGTGGCGCGGTGGATATCTTCGCCATTGGCAAACGCGCGCAGCAGATTCTCGTCGCCCGAGATATGCGCCATGATGCGCAGTTCGATCTGCGAATAGTCGGCGGAAACAATCACGTTGCCCGGCGCGGCAATGAACGCTTCGCGAATGCGGCGGCCTTCTTCCGTGCGCACCGGAATGTTCTGCAGGTTTGGCTCGGTCGAAGCCAGGCGGCCAGTCACGGCAGTGGCCTGCCCATAGCTCGTATGCACGCGGCCCGTGCGCGTGTTGACCATGCGCGGCAGCTTGTCGGTGTAAGTCGATTTCAGCTTCGACAGCCCCCGGTAGTCCAGCAGCAGCTTGGGCAGGGGATAGTCCTCGGCCAGCTTCTGGAGCACCTCTTCGTCCGTGGACGGTGCGCCGCTGGCGGTCTTCTTGACCACCGGCAGCTTCATCTGGTTGAACAGGATTTCACCGATCTGCTTTGGCGAACCGAGGTTGAACGGCTGCCCCGCAGCTTCATGCGCAGCGCGCTCGGCTTCCATCATGCGCTGGCCCAGGTCCGCGCTCTGTGCAGCCAGACGGTCCGCATCGATCAGCACGCCGTTGCGTTCGATCTTCTGCAGTACCACCGACACCGGGATCTCAATCTTCTCGTAGACGTAGCGCAGCCCTTCGGCCTGCTCCAGTTGCGGCAGCATCTTGCGATGCAGGCGCAGCGTCACGTCGGCATCTTCCGCCGCGTACTCGGTGGCACGCTGCAGGTCGATCTGGTCGAAGCCGATCTGGCTCGCGCCCTTGCCGCAGACTTCCTCGTAGGTGATCGTCTTCACGTTCAGCACGCGCTCGGCCAGGCTGTCCATGCCGTGATTGCGGTACGACGCCAGCACGTAACTCTCCAGCATCGTGTCGTGGGCAATGCCACGCAGCGTGATGCCGTGATTCATGAAGACGTGCGAGTCGTACTTCAGATGCTGGCCCAGCTTCAGACGCGAATCATCTTCGAGCCACGCACGCATCCGCTCCAGCACGAACTCGCGCGACAGCTGGCCGTGGTTATCCATGCCCGCCACATCGGGGCCGCGATGAGCCACCGGAATGTAGGCGGCCTCGCCCGGCTCCACCGACACCGAAATGCCAACCAGTTCGGCCACCATCGGATCGAGCGACGTGGTTTCCGTGTCGATGGCTACCAGTGGCGCATCGATCAGCTTCTGCATCCACGCTTCCAACGCGGCCTCGGTCGTCACGGTCTCGTAGCGGATGTCAGCGGGCGGCAAGTCCTCGGCGGGTGCCTCGGCTGCGCTCGGCGCGGCATCGAACAGCCCTCCCTGCGCAGACTGCGCGGGTTGCGGCGTGGCGCGTGCCCCGGCCGCGCGTGCATTCGGCAATGCCTCGCCCGTGGCTTCGCGCAACCATGTCTTGAAACCGTACTTGCGGAAGAAATCGACAAGCTTTTCCTTGTCTTCGCCAAGGTCGTGCAACGCCTGGAAATCGGCCACGGCATCGCTCAGGTCGCAATCGGTCTTGACGGTCACCAGTTCGCGCGCGCGCGGCAGCCAGTCAAGCGTGTTGCGCAGGTTCTCGCCCACCACGCCCTTGATGCCATCGGCACCGGCCATGATGCTGTCGAGCGTGCCGTACTCGGTCAGCCATTTGACGGCAGTCTTCGGCCCCACCTTGGGCACGCCCGGCACGTTGTCCACGGCGTCGCCGATCAGCGACAGATAGTCGACGATACGCTCGGGGGCCACGCCGAACTTGGCGACCACGCCGGGCGGATCGAGTATCTCGCCGCTCATCGTGTTGACCAGCGTGACGTTGCCATTCACGAGCTGCGCGAGGTCCTTGTCGCCGGTGGAGACCACGGTATTCACGCCTTGCGCCGTGGCCTGGCAGGCCAGCGTGCCGATCACGTCGTCGGCTTCCACGCCCTCGACCACCACAATCGGCCAGCCCAGTGCGCGCACGGCCTCATGGATCGGCTCGATCTGGCGAGCCAGGTCCTCGGGCATCGACGGGCGATGTTCCTTGTAGGCGGGATATAGATCATCCCGGAACGTCTTGCCCTTGGCGTCGAATACGCAGGCGATATATTGTGCGGGGAAATCGTTGCGCAGCTTGCGCAACATGTTGATCATGCCGTAGATTGCCCCTGTGGGCAGACCTTCGCCATTCCTCAGGTCCGGCAGCGCGTGATACGCGCGATACAGATAGCTCGATCCATCGACGAGCAAGAGTGTTTTTCGACTATCCGACATTCCCATGGACTCTAAATTGACTGGTGCCCCCGCAGGCGGCGCAGACGCCGCCCCCCTCGCCGACACGGACGTTTCCGACATTTCCGGTAACACGGTGAATCCGCCGCCCGAGAAAGCCTCGGCACACGCCGCGTCCATCGCCGCAAAAGCCGATGCCGCAGCAGCTGGCAAGACCCCCGAGGAACAGGACGCTGCCGCCCGCGCGGCGGCCGCTCGCGCAAATCCGCGCAAGATGATTCCAAGCCTGCGTGCGCTGGCGGATGAAGACCGCGCCACGGCAAAGAAGGCGCGCGCATCGTGGCAAATGTTCACGATTATGGCAGAGTTCATCGAGGCGACCGAGTACCTGTCCGAGATCCGGCCGGCCGTTTCGATCTACGGCAGCGCGCGGCTGCGCGAGGACTCGCCGTACTACCAGAAGACCATCGAGATCGCCCGGCTGTTCTCGGACGCTGGCTTCGCCGTGATCTCGGGTGGTGGCCCCGGCATCATGGAAGCCGCCAACAAGGGCGCACACGCCGGCAAGTCCGCCAGCGTGGGTCTGAACATCGAACTTCCGCACGAGCAGCAGGGCAATCCGTACCAGGACATCGCCATGCGGTTCCGCCACTTCTTCACGCGCAAGGTCACTTTTGTGAAGAATTCGGATGCGTTCATCGTGATGCCCGGCGGGTTCGGCACGCTTGATGAACTGGCCGAAGTGCTGACGCTGGTGCAGACCGGCAAGTCCCGCGCCGTGCCAGTGGTCATGTACGGCAGCCGCTTCTGGAAGGGCCTGCTGGACTGGTTCCGCTTCACGCTGCTGCCGATGGGGTTGATTGCCGAACACGATCTGGACCTGATGAAGATCGTGGACGAGCCGCAGGAAGTGCTGGAAGCCGTGTACGAGTACTACGAAAAGCGCGGCGGCGACCACCCGATTCCGCCCAAGGAAGAAATGTTCTACCTGTAAGGCATTACGCGTTGCAACCACCCGCTGGCCGGTGTCGCGACGGACCCGGACAGTGGGTGGACGGAAGGCCACGAGAACAGACCGAAAATGGCAGGAATTGCTAGAATGGAAACCTGTTCATCCTGACTGGGCCGGCGCCGCCGGATTCGGCAGGATCCATCCGCGCAGCGGGCCCTCCCTGCCCGCGCGCACAGGAGCTTCAGATGACTTCCCCTTCGCAACCGGGTGCCAGGCTGGCCGATCTGCATGCAGCGATCCGCCGCCCCGGCTATGTGCTCGCGCTTGCCGCCGCCGTGCTTGCCCTGACCGCCAGCCAGCGTGTGCTGGCGCAGGACTCGGAAACCAGCAACGCCTTGACGCAGCAGGAACTCAACAAGATCAACAACCAGCCGATCGCCCCTGCGTCCAAGAGCCAGCTGAACCAGCCGCGCGAGCCGAGCTTCCAGTTGCGTGAGCGCGATGGCACCCAGGTGACCGAATACAAGGACAAGGGACGCGCCACCGAGATCCAGGTGCAATCGGGTTTCGGCACCAAGTACGAGATGAGCAAGCCGGAAGATAGCTCGCCGCGAATCCGGGATCACGACGTGAATCGCGTGCCCTCCGTGAACCTCAAGTTCTGAGCCTGAAGGACGTTTTCTGGTTCAGGGCCTCATGTCCTGATACCCTTTAGCCTTTCTTACCCACGATTGCCGCCAAGGCCCAGCCCGGGCGGCCATCGCGCCGGCCCTCCGGCAGCAATGCCGCGGCGGCTGGCCGGCACCTTGTCGTGCCGACCGGCCGCTCCCCGATTCGCACCAATTAAACAGTATGGCCGTTTTCACCACGGTCTCGCAGGACGAGATCGCCCGCTGGCTGCTTGACTATGACCTTGGCGAAGTGCGCGCGCTGCGCGGCATCGCCTCGGGCATCGAAAACAGCAATTTCTTTCTGACCATGGAGCAGGATGGCGTCACGCGCGAGTACGTGCTGACGATCTTCGAACGGCTGCGCAGCGACCAGTTGCCGTACTACCTGCATCTGATGGACCATCTGGCGCGCCACGACATCAGCGTGCCGGCCCCGATGCCCGCTCGCGATGGCGAGATCCTGCGCGAGCTCAAGGGCAAGCCGGCCACCATCGTGACACGGTTGCCCGGCACCTCGCAATTGGCCCCGCAGCCCGAACATTGCGCCGAAGTGGGCGCGATGCTGGCGCGCATGCACCTGGCCGGGCAGGACTATCCGCGCCAGCAGCCGAACCTGCGCAGCCTGGCCTGGTGGCAGCAGACCACGCCAGAGATCACGCCATTCCTCGACACGGCACAGCGCAAGCTGCTGACCGACGAGATCGCGCACCAGACCGCCTTCTTTGGCAGCGCCGACTATGCCGCGCTGCAGGGCGGCCCGTGCCATTGCGACCTGTTCCGCGACAACGTGCTGTTCGATACTGCCGGGGGCCAGCAGAAGCTCGGCGGTTTCTTCGATTTCTACTTTGCCGGCAACGACAAATGGCTGTTCGACCTGGCCGTGACGGTCAACGACTGGTGCATCGACTTGCCGACCGGCGTGCTCGACCTCTCGCGTGCGGAGGCCATGCTGCGCGCCTATCATGCGGTGAGGCCGCTGACAGCAGTAGAGGCGCGTCACTGGCAAGACATGCTGCGCGCCGGCGCGCTGCGCTTCTGGGTATCGAGGCTGTGGGATTTCTATCTGCCGCGCGAAGCCGATATGCTGCAGCCGCATGACCCGACCCATTTCGAACGCATCCTGCGCCGTCGCCTCGACGACGCAGCGGCGCTCCCCTGGATCTGATTCGCCATGCAACTACTGGAAGTTTCCGCCAAGGAAGGCTATGTCTGGTTCCGCCAGGGTGTCTGGCTGTTCCGCAAGAACCCGCTCGCCTTCCTGATGCTGCTGTTCATCTACCTGATCGCCGCGCAACTGGCGATCTTTGTGCCGCTGCTCGGCATCATCGCACTGCTGGTTTTCACGCCAGGGCTTTACGTAGGCGTGATGACGGCTTGCCGTGAGGTCATCCAGAACAAGCGCGTACTGCCAACCATCCTGTTGTCGGGCTTCCGCAGCAACGGCAAGCAGGCGATGCGCAATCTGCTTGTGCTGGGTGGCATCTATGCGGTGCTGATTTTCACGCTGAGTCTGATCGCAACCTCGGTGGTGGACATCGGCACGGTGGCGCCCATGGTGCTCAAGGGCGAGGAACCTTCGGCCGAAGCCGTACAGCAGCTCTACTATGCGCTGATGATCGGCGCCCTGCTCTATACGCCGATCGCGATGCTGTTCTGGTTCGCGCCGCTGCTGTCGGCCTGGCACCAGGTGCCGCCGGTCAAGGCGCTGTTCTTCAGCTGGACCGCCTGCTGGCGCAATCGCGGCGCGTTCTTCACCTACGCCATGCTGTTCGCGGTGTTGCTGGTAGCGGTGCCGCTGGTGCTGGAGACCGTGTTCGCGGCATTCGGCGGGCAGGAAGTGCTGTCGTTCCTCGTGACGCCGTATTCGCTGCTGATGCTGGCGATCCTGTACTGCTCGTTCTATGCGACGTACCGGGGTTGTTTCAATATCCTGCCGCCGGAAGAGGTGGTGAACGGGGCGCAGCAGCCTTGATATCCGCTTGTCTTGCTCCCCTCTCCCGCACGGCGGGAGAGGGGTCGGGGGAGAGGGTCAGCAGTGCAAATTGCGATGCGTCGGCAAGCAGAACCTCCCGCCCTCTCCCCTGCCCCTCTCCCAGAGGGAGAGGGGAGTAAAACAGCGAGGGAGCGAAGCGCTCAATCAATCGGATCCAGCTTCGCTACCGCCAGTGCCAGCCATTTGACGCCGTGGCGCTTGAAGTCGATATTCGCGCGGGCATCGGCGCCCTCGCCTTCCAGTGCCTTGATCCGGCCTTCTCCGAACTTGGTGTGAAAGACGTTCTGGCCCACGCGAAAACCCGTGGCTGCGGCGCGTTTTTCCTCGGCGTAGCTCTTTTTGCCGGTATCCATGCCGCCCGTGGGCTTCGTGCCCGTGTACGGCACATCTTCCGCACGCTTGAACCAGTCTCGGCCCCAGGCGTTGTCGCGCTCCTGGCGGCTGACGCCGTAGCCGGTCTGGCCTTGCGGAATGATCCACTTCAGCGATTCCTCAGGCAGTTCCTCGAAGAAGCGTGATTTCATGTGGTAGCGCATCTGGCCGTGCAGGACGCGGCTCTGCGCGAACGACAGGAACAGCCGCTCGCGGGCGCGGGTGATGGCCACATACATCAGGCGGCGCTCTTCCTCGATGCCATCGGCTTCCTGTGCGCTGTTGTCGTGCGGGAACAGCCCCTCTTCCAGCCCGGTGATGAATACCACGTTGAATTCCAGGCCCTTGGCCGCGTGGACCGTCATCATCTGCACCGCATCCTGGCCGGCCTGCGCCTGGTTGTCGCCGGCTTCCAGCGACGCGTGAGTCAGGAACGCCACCAGCGGCGTCATCACCACCGGCAACTGTTCGGGGTCGAGTACCTGCTGATCCTGGTCGCCCTGCGCCAGTGCCGGCGGCGCATCGCGCCCCACGGGCAGCATGCGCGCCGGGGCATCCAGCCCGAAGCCATCTTCCACGACGAATGCCTGCGCGGCAGTCACCAGTTCCTGCAAGTTCTCGATGCGGTCCTGGCCCTCTTTCTCGGCCTGGTAGTGCGCAATCAGGCCGCTGGTATTAGTGACGTACTCCACCGTCTCCGGCAACGTCATGCGGCTCGTTTCCGTGCGCATCTGATCGATCAGGCGCAGGAACGCGCCCAGCGAACTCCCCGCTTTGCCGGGCACGTAGGCCACGGCCTCCGCCAGCGAGAGGTTGTACTGGCGCGCGGCGTCCTGCAGCGTTTCCAGGGACTTGGCGCCGATGCCACGTGTCGGGAAGTTGACCACCCGGGCGAAAGCGGCGTCGTTGCGCGGGTTCTCGATCAGTTGCAGGTAGGCCAGCGCATGCTTGACCTCGGCCCGCTCGAAGAAGCGCAGGCCGCCGTACACGCGGTACGCGATACCCGACGAGAACAGCGCATGCTCGATCACGCGCGACTGCGCGTTGCTGCGGTAAAGGATGGCGATCTCGGAGCGTGTCATGCCCTGCGCGATCTGGTCACGAATCTCCTCGACGATCCACGACGCCTCCTGGCCATCGGTGCCAGCCTGATACACGCGCACCGGCTCGCCGTGCCCGGCATCGGTACGCAGGTTCTTGCCCAACCGGCGCGCGTTGTGCGAGATCAGGTGGTTGGCGGTATCGAGAATGTGACCATGCGAGCGATAGTTCTGCTCCAGCTTGATCATGTGGCGCACGCGGAATTCCTGCTCGAAATCGCGCATGTTGCCCACGTTGGCACCGCGGAAGGCGTAGATGCTCTGGTCATCGTCACCCACCGCGAACACCGCCGCCCCGTTGCCTGTGCCATAGCCGGCCAGCAGCTTGAGCCAGCGGTACTGCAGTACGTTCGTATCCTGGAACTCGTCGACGAGGACATGCCGGAACCGGTACTGGTAGTGCTGGCGGATGGCGTCGTTGTAGCGCAGCAGTTCATAGCAGCGCAGCAGCAACTCGGCGAAATCCACCACCCCTTCCCGCTGGCACTGCTGGTCATAGGCCGCGTAGAGATCCACGAACCGGCGATTGAAATCGTCGTTGGCTTCGACATCGGCCGGACGCAGGCCCTGCTCCTTGGCGTTGTTGATGAAGTACTGCAGGCTCTTGGCCGGGTACTTCTCGTCATCGACGTTGAGCTGCTTGAGCAGGCGCTTGAGCGCCGAGAGCTGGTCCTGGGTATCGAGGATCGAGAAGGTCTGCGGCAGTCCGGCATCGCGGAAATGCGCGCGCAGCATGCGGTTGCACAGCCCGTGAAAGGTGCCGATCCACATGCCGCGCGTATTGATCGGCAGCATCGACGACAACCGCGTCTGCATTTCCTTGGCGGCCTTGTTGGTAAAGGTCACCGCCAGGATGCCGGCCGGCGAGACCCGGCCGTTCTGGATCAGCCAGGCAATCCGCGTGGTCAGCACGCGGGTCTTTCCACTGCCCGCGCCCGCCAGGATCAGGGCCGGTTCGTCCGGCAGGGTGACGGCGGCGAGTTGTTCGGCGTTGAGATTGGCTAGCAGGCTGGACATCGGGACAGGGCCGGAAAAGTAGGCGGCAATTATACCGGCGGCCAACCCTCCCTTACCGGGATGGTTTCCATCGGACGGGGCGCCGGACGCACGCCGAGGCGCCCGAAATGCGCACCGGCACCCCGCCTCCCCTATAATTTGACGTTTTCCCGGCCGAGTGCCATGGCGCGCCAATCCGCCTGCCGGCCAGGGCCCTGACCCGCATCCCACCAGCATCCAAGCATGACCGCAGAAGACCAGTCCCTCGCCAAGAGCTTCGAACCCGCCGCCATCGAGGCGAAATGGGGCCCAGAATGGGAGCGCCGGGGTATCGCCCAGCCTACGTTCGACCCAGCCCGCCCGGACTTTTCCATCCAGCTGCCGCCGCCCAATGTGACCGGCACGCTGCACATGGGCCATGCGTTCAACCAGACGATCATGGACGGCCTGACCCGCCACGCACGCATGCTCGGCGCCAATACGCTGTGGGTACCGGGCACGGACCACGCCGGCATCGCCACCCAGATCGTGGTGGAGCGCCAGCTCGAGGCGCAGGGCGTATCGCGCCACGACCTCGGCCGCGAGAAGTTCACCGAGAAGGTCTGGGAGTGGAAGGAAGAGTCGGGTTCGACGATCACGCGCCAGGTGCGCCGCATGGGCGCCTCGATCGACTGGACGCGCGAGTACTTCACGATGTCGCCCGAGATGTCGAAGGCCGTGACGGAGGTCTTCGTCCGCCTGCATGAGCAGGGTCTGATCTACCGCGGCAAGCGCCTGGTGAACTGGGACCCGGTGCTGGGGACCGCGGTGTCGGACCTGGAAGTCGACAGCGTCGAGGAAGACGGCTCGCTGTGGCACATCCACTATCCGCTGGCCGAGGCCGATACCGTACGCGGCCTGACCCACCTGACCGTGGCCACCACGCGTCCGGAAACGATGCTGGGTGACACCGCCGTGATGGTGCATCCGGAAGACGAGCGCTATGCGCACCTGATCGGCAAGATGGTGAACCTGCCGCTGACCGATCGCCAGATTCCGGTGATTGCCGACGAGTACGTCGATCGCGAGTTCGGCACGGGCGTGGTCAAGGTGACCCCGGGCCACGACTTCAACGACTATGCCGTGGGCCAGCGCCACAACCTGCCGCAACTGTCGATTCTGACGCTCGACGCGAAGATCGTGGCCGATGCGCCTGCCGCCTATGCTGGCATGGACCGGTTTGCAGCGCGCAAGCAGATGGTCGAGGACCTGAAGACGCAGGGCCTGCTGGGCGAGGTGAAGCCGCACAAGCTCATGGTGCCGCGCAGCGAGCGCACCAGCAGCGTGATCGAGCCGATGCTGACCGATCAATGGTTCGTGGCCATGAGCAAGCCGGCGCCGGAAGGCACGTTCTATCCGGGCCGCTCGATCGCCGACGTGGCGCTCGACGCCGTGCAGAGCGGCGAGATCAAGCTCGTTCCCGAAAACTGGAACAGCACCTACAACCAGTGGCTGGCCAATATCCAGGACTGGTGTATCAGCCGCCAGCTGTGGTGGGGCCACCAGATCCCGGCCTGGTACGACGAAGCCGGCAAGGTGTTCGTCGCCCGCACCGAGGAAGAGGCCCGCGCCAAGGCTGACGCCGCTGGCAGCACCGGCCCGCTGCGCCGCGAGGAAGACGTGCTGGACACGTGGTTCTCGTCCGCACTGGTGCCGTTCTCGTCGCTGGGCTGGCCCGAGCAGACGCCTGAACTGAAGCACTTCCTGCCGTCGTCGGTGCTGGTCACCGGCTACGACATCATCTTCTTCTGGGTGGCGCGCATGGTCATGATGACCAAGCACTTCACCGGCCAGGTGCCGTTCCATACCGTGTATGTGCACGGTCTGGTGCGCGACTCCGAAGGCAAGAAGATGAGCAAGTCCGAGGGCAATACGCTCGATCCCGTGGACCTGATCGACGGTATCGAACTGGAACCGCTGCTGAAGAAGCGCACCACGGGTCTGCGCCGTCCCAAGGACGCGCCGAAGATCGAATCGAAGACGAAGAAGGAATTTCCGGACGGCATTCCGTCGTTCGGCGCCGACGCGCTGCGCTTCACCTTTGCATCGCTCGCCACGCTGGGCCGCAACATCAATTTCGATACCGGCCGCTGCGAGGGCTACCGCAACTTCTGCAACAAGCTCTGGAACGCCACGCGTTTCGTGTTGATGAACACCGAGGGCCAGGACTGCGGCATGGGCCCGTGCAACGACAACTGCGGCCCGGACGGCTACCTGCACTTCTCGCAGGCAGACCGCTGGATCGTGTCGCTGCTGCAGCGCGTGGAAACCGAGGTTGCGAAGGGCTTCGACGAATACCGCTTCGACAATATCGCCAGCGCGATCTACAAGTTCGTCTGGGACGAGTATTGCGACTGGTACCTGGAACTGGCCAAGGTGCAGATCCAGACCGGCACGCCGGCGCAACAGCGCGCCACGCGCCGCACGCTGGTACGCGTGCTGGAGACGGTGCTGCGCCTGGCGCACCCGATCATTCCATTCATCACCGAGGAACTCTGGCAGAAGGTGGCGCCGCTGGCCGGCCGCGCCAAGGGTGACGGCAGTGAGACCATCGCCACGCAGTCGTACCCGCTGCCGGCCATGGCCAAGATCGATGAAGCCGCCGAAGCCTGGGTGGCGCAGCTCAAGGCCCTGGTGGACGCCTGCCGCAACCTGCGTGGCGAGATGAACATTTCGCCGGCCCAGCGTATCCCGCTCTACGCACATGGCGACAGCGCCTTCCTGAACGAAGCCGCGGCGCAAGTGCAAGCGCTGGCGAAACTTTCCGAGGTCAAGGTGTTCGAAGACGAGACCGCATTGCTGCAGGAAGGTGCCGGGGCGCCGGTGGCAATCGTCGCTGGCAACCACCTGATGCTCAAGATCGAGATCGACGTGGCGGCCGAGCGCGTGCGCCTGTCCAAGGAGATTGACCGGATCACGGGCGAGATCGGAAAGTGCCGTGGCAAACTGTCCAACGAGAGCTTTGTCGCCAAGGCGCCGCCTGCAGTCGTCGCGCAGGAGACCCAGCGTATGTCGGATTTCGAACAGACGCTGGCAAAGCTGCAGGATCAACTACAGCGTCTGCCGTCCTGACGTGCTCATCGCACCCGTCCGGCTCCCGAGTCGGACGGAACCGGACAGACGGCGACCCCATCCTGCGGCACGGTATTACACCGGATTGAAAAGGAAGCTGAAATGGAAAACCGCGTCACCAAGGCCGTCTTTCCCGTAGCCGGGCTAGGCACTCGTTTTCTGCCCGCCACCAAGGCGAGCCCCAAGGAAATGCTGCCGGTGGTAGACAAGCCGCTGATCCAGTACGCCGTGGAAGAAGCCATGGCTGCCGGCATCAACGAGATGATCTTCGTCACCGGCCGCTCCAAGCGCGCCATCGAGGATCACTTCGACAAGGCCTACGAGCTGGAAATGGAGCTCGAAGCCAAGAACAAGCAAGCACTGCTCGACGTGGTGCGCTCGATCAAACCCAAGAACGTGGAGTGTTTCTACGTGCGCCAGCCCGAAGCACTGGGCCTGGGCCATGCCGTGCTCTGCGCCGCACGACTGGTAGGCGACGCCCCGTTCGCCGTGATGCTGGCCGATGACCTGCTGGACGGCCTGGGCGACGAGCCGGTGATGAAGCAGATGGTGGATGTGTACAACCACTACAACTGCTCCGTGCTAGGCGTCGAGGAAATCGCGCCCGAGCAAAGCAAGTCGTACGGTGTGGTCGATGGCCGCGAGTGGGACGAACGCGTCATCAAGATGTCCGGCATCATCGAAAAGCCGGCACCCGAAGACGCCCCATCCAACCTGGGCGTGGTGGGCCGCTACATCCTGACACCGCGCATCTTCGACCATATCCGCGACCTGAAGCCGGGTGCGGGTGGCGAGTTCCAACTGACGGATGCCATCCAGGCGATGCTCGGACAGGAGCAGGTGCTGGCGTACCGCTACAAGGGTGTGCGCTACGACTGCGGCAGCAAGCTTGGCTACCTGAAGGCGACCGTCGAGTTCGCACTCAAGCATCCGGAAGTCCGCGACGAGTTCAGCGCTTACCTCGCGCAACGGGGTTGATCGCTGGTTGGTGCGAAACCCAAGCCAATAAAAAACCGCCTCTTCACGAGGCGGTTTTTTTACATCCAAATCCCGCAAAGACTCAGCGGCGCTTCATGTAGAACACGAACACCTTGTCGACTTCGGCGTGCGACACGAGTTCGTTGCCGGTCTGCTTGGCGAACGCCTGGAAATCGCGTGTGGCGCCCGGGTCGGTGGCCAGCACCTTGAGCACTTCACCGCTAGCCATGTCTGCCAGCGCCTTCTTGGTCCGCAGGATCGGCAGCGGGCAGTTCAGGCCGCGTGCGTCCACTTCTTTCTGGAAGTCCATTCCTCTCACCTTCTATTTCTGATGGATGCCGTATTGTAGCGAAGCGGCGACCATGCTGAAGTCCGTCGGCCGGCGCGGGTCGGGGATATCCTCGCCGGTGGCCCGATCGAAGAAACGCACGGGCAAGCCGCGGCGCTCAAGGAAATCAGCCACTGCAAAGCCGGTGCCGGCGTTCCAGATCTTCATCCTCTCGGGCGCCACCAGCCGATACTCGGCCAGTTCCTCGGACAGCCGGATGTCCCCCTCCGCCTTCACGTGATAGGCGATGATCAGTTCGTTCTTGCGCATGAACTCATAGACGCCGATCAGCGAGGCCGACACCGTATCGAGATTCGTCTCTTCCTTGAGCTCGCGCGCGACGCCATGTTCCGGGGTCTCGTCGCGTTCCATGAAGCCTGTGACCAGCGCGAACATTTTCTCGGGCCACAGCGCATTGCGCGCCAGCAGCAACTGGCCCTCGTATTCGACCACGGCCGCCAGCACCGGCAGCGGGTTGTCCCAATGCACGAAGCCGCAACCATCCTGCACGCAGGCATGGCGATAGCGGCCCGACATCGGCAAGTGTTCCAGCGTCGATCCGCAGCGCGGACAGAATCGATAGGGTTCCATCAGGGGGCTCCAGGGACTGTCTCGTTATTGTGATGCTGCCCGTTCTTGCTTGATATTCGGTTCAGCGGCCGCATGCAGCGCGGATGTCCGCAGCGAATGCCTCCACGGTTTCCGGCTGCAGATCCCACGCGCACATCATGCGGCATCCGCCTGCACCAATGAACGTGTAGAACAACCAGCCCTTGGCACGCAGCGCCTCGATGGCAGGGAGCGGAAGCTCGGCAAACACCGCGTTGGCATCAGTCGGGAACATGATGCGCACGCCGGGGATATCCGCGATCCGCTGCGCCAGCAGTGTCGCCATCGCATTCGCGTGGCGGCCGTTGCGCAGCCAGACATCGTTCTCCAGCATGCCCAGCCAGGGCGCCGAGATAAAGCGCATCTTCGACGCCAGATGACCGGCCTGCTTCACGCGATAGGCGAAGTCCTCCGCCAGTCTGCGATCGAAGAAGACCACCGCCTCGCCTACCGGCAGGCCGTTCTTGGTGCCGCCGAAACACAGCACATCCACGCCGGCACGCCACGTGATTTCCGATGGATGCACGCCCAGCGATGCCACGGCATTGGCAAAACGTGCACCGTCCATATGCACGCGCAACTGGCGCCGCTTGGCGATAGCCGCGATGGCACGCACTTCTTCCACGGTGTAGACCGTGCCCACTTCCGTGGCCTGTGTCAGCGACACCACGCGCGGTTTGGGATAGTGGATATCCGTGCGGCGTGTGACCAGCGCCTCCACCGCATCGGGCGTCAGCTTGCCGTTCTCGCCGGGGGCAGTCAGCAGCTTCGAGCCGTTCGAAAAAAACTGCGGCGCGCCGCATTCATCGGTCTCGATATGTGCCAGTTCGTGGCAGATCACCGAGTGATAGGACTGGCACAGCGAAGACAGCGCCAGCGAATTGGCCGCGGTGCCATTGAAAACGAAGAAGACCTCGCAGTCGGTCTGGAACAGGTCGCGAATCCGGTCGCAAACTTTCTGGGTCCAGCTATCGTCGCCGTAGGCTTTCTCGTGGCCGGTGGCATTGGCTTCGAGAAAATACTTCAGCGACTCCGGACAAAAGCCGGCGTAGTTATCGGAGGCGAACTGCTGGGCGGGGGAAACTGCGGAGGTCATCGGTCAAACCTTGCTGAATGGATTACTGCTTGTCGGCCCAGAGCTCGCCACCGGTGGCCCAGTTCTCGCGCTTGACGTCGGTGATGATGATATCGACCGCACCCGCCGAGCAACCAAGCGTCTCGCACGTGACGCGCGTGACTTCCTCAACAAACTTGCGCTTCTGCTCCACCGAGCGGCCTTCGAACATTTCTACGTGAAACGTGGGCATTCCTTGACTCCTTCTAGGTGTTGTCAGTCTTTGTACGAGGGATCGATTCTATCGAGTTTGCGCAGCAGCGCGGGCCACTCGAGCACGCCCTCCACCGCACCATCGTCGAATAGCTGGAGCGAGGTCCGATCCGCCACGGCAGGCAACGGCTGCACCGTGGCGCTGCCAAGCTGCGCACCCAGCTGGATCTCGCATGCCTTGATCAGCGTGGCCATCAACACGTAAGCCTCGGCCACGGTGCGGCCCAAGGTCAGCGTGCCATGGTTGCGCAGCAGCATTGCCGGATGATCGCCGAGCGAAGCCGTCAGCCGCGTCCCTTCGGCAGGCGTGAAGGCCAGCCCTTCGTAGTCGTGATAGGCCATGCGGCCATGAAAGCGCATGGCATGTTGCGAGAGCGGCAGCAAGCCTTCAGCCTGGGCGGATACGGCGATGCCTGCGGTGTTGTGGAGGTGCATGACGCAATGCGCGTCGGCACGCGCCGCGTGCACGGCGCCATGGAGTGCGAAGCCCGTGACATTGACTGGATGGACCGTCTCGCCCACCACTTCGCCCTGCCCATTAATTTTGACGAGGTCCGATGCGCGGATTTCGTCGAAGGCAAAGCCGAAGGGATTGATCAGGAAGTGACCGGGCTCGCCAGGCACGGTGGCCGAGATGTGCGTGTAGATCAAATCATCCCAGCGTTCCAGTGCGGCCAGCCGATAAGCGGCGGCCAGGTCCACGCGCACGCGCGCTTCCTCGGCACCGATCGGCCAGGCCGGGCCGGCGGCACGCCCGGGCTGCAAGGCAAAAGACATGGAGATTGGCTTTCGCGCCGCCCTGCAGCGCCGGCGCGGGGGCGACCGGTTCGTGTGGGCGACGAAGCCAACACTGTAGCGTACTCGTCAGCCGGCTGCCCGTCCGTCCACCGGCATCGTGCGCCACATCCACAAGTAGATAGCGGCGCCCAGCAGCAGCGCGGCCGAGGCCACGCCGAGCGATGCGCCAAAGCCACCCGTGCGCGCCACCAGCGATGTTGCCAGCGGCGGCCCCGCAATCTGGCCGATGGCATAGGCGGCCGTCATCAGCCCGATCAGCTTCGACGCGCTGGCGCCCCACAGCCGCCGTGCCTCGCGCATGGCAAAGGACACCAGTGCCGTGAACGGCAGACCCACCAGCAAACTGCTCAGGGCGAAGCCGGTCACCGTGGGCCACACGGCCGCAATCGCCACGCCCAGCGCCTGCATCGCATACAGGTACATCATCATGCGACGGTTGTCGTGGTGCATGCCGAAGCGCGTCACGGCCCACGCACCCACCGCCACGCCGGCACCGAGGATCGGCCAGAACAGATCGGCCCATACGCTGCCGGGCATCTCGTGGCGCGCGATCACGGGCAGGAAAGTTGCCGTGATGATGTAGCCGAAACCCGCCAGCCCGTAGGCCAGCGTCAGCGCCCAGGTTTCGAGGTTGAGGCGTGGCGCAATCGGGGCGGAGGAAGCAGCATGTGCCGCCCCTCCTGTCGGTGACGCTAGTGGCGACGGCGTGCCGAATACGCGCCACACGGGTGCCAGCATCAGCGCTCCGAGAATCGTGAAGGTGATCCAGCCCCAGTTGGCCAGCCAATGAGCGCCGACCATCCCAAAGACCGACACGCCCGTCACGACGATGCCGATACCGGGGCCCGCGAACATCAACCCGCCTAGCGTCGGATGCCCCAGTTCAGCCAACCGCTGCATGCACCACGCGGTGGCGTAGACCATGACCACGGCACTGGCGATGCCCGACAGCGTGCGCCACGTGAGCCATGCCGGCATGCCGCCAGGCAAGGCCATCGCCAGCGTCAGGATGACCGTCAGCACCAGCGAAATCTTGACCATGCGCGCTGGGTCGGGGCGGATCACCAGGCACAGCACAGCACCAAGCAGATAGCCAATGTAATTCAGTGTGGCCAGTGCACCACCCTCTCCCAGCGTCACGGTGCCATCGTGCAGCATCATCGGCAACAGTGGCGTGAACGCGAATCGGCCAATTCCCATAGCCAGCGCCAGCGACACAAAGCCAGCAATCGCCACAGCCCATGGGCTAGCGGTGGGCCGGGTGGTGCGCCCGGCAGGAACCTCGACATTGGCGATAGACATGGGGCGGTTGGCGCGCCTCAGGGGCGACTGGCACGGTTTGACGTTGTTGACTATCCTATGCCCAAACATCCATCACGAAAAATGAATTTCCGAGATGGAAACCATCTGTATTTGGAAAGGATGCACATATGGACCTCGCTGCCCTGGAAATCTTTCGTGCCGTCGTTGAAGCGGGCGGCATCACGCGCGCCGCCGAACGTCTGCACCGCGTGCAGTCGAACGTCACCACGCGCATTCGCCAGCTGGAGCAATCGCTGGGCGTGGAATTGTTCGTGCGCGACGGACGCCGCATGGTGCTCACGCCGGCCGGCAAGACGCTGTTCGAATACGCCTGCCGCATCCTGAAACTTTCCGACGAGGCCCGCCACGCAGTGCAGCCCGCGCGTCCGCACGGCCGGTTGCGGATTGCGTCGATGGAAAGCACCGCCGCGAGCCGGCTGCCCAACATACTGGCCGCCTACCACCACGCGTGGCCCGATGTCGAACTCGAACTCGTGACACTCCCCACCCGGCAGGCCCTCGACGCCTTGCGACGCTTCGATGTGGACTGCGCGTTCGTGGCCGAACCCGTGGACGATCCAGGCCTTGTGACCCGAGCCGGCTTCGAGGAAGAACTCGTGATTATCGCCAGCGCCGGCCACGCGCCCATCACCGGTCCCGACGATCTCGAACGTACCACGCTGCTCGCGTTCGAGACCGGCTGCAATTACCGCTCGCGCTTCGAACAGTGGTACGGGCGGTGCGGCCATGCTCCGCATCGTGTGATCCAGCTCGGCTCGTATCATGCCATCGTGACATGCGCCGCCGCAGGCATCGGCGTGGCGATCATGCCGCGCTCGGTGCTGACGCTCTACCGCAACCTGCCGCAGATCAGCATTCATCCGTTGGGTGAAGCAGGTCGCGTGACCACTGTGCTGACCTGGTATCCATCGATGGGTAGCGCCGCGCTGCTGGCACTGGCGGACATGCTCGACGCAGGTGCCACTTCCGATCCGGTGGAGATTTCCGCCGCAGCGTAGGCGGATTTTGCGGGTCTCAAGAGCGCTTGAGAAAAGCCGTATTCAGACAAGGTTGACGCCACGCAAGCGTCGGTGCCGATGTCACAAAAGTTCACATCCGCCCCTATTGTGAGGGGCCGATGCGGTGCCTAGGATGAGGGCGATTCTTCAACCCTTGCCTGACGGACACCATGAGAGGACTGGAACAGTTCGGCTGGTTCGTGTTCAACATCGCGATCCCGCTGCTGGCGCCGCTGGCGTTGTTGCCACTACTGAAACTACCGACATTTTTCAGGGAGTACGCGCGCGGCGCCGTGCGCCGTGCCATGGAGCACGGGCAGTTGCTGTGGACGGCGATTCCGATGAATGCCAGCGCGGGCTACGTCCTTGGTCAGCACCTGAATTCGTCGCCGGCTGACCGAGCGGGCATGTGGGTGATGCTCTGTAGTCATGTCACGTTGATTGTGCTGGCCTCCGTGTTCGTACTCCTAGGGACCATGGAGGCCAGTCTGCGTTCCGAGCCATCTTCGAACGGCCCGAACTGGATCCTGCGCGCCTCCATCGCACTGACGACAACCACCGCTGCCATGCATCTGGGTGGCTATATCTGGCTACTACGACCGTCGTAGGTTGACCGGCCCGATTTGACGGATGCAACCCCACTGCCTACTTTCACTTAACAAAGGAACGCCATCATGCGAAAGTTCTTCTACCGGTTCATGACCGACCCCGATCTGAAATACAAGATCATGATGCCGATCGTCTACGCCATGGGCGTCTACGCGGTGGCGGTCAACGTGTGGCTGGCTTACCGCTACTACACTCGCTAGCGGCTCGCCGGGACCAAACAAAAAACGCCCACATGGCGAACCATGCAGGCGTCTTTTCCAGCGCAGTACAACGATCGATCAAACCTTCGCCGACACCCACTCCGTCACACCGGCCAGTGCCTGTGGCAGGCCCGAAGGATCGGTACCGCCTGCCTGCGCCATGTCCGGACGACCACCGCCCTTGCCGCCCACTTGCTGGGCGACGAAGTTGACGAGTTCGCCGGCCTTGACCTTCGACGTGGCATCGGCTGTCACGCCGGCGATCAGGCTGACCTTGCCGTCGGCGACGGCGGCCAGCACGATGGCAGCGCTCTGGAGCTTGTCCTTGAGCTTGTCCATCGTCTCGCGCAGGGTCTTCACATCGGCGCCGTCGAGTTGGGCGGCCAGTACCTTGAGGCCCTTGACGTCCACAGCCTGCGCCATCAGTTCATCGCCTTGCGACGAGGCCAGCTTGCTCTTGAGCTTTTCGAGTTCCTTCTCGAGCGAACGGACCTGATCCTGGACCTGACCGATACGCGGCACGAGTTCGGAAGGTTGTGCGCGCAGCGCGGCGGCGGCTTCGTTCAGGCGGGCATCGAGCGACTGCAGATAGTGCAGCGCGTTGTCGCCCGTGATGGCTTCCACGCGACGGATGCCGGCAGCAACGCCTGCTTCCACGACGATCTTGAACAGGCCGATATCGCCAGTGCGGGTCACGTGCGTGCCGCCGCAGAGTTCCTTCGACGTACCGATCGACAGCACGCGCACATCGTCGGCGTACTTCTCGCCGAACAGGGCCATGGCGCCACTCTTCACGGCATCATCGAACGGCATCACAGCGGCCACAGTAGCTTCGTTGCGCAGGATCTCGGCGTTGACGATTTCCTCGATCTGGCGGATCTGGTCGTCGGTCAGCGGCGCGTTGTGCGAGAAGTCGAAGCGGGTCTTGTCCGGATCCACCAGCGAACCCTTCTGCTGCACGTGGGTGCCCAGCACTTCGCGCAAGGCCTTGTGCATCAGGTGGGTTGCCGAATGGTTGCGCACGGTGCGCGCGCGGCGTACGGCATCCACCTGGGCAGCGACGGTGTCGCCCACGTTGAGTACGCCGTTGGCCAGCGTGCCCTGATGACCGAACACGTCGGCCTGGACCTTGGTGGTATCAGCCACGTTGAAGACGGCAGCACCGGACACAAGCGTACCCTGATCGCCCACCTGACCGCCAGATTCGGCGTAGAACGGCGTGTTGTCGAGCACGACCACGCCGGTCTGACCCGGTTGCATCGTCGGCACCGAAGCGCCATCGACGTACAAGGCGGTCACGCGCGCGCCTTCCTTGCTCAGTGCGTCATAGCCATGGAACACGGTCTTGTCGCCCGCGTATTCGAGGCCGGCAGCCATCTTGAACTTGCCGGCGGCGCGGGCCTGCTCGCGCTGGCGCGTCATCGCCGCGTCGAACGCGGCCTCGTCCACCGTGATTTCCTGTTCGCGCGCCACATCCTGCGTCAGATCGAGCGGGAAGCCGAACGTGTCGTGCAGCTTGAACGCCAGTTCACCATCCAGCACCTTGCCGCCCTTGGACTTCAGCTCGGCCACGGCCGCGTCCAGGATCGACATGCCGTTTTCGATGGTCTCGAAGAAGCGTTCTTCCTCGGCCTTGAGCACGTCACGGACGCGCGTCTCGGCTTCGGCCAATTCCGGATAGGCTTCACCCATCTGCGCCACCAGGTCGGCCACGAGCTTGTGGAAAAAAGGCGTCTTCTGGCCCAGCTTGTAACCATGGCGAATGGCACGGCGCACGATACGGCGCAGTACATAGCCACGGCCTTCGTTGCCCGGGATCACGCCGTCGACGATCAGGAACGAGCAGGCGCGGATGTGGTCGGCAATGACCTTCAGCGAATTCTGGTGCAGATCCGCGATATGCGTTTCGCGGCCAGCCGCCGTGATCAGTGCCTGGAACAGGTCGATCTCGTAGTTGCTGTGTACGTGCTGCAGCACGGCGGCAATCCGCTCCAGGCCCATGCCGGTGTCCACGCACGGCTTGGGCAGGCGCGTCATGTTGCCCTGCTCGTCGCGGTTGAACTGCATGAACACGAGATTCCAGATCTCGATGTAGCGGTCGCCATCTTCCTCGGGCGATCCCGGGGGGCCGCCCCAGACATCCGGGCCGTGATCGTAGAAGATTTCCGAGCACGGGCCGCACGGGCCGGTATCGGCCATCTGCCAGAAGTTGTCCGAGGCGTAGCGCGCGCCCTTGTTGTCACCGATTCGTACGATGCGTTCGGCCGGCACGCCCACTTCCTTGGCCCAGATGTCGTAGGCTTCGTCGTCCTCGGCGTAGACGGTCACCCAGAGCTTTTCCTGCGGCAGCTGGTAGACCTTCGTCAGCAACTCCCAGGCGTACTGGATGGCTTCGCGCTTGAAGTAGTCGCCAAACGAGAAATTGCCCAGCATCTCGAAGAACGTGTGGTGCCGTGCGGTGTAGCCCACATTTTCGAGGTCGTTGTGCTTGCCACCGGCGCGCACCGAGCGTTGCGACGACGTGGCGCGCGAGTACGGCCGCTTGTCGGTGCCCAGGAACACGTCCTTGAACTGCACCATGCCCGAATTGGTGAACAGCAGCGTCGGATCGTTCGCCGGCACCAGGCTGGACGAGCGGACCACGGTATGGCCCTTCGACTCGTAGAACTGCAGGAACTTGCTGCGAATGTCGGAGACTTTCATGTTGTATCGGGCGCTTCCCGCATCGGGGCAGGGCGCAGTGGGTCAGGTTGGATTTTTCGAACCCTTGATTATACGGGCAAGCCCAGCGCTGGGGCAGTCGCTGGCGGACCTGTGGCGCGCACGCCTATGCCGCGCTGGCCAAGGCCCGGCAGCCTGTCCGGTTATCGCCCAAGGAAGTCCGTTCCCGCCCCGCCCTGGCGCGTCGACCCCGAGACCCGGTGATAGAGTGCTGGCTCCTCAGACCTGCCAGCCGTGACCGCCATGGGTGCCTTAAGCCATCTTCGTGTTCTTGACCTGACCCGCGTGCTCGCGGGGCCGTGGTGCGCCCAGAATCTTGCCGATTTCGGCGCCGACGTGATCAAGATCGAGCGGCCCGGCGCGGGCGACGACACCCGCATCTGGGGACCGCCCTGGCTCAAGACCGAAGACGGGCGCGACACGGCCGAGGCCGCCTATTACCTGGCCGCCAACCGCAACAAGCGCTCGGTGACCTGCGACATCAGCACGCCCGAGGGCCAGCAACTGGTGCGCGAACTGGCTGCACAGAGCGATGTGGTGCTCGAAAACTACAAGGTTGGCCAGTTGAAGAAGTACGGGCTGGACTACGAATCGCTGAAGGCGGTCAAGCCTGATCTGATCTATTGCTCGGTCACCGGCTTCGGCCAGACTGGTCCGTACGCGCAACGCCCCGGCTACGATTTCATCGTGCAAGGCATGGGCGGTTTCATGAGCCTGACCGGCGAGCGCGACGACCTGCCCGGTGGCGGCCCGCAGAAAGCCGGCGTGGCGATTTCGGATCTGATGACGGGCCAGTACGCCACCATCGCCGTGATGGCGGCGCTCATGCACCGCGACCGTACCGGTGAAGGCCAGTACATCGACATGGCGCTGCTCGACGTGCAGGTGTCGATGCTGGCGAACATGAACACGAACTACCTGGCTAGCGGCGTGGCGCCGAAGCGCTGGGGCAATGCCCATCCGAACATCGTCCCTTACCAGACGTTCCAGGCCGCCGACGGCTGGATCATCGTGGCGGTGGGCAACGACGGGCAGTTCCGCAAGTTCGTCACGGCGGGTGGCAAACCCGAACTCGCCGACGATCCGCGTTTTGCCACCAATCCGCAGCGCGTGGCACACCGCGACGTGCTGGTGCCGATCTTGTCCGAGATGGTGGCCCCGCGCACGCGCGAGCAATGGATTCTGGATCTGGAGCGTGCTGGTGTGCCCTGCGGCCCGATCAACACGCTCGATGAAGTGTTCGAGAACGAGCAGGTTGTCTCTCGCGGCCTGCGCGTGGACCTGCCGCACCCCACGGCCGGCACGGTCAAGCTGGTGGGCAGCCCGATGCGGATGAGCGCCACGCCGCCCGAGGCGCTGCGCCACCCGCCGTTGCTTGGGGAGCACACCGATGTGGTGCTTGGCGAGACACTCGGCTACAGTGCCGAACACATCGCCACCCTGCGCAGCAAGGGCGTGGTCTGATAGCTTCCGCTTGATCAGGCACGGCCCCCGCCACACACCGGGCAGGCGATCATCGACGCGTATTTTCGAGTTTTCCCGAGTATTCCCCACTCCGAGGAGATTTCATGCTGACCGATGCCCTGCTCGCATTCCTGCACTTCACGGCCATCTTCATCCTGGTAACGCTGATGGCCGCCGAAGCTGTAGTACTGCGCCCGGACATGACCCCCGCAACCGTCCGCCGCCTGTCGCTGTACGACCTGTTCTACTTCCTCTCGGCGATGGCCGTGCTGGCCACCGGCCTGCTGCGGCTGTTCCTGGGCGCCAAGGGCGTGGAGTTCTATATCCACAATCCGTGGTTCCACGCCAAGATGACGGTCTTCGTGCTGATTGCGCTGTGCTCGCTGCCGCCCACGTTCGCCATCGCGAAGTGGCGCAAGCAGGCAAAGAAACTCCCGGAGTTTGTTCCCACGCCCGCCGAGATCAGGAAGACCCGCCGCTGGGTCATGATCGAAGCCCATGTATTTATCCTGCTGCCGCTGTGCGCGGTGATGATGGCGCGCGGAATTGGCGCTCGCTGAAGCGCATCCACCGAAGGCCGGCGCTCGCGGGCCCATTTGAGACGCGGGGACGCAACGCACGTCCCCGCGCACAAGATTCCCATCCTTTCCACGCCTGATATGTTGAAGACCCTGCTTTCTGCCGTCCTGGCCGCCACCACCGCGCTCGCCTCGTTCACCGCCCCGGCAGCGACGCCGGCCAACTGGCCCACCAAGCCCATCCGCTTCGTCGTGCCTTACCCCGCGGGCGGCCCGCTCGATACGGTGGCGCGCGCCATCGGCGAACAGTTGCGCGTCAGCCTCGGCCAGCCCGTCGTGGTGGAGAACAAGCCCGGTGCGGGTGGCAACCTCGGCGCCGACTACGTGGCCAAGCAGCCCGCCGATGGCTACACGATCGTGATGGGCGCCGTGGCCACCCACGCCATCAATCCGACGCTGTTCACCAGGATGCCGTATGACCCGGTGAAGGATTTCGCGCCGATCACGCTGGTGGCCGACGTGCCCAACGTGCTGGTGATGCATCCGGGCAAGGCCACCGAACTGCACATCAACAACGTGCGCGATCTCGTCGAATATGCGCGCAAGCATCCGGGCAAGCTCGACTATGCGTCGGGCGGCAACGGCAGCGCCGGCCATCTGTCGGGCGAGCTGTTCAAGAGCATGGCGCGCGTGAGCATGGTCCACATCCCGTACAACGGCGCGTCGCCTGCGCAATTGTCGGTGCTGTCGGGCCAGACCGATCTCATCTTCGATAACCTCGCCTCGGCCTCGGCCAACATCAAGGCCGGCAAGCTCAAGGCGTTTGCCGTGACCACCGCCAGCCGCGCCGCATCGTTCCCGGAACTGCCGACCATTGCCGAGGCCGGCAAGGGGCTGGGGCTTGAAGGATTCGATATCTCCACATGGTTCGGCGTGCTCGCACCGGCCGGCACGCCGCCCGAGATCGTCGAACGGCTCAATCGCGACATCGTGGCCATCCTCAAGACCGATGACATGAAAGCCAAGCTGGCCCGCATCGGCGCCACGCCGGCGCCCACCACGCCCGAACAATTCGGCGCGCTGATTCAGCGCGAACTGAAGAAGTACGGCCAGGTGGTCAAGGTTTCCGGCGCGAAGGTGGATTGAGCGCATCGCTTGGCCGCGCCTTGTCGCGCATGCGCCAGAGGCGCTCCTTGCCGTCGCGGGCATCCTCGGCGGCATTGCGCGGCAACAGCAGGCCAACCTGCACGATACGTGGCCCGTCCATGCGGGTCACCGTAAGCCGCAGGCCGGCAATCTCCACCGCATCGCCTTCAACAGGTGGCGAGGGAAACATGGCGAGCATCGCCGTCTCCAGCGTCCACTGCAGTTCCTCCGGCGTCAGCGGGCGCGAGCCATAAAGCAAAGCCACGTCGGCCAGCGCGGCCTGGCCGTCGAGCACGAAGTCGTGCCCCACCTGATCCCAGGCGGGTGGTGTGGCCGCCGTCAGGAACAGCCGCGACAGCAACGGCACGGTGCCGCTCGGCGCCAGCACGGAGACGACATCGCCAGCATGCAGGACAACCTGATCCAGCGGCACCAACGCACCGTCGCGCGCCACAGTCATCAGCCGGCTGCGCGGTGGTAGCTCCACCTGATCGGCACGCAGGTCCTCCATCGATGAATTGGCCGCCACCACGAACTGCATCAGCTCGAGGGGCGGATTGCGCGTGCCCCGCAAGCGCTCGCGAGAAAGCGGCTCGTCATAGGGCGGGCGCAACACCCGGGCCAGGCGAGCGGCCAGTGCCACGGTGGTTCCCTGGCATAGCAGGCTCGCCAGCACCACGGCGAAGGCCACGCGGAACAGCAGCCCCGAATCCTCCATGCCCTGCAATAGCGGAAACAGCGACAGCACGATGGGCACCGCACCGCGCAGGCCCATCCACGCGACGAACGCCTTCTCGCGGGTATTGAACCGGAATGGCAGAAGCGAAACGAACACAGCCACGGGCCGCGCCACGCACATCAGGAACAACGCGAGTGCCGTCGCCGGCAAGGCGATGTCCCAGATCCGGTGCGGCGTTACCAGCAGCCCGAGCAGCAGGAACATCGCAGACTGCGCCAGCCACGCCATGCCGTCCATCGCGCGCATGGTGTCGCCCGTCACCGCGCGCTCGCGGTTTCCCACGATCATGCCGGTCAGGTAGACCGCCAGGAAGCCACTGCCGCCCGCCGTCTGGACGATGGCCCAGACCATGCAGCCGCCCGAACACACCAGGATGGCCTGCAGCCCCTCGGCCACATTGACGCGCTCCATGATGTTGGCCAGGCAATACCCCAGTGCCACGCCCAGCACCCCGCCCACGCCGAATTGCACCACCAGCCGCATGGCGAGCGCGGGGCCGGACAGGCCATCCGGCGCCGTGATCCATTCGATCAACGTCAGCGTCAGGAAGATCGCCATCGGGTCGTTGATGCCCGATTCGATCTCCAGCACACTGGCCACCCGCTCCTTGAGCCGGATGCCGCTGCTGTTGAGCAGCGAGAAGACCGCCGCCGCATCCGTGGACCCGACAATGGCGCCCAGCAACAGTCCGAGCTTCCAGTCGATGCCGAGCAGCCAGGTTGCGAATAATCCCACCAGCACCGCCGTCAGGACCACGCCGAGTGTGGCAAGTGACAGCGAAGGCCGCAGCGCCACCCGGAAGGTGGCGAAGCGCGTCCGCAGCCCGCCATCGAGCAGGATCACGGCCAGCGCGATATTGCCGACGAGGAAGCTGAGCCAGGTGTTGTTGAAACGGATGCCACCCGGGCCGTCCACACCGGCTGCCATCCCCACCCCCAGGAACACCAGCAAAAACGGCACGCCGAAGCGCGACGAAAACACGCCAAGCAGGATGCCCAGCGTCATCACCACGGCGCCGATGAGAATGGCATGGTCGATGGTTTCCAAGCGCACCTCCGGGGACTGTGAATTGTTCTTTTTCGTTCTTTTTCGGAATGCCGAGGGATGGAATATTCGAGGCGCCAGGTGCGCGCCGGAATCCATCAAGCTTAACTGACGACCCTCGCCCGATCTGTCCGCTTTCGTCCTGCTTTCCACAAGCCCGCGCACCGCGTTGCTGCGCGTTTTCCCTGCATTTTTCCTTGCATTGTCAACGACTTACCGAAACCTTTCGGACGTCTGCGTAGGGACATACCCTGAGGTTGCCACTTTATGCAGACATATGAAAGGTAGCTGAAAGGATGCGCTTTTACCTTCCACCCTGCCGCGACAGGCAGCCTCTGTCGCGAAGCTTTTCAAGATTCAAATCGAGGAGAATCATTTTGCGCATACGCAGCCAAAAGGACTTTGCCTCCGGCCTGATGTTCATCCTGGTCGGACTGAGCTTTTCCTTCGTTGCCCGTGGCTATTCCATGGGAACAGCCGCCAAGATGGGACCGGGATACTTCCCGTTCTGGCTCGGCATCGTGCTCGCCATCCTTGGCGCGCTCGTACTGTGGGGCTCGCTGTCTTCCAAGGCAGAGAACGACCAACTGGCCCGCTGGGACCTGAAGATCCTGCTGTGGATCCTGGGCTCGGTCGTCCTGTTCGGCCTGCTGCTCAAGCCGCTGGGCATGGTGCTGTCGGTGGTGGTCCTGGTACTGGTCTCCTCGATGGCCAGCCATGAATTCAGCTGGAAGGGCGCCGTACTCAACGCGATCATCCTGGTGATCATCAGCCTGGGCGCGTTCGTATACGGCATCAACCTGCAGATGCCGGTGTGGCCGGCGTTCCTGGCAAGCTAAGGAGACGGCCCTCATGGAATTGTTGACCAACCTCGGACTGGGCTTTTCGACCGCCCTGTCCTTTCAGAACATCGCCTACGCGTTCCTGGGCTGCGTGCTCGGTACGCTGATCGGCGTGCTGCCGGGCCTGGGCCCGCTGGCCACCATCGCGATGCTGCTGCCCGTGACCTACACGCTGCCCCCGGTGGCCGCGCTGATCATGCTGGCAGGTATCTACTACGGCGCGCAGTACGGCGGCTCGACCACGGCTATCCTGGTGAACCTGCCGGGCGAATCGTCGTCGGTGGTCACTACGATCGACGGTTATCAGATGGCGCGGCGGGGTCGTGCCGGGGTGGCGCTGGCCACTGCCGGTCTGGGCTCGTTCTTCGCTGGCTGCGTGGCCACGCTGATCCTGGCGGCCTTTGCTGCCCCGCTCTCGGAACTGGCGTTCAAGTTCGGTCCTGCCGAATACTTCTCGCTGATGATCCTGGGCCTGATCGGTGCCGTGGTGCTGGCCTCCGGCTCGCTGGTCAAGGCGATCTCCATGATCGTGCTGGGCCTGCTGCTGGGCCTGGTCGGTACTGACGTGAACTCGGGCGCCGCGCGCTTCTCGTTCGACGTACCGGAACTGACTGACGGCCTGAACTTCGTGTCGGTGGCCATGGGTGTGTTCGGCTTCGCGGAAATCATCGCGAACCTGGAACAGAAGGATGCCCGCGAGACCTTCACGGACCATGTGACGAACCTCTTCCCGACCAAGGAAGACTTCAAGCGCATGATCCCGGCCATCCTGCGCGGTACGGCCCTGGGTTCGATGCTCGGTATTCTCCCGGGTGGCGGTGCGGCACTGGCTTCGTTTGCAGCGTACTCGCTGGAAAAGAAGACGTCGAAGTTCGCACACGAGTTCGGCAAGGGTGCCATCGAAGGCGTGGCAGGTCCGGAATCGGCCAACAACGCCGCAGCGCAGACCTCGTTCATCCCGCTGCTGACGCTGGGCATTCCGCCCAACGCCGTGATGGCGCTGATGGTCGGTGCGATGACGATCCACAACATCCAGCCGGGTCCGCAGGTCATGACCAGCAACCCCGCGCTGTTCTGGGGCCTGATCGCCTCGATGTGGCTGGGCAACTTCATCCTGATCATCCTGAACCTGCCGATGATCGGTATCTGGGTGAAGCTGCTGAAAGTGCCGTACCGTTACCTGTACCCGGCCATCCTGACGTTCTGCTGCATTGGCGTGTACTCGGTTCAGAACACCACGTTCGACGTGTTCCAGACCGCAGCCTTCGGCGTGATCGGCTACCTGTTCATCAAGCTGCGCTGCGAACCGGCTCCGTTGCTGCTCGGCTTTGTGCTGGGACCGATGATGGAAGAGAACTTCCGTCGCTCGCTGCTCCTGTCGCGTGGTGACTTCAGCGTGTTCGTGACGCGTCCGCTGTCGCTGGGCCTGCTGATTGCCGCAGCCGTGCTGGTGCTGATCGTGGCCCTGCCGTCGATCAAGGCCAAGCGCGAAGAAGCGTTCCAGGAAGAGTAAGTCTCCGGCAGTCTCGCGGAAATGAAGAAGGGCGCCTACGTGGCGCCCTTCTTCATTTATGCCGCCCCCTCTTCGTCACGCGTTGAACAGGGCTGCGCACGCCGCGCGGATGGCCTCGGTCACGCGCACGCGTCCGTGGTCACGCCGCTCCAGCATGCCGATGATGCGCACCATCGGCTCCCCGCCCGCGCGCAAAGGCACGATGCGCAGCGCGGGGTCGTCGCGCCAGCGCGAACGCTTGAGCAATGGCACCACGGTCACACCCACCTCCTGCCGCACCAGTTCCACCAGCGCCTCGATCGAATTCAGTTCGAGGAACTCGTTGGTCCGCAAGTGAGCGCGCCGCAATGCACGCTCCACCAGTGCGCCCGTCCGCTGGCTCCGGTCGAATCGCAGGAAGGGATTGGCGGCCAACGCCTCCCGCGCGTCATCGCCCCGGCTTCCCCGTCCGGCAATCAGCACGATGGGCTCCTCGTAAAGCGGCGTCCACTGCAGTGTGCCGGCCAGCTGCGCCGAGCCTTCGGCCACGAACGCCGCATCGAGTTCGCCACTTTCCACCATCGCGGCCAGTTCGAACGACTTCGCGCCGATCAGGCGCACGTCGAGCGCGGGATAGGTCCGCTTCATCCCGGCCACGACATGCGAGAGGCCGCCCATGACCGACACGACTGCTCCCACTGCCACGGCACCCGCCATATCGCCGGCACCGGACAGCGGCAGCCGCATTTCGTCATAGAGCGCCAGCAGTCGGCGCGCCTGCGGCAGCAGCGCCCGGCCATCGGCATTCAGCGTGGCCACTCGTCCACTGCGGTCGAACAAGGCACGTCGCAACTCCTCCTCCAATGAGCGCATCTGGAGGCTGACGGCGGCCTGGGTCAGCGCCACCTGCCCTGCTGCTGCGGCAAAAGACCCACGCTCGGCCACAGCAACAAAGGTCTTCAGAAAGCGAATCGTGCTCATAGGTCAACGTAGAAGGAAGGGGCAGCCGATGATCGGCCAATCCACAAGATTTTCTTGTGGATCAAGCAACAAATATTAACTTTCATTGTGACCGAGGGCGCGGAATAATTTGGGTTTCCTGCCGAATTTCCACGCTGTCCGTTCCGTACCGGAGAACAACAATGCAACACTGGCTACGCCTTCTCGGCATCGGCCTTGCCTCGAGCCTGACCATTGCCGCCGCGCCCTCGCGTGCGGACAGCTTCCCGTCCAAGCCGATCCGGCTGATCGTGCCGTTCCCGGCCAGCGGCGCCACCGATCTGCTGGCGCGTGCCATTGCGCAGAAGGTCGGCCAGAACATGGGGCAACAGATCGTCGTGGACAACCGGCCCGGCGCTGGCGGTGCGATTGGTTCGGACATGGCTGCCAAAGCCGCGCCTGACGGCTACACGATCCTGATTGCTACCACCAGCACGCACTCGGTGGGGCCGTTCGTGAATTCGCGCCTGCCCTACAACACCGAGACCGATTTCACGCCGATCGGCCAGGTCGCCACGGCGACCAACGTGCTGCTGGTGCCGAATACGCTGCCGGTCAAGAACGTCAAGGACCTGATCGACTACGCCAAGAAGCATCCTGGTGAACTGAACTACGCCTCCAGCGGCAACGGCACCGTGGTCCATCTGACTGCCGAATCGTTCAAGGCGCAGGCCGGCGTGTTCATCACGCACATCCCCTATCGCGGCACCGCGCTGGCCGTACCCGACCTGATTTCCAGCAAGGTGCAGGTACTGTTCGACAGCATCGTCTCGGGCATGCCGCATGTGAAGGACGGCAAACTCAAGGCATTGGCCGTGACGAGCATGAAGCGCTCGCCGCTGGCGCCGGAACTGCCGACGGTCAACGAGTCGGGCCTGCCCGGCTTCGAATCGGATACGTGGTTCGGCATCTACGGCCCGAAGGGCCTTTCGCCCGAAATCGTCACGCGCCTGAACACCGAGTTCAACAAGGCTATCCAGTCGCAGGACGTGAAGGACCGCCTGGCCAAGCTCGGCGCCGAACCGATTGGCGGCACCCCCGCGCAATTCGCGGCGATGGTAAAGAAAGACAGCGCCCGCTGGGGCAAACTGATCAAGGATCGGAAGATTCAGGTGGACTGATTTTTTCACTCCCCTGGTTTTCTCCCCTCTCCCGCCCTGCGGGAGAGGGGCGGGGGAGAGGGCTGGCGGCTACGATTCGACAGACCGCAATTTGAACCGCTGAACCCTCTCCCCCAACCCCTCTCCCGCGCCGCGGGAGAGGGGAGCAGAACAGAACGTGTATCGGACGACGAGACAACCATGCAAACCTTCAACTGGACCAACCCCTACCCTTCCGTGCGCATTCCGCTGTTTGCGCGCAATGTGGTGTCGACCTCGCACCCGCTGGCCGCGCAGGCTGGCTTGCGCATGCTGCTCAAGGGTGGCAATGCCGTGGACGCTGCGATTGCCGCAGCCGCTGCCATCACGCTGGTCGAGCCGGTCTCGTGCGGCCTGGGCAGCGATGCGTTCGCCATTCTCTGGGACGGCAAGGAACTGCATGGCCTGAACTCGTCGGGCGTGGCGCCGGCTGCGTGGAGCACCGACTACTTCAAGAACAAGTACGGCGCCGACGGCAATGGTTTGGCCAATCGCCCGGTGCGTGGCTGGGACTCGGTGACCGTGCCGGGCGTGATCGCCGGCTGGGCTGCGCTGCATGAGCGCTTCGGCAAGCTGCCGTTCGAAGACCTGATGGAACCTGCAATCGAGATCGCCGAGCGTGGTTATGCCGTGCCGCCGGTGGTGGCGCACAAGTGGGCCGCCGCCGTGCCTGATCTCAAGAACCAGCCGGGCTTTGCCGAGACCTTCATGCCCAACGGCCGCGCGCCGCATGTGGGCGAGAAGTTCGTTTTCAAGGACGCCGCCGAGACGCTGCGCAAGATCGGCGCCACAAAGGGCCGTTCCTACTACGAAGGCGAAATCGCGGAGAAGATCGCCGCGTTCAGCAAGTCGTGCGGCGCGTCGATGACGCTCGATGACCTGCGCAACTATCGTCCGGAATGGGTCAAGCCGATCAGCAAGGCCTATCGTGGCCACGAAGTGCATGAAATTCCGCCGAATGGCCAAGGCATTGCTGCGCTGATGGCGCTCGGCATCCTCGACCAGTTCGACGTCGGCTCGCTGCCTGTGGATTCCGTGGATTCGCAGCATCTGCAGATCGAAGCCATGAAGCTGGCCTTTGCCGATCTCTACCGCTACGTGGCGGACCCGCGCAGCATGGACGTCACGCCCGAGCAGATGCTCGACGACGCCTACCTGAAATCGCGCGCCAAGCTGATCGACATGCAGCGCGCCACGCATTTCGATTTCGGCATGCCGCGAACGGGTGGCACGATCTACCTGACCGCCGCCGACGAGAACGGCATGATGATTTCGTTCATTCAGTCGAACTACATGGGTTTCGGTTCGGGTGTGGTGGTGCCGGGCACCGGCATCAGCCTGCAGAACCGCGGCGTGGGCTTCTCCATGGATCCGAAGTCGGCCAACGTGGTGGAAGGCGGCAAGCGTCCGTTCCACACGATCATTCCGGCATTCCTGACCAAGGACGGCAAGCCGCAGATGAGCTTTGGCGTGATGGGCGGCGATATGCAACCTCAAGGCCACTTGCAAACCGTGGTGCGCATGCTCGACTACAACCAGCAACCGCAGGCCGCCTGCTGTGCCCCCCGTTGGAAGGTCAACCGCGATTTCACGCTGGACGTTGAAGGCACCATGGACCCTACCACCGTGGACGGTCTCAAGGACCGCGGCCACCAGTTGAAGTCGGTGGACGATCCGTACATGGATTTCGGATCGGGCCAGTTCATCTGGCGCCTGTCCGACGATGGCGAGCACGGCTATGTGGCCGCCAGCGACAGCCGACGTGACGGTCAGGCAGTCGGCTTCTGATTTTTTGCAGTACGTAGTACGGCAGTACCGCAGTAGAAGTCCTGCGAGGCGCCATCGGGAAACCGGTGGCGCCTTTTTTAACGTTTATCGCAGGCGAACGATCAGGGGCCGATCAGCGCAGGCGCGATCATGGGCAAGTTCAGGAAGAACTGGATCACGATGGCGTTGACGATGTCGATGAAGAACGCGCCCACCATCGGCACGATCAGGAAGGCCAGATGCGACGGACCGAAGCGGTCGGTCACCGCCTGCATATTGGCAATGGCCGTGGGCGTGGCGCCAAGGCCGAAGCCACAGTGTCCTGCCGCCAATACCGCTGCGTCGTAGTTGCGGCCCATCACGCGGAACGTGACGAAGATCGCGTAAGCCGCCATCGCGGCGGTCTGGACCGCAAGGATCAGCATCATCGGCAAGGCCAGCGACGACAGTTGCCAGAGCTTCAGGCTCATCAGCGCCATCGCCAGGAACATCGACAGGCTGACGTTGCCAAGCACCGAGAGCGCACGGTCGAACACCGTGTACCAGCCGAGTGCTGCCAGCCCGTTGCGCAGCAGCACGCCGACGAAAAGCACCCACACGAAGGTGGGCAATTGCACGCGCGTGCCCTTGAAGAATTCGGTCAGCGCATAACCGGCCGAGAGGCAGATCAGGATCAGCGCCAGCGTCTCGATCAGCGACGAAGCCGTGATCTGCCGCCCCGCCTGCGGGTTCTCGAAGGTCAGCGGATCGGCGGCATCCGTCCCGAGGCCGGGAACTGTCACCTTGCGCAACAGATGGCGTGCCACCGGACCGCCGATCAACCCACCGAGCACAAGGCCGAACGTTGCGCATGCCACGCCAAGTTCCTTGGCATACGTCATGCCGAATTGCCTGGTGAACGTGTCGCCCCACGCTGCGCTCGTACCGTGCCCGCCGGACAGCGAGATCGATCCCGCCAGCAAGCCCGTGACCGGCTCCAGGCCGAGTGCGCTGGCGAGGCCAACGCCGACCCCGTTTTGAATGATCAGCAACCCGGTGACCACGAACAGGAAGATACCAATCGACTTGCCACCCTGCTTCAGGCTGGCCAGATTCGCGCTCAGGCCGAGCGTGGCGAAGAACGCGAGCATCAGCGGAGTCTGCGTCACCGTATCGAACTTCACCTCGACATCGGCCGTGTAGCGCGCGAGCGCCAGGCAGATCGCCACGATCAGGCCACCTGCGACGGGCTCGGGAATATTGTAGGTACGCAGCGGACGAGTGACCTGCACGAGCTTGCGCCCGACCAGCAGCACCAGCGACGCCGCCACGAGCGTTTCGTAGTTGTTGAGTTCCAGCATGGATGGAGTACCCGAAAAAAGCATCCATTCTTCGCATCGACAACGATGTCGCCAATCGCCAAATGTCCAAAAACGCAGCGTAGCGGAACTGTCTGGTTCGGCGGGTCAGAAACTGTGCATGGCATCGGGACGCCGTTTCCGTAGACTGGCGTTTTCAACGTCCGCCTGCCATCGACCATGCCCAGCTACGCGTACCGAATCGTCAATGTCTTTGCAGAATCCACATTCGGAGGCAACCCGCTCTGCGTGTTCGAGGATGCCCGTGGCATGGATGACGCCACCATGCAGGCGCTGGCGCTGCAGTTCAACCTGTCCGAAACGACCTTCGTCCTGCCGTCGGAACAGGCCACCGCGGCCGTGCGCATCTTCACGCCCGGCTACGAGATGCGCTTCGCAGGACATCCCACGCTGGGCACGGCGCACGTCGTGCGCGAACTCGCCAGCACGAGCGATGCGCTGACGCTCGAATTCAAGGCCGGCGTGGTGCCCGTCACCGCACAGGCAGACCGCTGGACGCTGACCGCGCCGCACACAGGCGCGCCGAAGACCGCGCCCGCCGGGCTGCCCGATGCCGAGATGGCCTCGCTGCTGGGCCTCTCGGCCGATGATCTGGCCGCTTCGCCGATGTGGGTCGATACCGGCGCCGACCAGTTGCTGGTGCCGCTGAAAACCCCCGATGCCGTACGTCGCGCGCAACCGGACAGCGGCCGGTTGGAGCAGTGGCCGCAAAGCAGCCTGGGACGCAAGACCGCCTATGTGTTCGCCTTCGATCCCACCCATCCGGGCAAGGTGCTGGTTCGCTATTTCTTCACCAAGCAGGGTGGCGGCGTGGCCGAGGATCCGGGCACGGGTTCGGCCTGCGCCAATCTCGGCGGCTGGCTGCTGGCCACGGGACAGGCATTGCCGGCGCAATACGAAGTGGATCAGGGCGAACAAGTAGACCGCCGCTGCCGGCTCGATCTTTCGGTGACCGCCGACGGCGCCATCCGCGTGGGCGGCCGCGTGATTGAACTGGGCCGGGGCACCGTGACGATCTGAACCGCCGATACTTCGCCCGGAGCCTCCCGACATGCTGCGGCATACTGGAGGCCCTGTCGCATCTGCTCAAAGAGTTCGCATCATGCCCCCGCACACACTAGACTCGATCGCCGCGCTGGAAGCGCTGTATGCCCAACCCGCTGGGGCATCCCTGGCGAAGGAAGTCGACTACCTGCATCCTCACTACGGTGCCTTTGTCGAGAAGGCGCCGTTCTGTCTGCTGTCGACCTCGAACCCCAATGGCGGCGATTGCTCGCCACGTGGCGACGCGCCAGGTTTCGTGCAGATCCTCGATGACCGCACGCTGCTGCTACCCGACCGACGTGGCAACAACCGCATCGACAGCCTGCGCAATATCGTGGCGGACCCGCGCGTGGGCCTGCTGTTCATGATCCCCGGCATCAACGAAACGCTGCGGGTCAGTGGCATCGCGACGATTTCCGTCGACCCCGAACTAATTGCACGCTGCACGGTGGAGGACAAACCGCCCACCACGGTACTGGTGATTGCGATTCAGTCGGTCTACTTCCAGTGCGCCCGCGCGCTGGTGCGGTCGCATCTCTGGTCAGCCGACGCTCAGATCGCACGCAGCACCCTGCCGAGCACTGGCACGATGGTCGCCACACTCAGCCAGAATGCGATCGACGGTGAGACCTATGATCGCGAACTGCCGGAACGGTTGCGCAAGACGCTGTACTGAGCGTCGTACTGACTGCGTTACGTCAATGGCTGCCGCGCAGCAGCCATTCCGGCGCATGCGTGCCGAGCGGCACCGATGGCAGCGCCCAGTGCGCCGGCGTCTCCGAAAGCTGCGCGGCGTGACGCACGGTGGTCAGTTCGCCGAACCCCGACTCCTCGATCTGCAGCAGATCGGAGATTTCGTCGATGTGCTGGTCCGGCGTGGCCATGCCGTCCGGTATGCGGCCCAGGCTCCGCAACCACTGTGCGGTCTGTGCCAGTGACACCCGCACATGCCAGCTCCCTCCCTCCGAAGCACGCCGATGCAATGCCGCCATCGCGCCCAGCGCCAGCAGGTAACCCGAGGCATGGTCGAGTACCTGCGCCGGCAGCGGCACCGGATCGGCGCGGCCCGCCGCCTGCGCCTCGTCGCCATTGATCCCCGTGGCCGTCTGCACGAGCGAGTCGAATCCGCGCTTGCCAGCCCACGGTCCCACATGGCCATACGCCGACAGCGACACGTAGACGATGCCGGGCCGCGCACGCGCCGCCGCTTCGGGACCGACGCCGAGCTTATCCAGCCCACCCTGCCGATAGCCCTGCACCACCACGTCGGTGCCATGCAGCAGCTTGTGCAGCGCGCGCTTGTCCTCGGCATCGCGCAGGTCCAGTTGGCAGGACCGCTTGCCTCGGCCGGTGTCGATTACCAGCACCTCCATCGCAGGCAGGTGTGCCGCAGTGACCAGCAGCACGTCGGCGCCATGGGCCGCCAGCGTGCGACCTGCCACCGGTCCGGCGATGATCCGCGTGAAGTCGAGCACGCGAACACCGCTTAGCGGGCGGGCATCGACATTGATTTCGGCATGGGGCGGCAGTTCGGGCAAAGGCTGGGGCGGCGCCTCGCCGATCTTCTCGATGATCACGGGCGGCAGGCCACGCAGCGCCTGGGCCTGCGGATGCGCGAGCCACTCGTCGTGGGTCCGCATCGCCGAGACGACCATGCCGGCATCCGATGCCACCTGCTCGAAATCCTCGGCCTTCCACTTGCCAAGCGCGGTGCGCACGGCATCCTTCTCCGCCGCGCATTGCAGGATGCGCAGCACGCCGTCCCGGTGATGGGGGAAATTGGTGTGCAGGCGCACCCAGCGCCCGTCACCGCACGGATACAGGCCGGCGATCTTGTCCCACAGCTCCGGGGCCGGACCACCATTGACGCGCAGGTAGCGCTCGCTGCGGAACTCGGCCAGTGCGTGGCGCATATCCACGGATACCTCCTGCCAGCGTCCGGTGCGCTGTGCCCAGAGCGCTGCCGCAGCCAGCCCCGACGCGCCCAGGCTGACCTGCGCGGCGGTGCCGATCGCGAAGCTCGACGGCAGTATCGGATCAGCGCCTGTCAGGTGCAGGTGGCGGAGGGCCTCGGCCGGCAGGGCCAGGTCCTGCCATAGCGCAGCCAGTGCATCGGCAGGATGGGTGGAAGAGGCGGGAGAAGAAGGGGTATTCATGGCGTGTGTTCCTGCAGCAAGGCGGGGCGCGGCATGCGACGATCACGTCGCACGGCAGAACGCCTCGCAAAATGGGCGGGGAGCCGATCTGCGGTGAATTCTGCACCACTTCGCCACGCCATGCAGGTGAGACGATTCTTAAAATCACCGGGTCGTCACAGGTTAGTGACGGGTTAGCCCGCAAGCACTGTAAAATCTCGCCATTCCAGGCAACACCAGGACCGGGGCTGACCGATCCCTGCCCGTCCGCCAAGCTATCGAGCCGCATGCCACGCGGCGCCACCATGAGCCAAGACAACAAGCCCAACGACACGCCAGCCGCCTCCAACTTCCTGAGGAGCATCATCGACCAGGATCTCGCCGCAGGTACCTACGCCGGACGCGCCGACCAGCAGGGCGCGCCGCTGCCGACCGTCATCACGCGCTTTCCGCCGGAGCCGAACGGCTATCTGCACATTGGCCACGCCAAGAGCATCTGCGTGAACTTCGGCCTGGCGCGCGACTATGCCGGCCGCTGCCACCTGCGCTTCGACGATACGAACCCCGTCAAGGAAGACACCGAGTACGTCGACTCGATCATCGACGCCGTGCACTGGCTGGGCTTCTCGTGGGATGCCAAGTCCGCCGATGCCGCCCCGCACCTGTACTACGCGAGCGATTACTTCGACCGCCTGTACCAGTTTGCCGAGACCCTGATCGAGCGCGGCGTGGCCTACGTGGACAGCCAGACCGCCGAGCAGATTGCAGCCAACCGGGGCAACTTCTCCGAGCCGGGCAAGCCGTCGCCGTTCCGCGACCGCACGGTCGAGGAAAACCTGACGCTGTTCCGCGAGATGCGCGACGGCAAGTTTGGCGATGGCGAGCACGTGCTGCGCGCGAAGATCGACATGTCCGCGCCGAACATCGTGCTGCGCGACCCAGTGCTGTACCGCATCCGTCACGCCCATCACCACCGCACGGGCGACAAGTGGTGCATCTATCCGATGTACGACTTCACGCACTGCATCTCGGACGCCATCGAGAACATCACGCATTCGCTGTGCACGCTTGAATTCGAGAATAACCGTCCGCTGTACGACTGGGTGCTCGAACACCTGCGCGACGCCGGCGTCTTCCCCGCCCCGCTGCCGCACCAGTACGAGTTTGCGCGTCTGAACCTGACCTACGCGATCACCAGCAAGCGCCGCCTCAAGCAATTGGTGGACGAGCAGCGCGTGGACGGCTGGGACGATCCCCGTATGCCCACCATCGTCGGCATCCGCCGCCGCGGCTATACGCCGGAATCGATCCAGCTCTTCTGCGACCGCATCGGCGTGTCCAAGGCCGATAGCTGGATCGACATGAGCACGCTGGAAGGTGCCGTGCGCGACGACCTCGATGGCCGGGCTCACCGCAGCGTAGCCGTGCTGGACCCGGTCAAGCTGATCCTGGACAACTACCCCGAGGGGCAGAGCGAGGCATGCTCGGCGCCGGTGCATCCGAAGCAGCCCGAACTGGGTCGCCGCGAGTTCCCGTTCTCGCGCGAACTGTGGATCGAGCGCGAAGACTTCACCGAGACGCCGCCCAAGGGCTACTTCCGCCTGTTCCCGGGCAACAAGGTGCGCCTGCGCCATGGCTACGTGATCGAATGCACGGGCGTGGACAAGGACGCCGACGGCAACGTGATCGCCGTCCACGCGAACTACCTGCCGGAAACGAAGAGCGGCACGCCGGGGGCCGACAGCGTCAAGGTCAAGGGCAACATCCACTGGGTCAGCGCCCTGCATGCGCAGGAAGCCGAAGTGCGTCTGTACGACCGCCTGTTCAACGATCCGAACCCGGATGCTGGCGGCAAGAACTTTCTCGATGCACTGAATCCCGAATCGAAGAAGGTCATCAAGGCCTACCTCGAACCGGGCCTGGAAAACGCGAAGCCGGAAGACCGCTTCCAGTTCGAGCGCATGGGCTACTTCGTCGCAGATCGCGTGGATTCGAAACCGGGCAAGCCCGTGTTCAACCGCACGGTCGGACTCAAGGACAGCTGGGGCGGCAAGTAATGGCGCAGACGATCACATTCCCGCTCGAAGGCGAGTTTGTCGCGCTGAACGACCTGCTCAAGCTGGCCGGGATCTGCGATAGCGGCGGCGCCGGCAAGGCGCTGGTCGCGTCGGGCGAGGTGTCGGTGGACGGCACGCAGGAGTCGCGCAAGACCGCCAAGATCCGCGCCGGACAGGTTGTCGCCGTGGGCGGCACCGGTGGTGTGCGCATCAAGGTCGTGGCCGCATGAAGGTTCGTCGCATCAGGTCACGCGGCACCGCCTGGCTGTCCTGATTGTCCGATGGCGGCGCGCTGGGCGCCGTCACGTCAACCCATCATCCAAGGAGCACGCATGCCGATCGCGTTCTGGTGTGTCCTGCTGGCGGGGCTGATGCCCGTTTTGACAGTCGCGATTGCCAAGGCCGGAAGCGGCCGTCGCGGCTTTGACAACCACGATCCTCGCGCGTGGCTGGAAAAACAGAGCGGGCGGGCGCGGCGCGCCGACATGGCGCACCGCAACCACTTCGAGGCCTTTCCGTTCTTCGCCGCAGCCGTGTTGTCCGCGTCGTACCTCGCGGCACCGCAGGCACGCATCGACGAACTGGCGATGTTCTTCATCGTCATCCGCATTGCCTATACCATCTGCTACCTGACCGACCGGGCCACGCTGCGTACGCTGTGCTGGACGATCGGCATGCTGACCGTCATCGGCATCTTCCTGCTGCCGGTGTTTGTTCACTGACTGTTCCCTCACAACCCTAGCACCATGCCGCGCGCCCTCCGCCATATCGCCATCGTCGGCGCGCTGCTCGCATCGATCGCCTCCGCCTGGGCAGCCCCTACCAACTACACGGTGGACCCCGTTCACACGAGCGTGTACTTCGGCGCCAGCCACTACGACCGCACGACCGTACGGGGCCGTTTCGCCAAGATCGACGGCCGGATCGTCTACGACCCGCAGACCGGTGCCGGATCCATTGATTTCACGGTCGACACCGATTCCCTCGACACCGGCAATCGCAGCCTGGATGGCGTGCTGCGATCCGAGCAATTCTTCGATGTGCAGTCGTTCCCCGTGGCACGGTTCCAGGCCAACCGGTTTGTGGTCGAGGCAGGCAAGCTGACTGCCGTGGAAGGGACGTTGTCGTTGCACGGCATCTCGCAGCCGTTTCGGCTCGAAGCCAATCGCTTCAGTTGCGGCCAGACGGTGCTGTTCGGCATCCGGCGCGATGTCTGCGGCGGCGATTTCCGGGGTAGCCTGTCGCGCAGCGCTTTTGGCATGACCCGTTTTCTGCCCGAAGTGGGCGACATCGTCACATTGCAGATCGCCATAGAGGCTGCGCCGTCCGGCGCCGCGCCCTGAGCCAGCAATTCCTCCGTCGATGACGACCCGGCATCACCTTTAAACGCAAAATCTTCCGTAGAATCAGCGCCTTGCCGATTTACATCCTGCCGCGTTCGAAGTATGCGGTACTGGTCCGACGCGAGCCAAGATGAGCCTGATTTCTCCCAACGACGTCGTCGCGGCGTCGCTTTCTGCTGCGGGTGCCTGCCTGGCCCTGAGCATTCCCGCCAATTTCCTGCGTCGCTTCCCGCTGTGGGCATTCAAGACCTACGGCCGTGGCGCGATATTGCTGCCATTGCTCTCGGCGATGGTCGCCATGCTGCTGGTACGCATCGCACTGGCTGGCCAGATCAATAGCGATGGCGGCCTGGCGCTGGTAGCGGCGGCAGCGTTCCTGGTGCTTTTGTTTGTCTCCGCGCTTCTGCGTTTCTGGCTCGGCGACTACCGCAAGTCCTGAACAAGCGCGCGCCACCGCACGCCAGCCATCCGGTTTTCCATCGCGGCGCCACGCGGATCACGTATGATGCGGCCTTTCGCGTGTCCCCCACCCTGGGGCGGCACGCGCTGCATTCCGTTCCCATGGCGCTCAAATCCACGATCTTCAAGGCCGAATTGTCCGTATCGGACATGGACCGGCCGTACTACGGCAGCCACGCGCTGACCATCGCCCAGCATCCGTCCGAGAACGACGCGCGCATGATGGTGCGCCTGCTGGCCTTTGCCTGCGAAGCGTCCGAAACCCTCGCCTTTACGCGCGGCCTGGACGAGCCGGACGAGCCCGACCTCTGGGACAAGACGCTGACGGGCGATATCGAGCACTGGATCGAACTGGGTCAGCCCGACGAGAGCCGCCTCAAGCGCGCTGCCGCCCGTGCCGACCGCGTGACCGTCTATACCTATCAGAGCGCCAGCGCCCGCGAATGGTGGAAGGGCATGGCGGGCAAGGCCAGCAAGCTGCGCAACGTGACCGTCTACAATGTGCCATCGGAAGCCGTGGATGCGCTGGCGCAGATGGCCCAGCGCGCCATGCGGCTGTCCGTGACGATCCAGGATGGCGATATCTGGGTCAGCGACGACGACCATAATGTGCAGTTGACGCGCGACGTGCTGCAACGCGCCGACTGACACCCCTCAGCAACCAGAAAAGGAAGAACGCGATGCAAACCACTCCCTCCGGCCTGCAGTACGAAGATACCGTCGTTGGCTCGGGCGACGAAGCCAAGGCAGGCACGCACGTGACCGTGCACTACACCGGCTGGCTGTACGAGAACGGCCAGGCCGGCAACAAGTTCGATTCGAGCAAGGACCGCAACGACCCGTTCATCTTCCCGCTGGGCGCCGGCCATGTGATCCGCGGCTGGGACGAAGGCGTGCAAGGCATGAAGGTTGGCGGTACGCGCCGCCTGGTGATCCCGGCCGAGCTGGGCTACGGCGCACGCGGCGCCGGCGGCGTAATCCCGCCGAACGCCACGCTGCTGTTCGAAGTGGAACTGCTGGGCGTCTAAGCCCCCTGCTCTTCCGCAACCATGAAAAACGGACGCCAAGGCGTCCGTTTTTCGTTGAGGGCTGAGAGCGCTGATCGGGATCAGAACCCAATCGCCGCATTGCCCACGTCGACCCGCACCTTGTCGCGGTCCAGCAGCCGCCCCGCATGACGCGCGAAGTCCTGTGCCCATTCGGCATTGCCCGCGAAGCGGGCCTCGCCCGAAAACTTGGCCACGTTAAGGATCTTGTCGATCACAAGCACCTTGCCCACCGGGCTAGATGCCTGGCAGTCAAGTTCGGCGTACTCACGGTCGAACCAGCGCCACGCGGCGTCCTCGGTCACCGCCGACAACTCGGCGTCTCCCAGCGTGAATTCAAATTCCTTGCCGCTGCCAAATACCACGGTCAGGGTGCGCGCCATCTTGGGTTCTCCGAAGTTCAGTGACTGTTCCACGAGGTTAGGGTGCCTATTGTAGTGACTTGGCACCCGGTCAGGGCGCCCGCTCCGATCAAGCCTGCGCCGCCGACCGTTGCCTGCTGCACACACCCCACCAACAAACCGTTGTTTGCTTGCGACGTGTCAATGCGCTTTGGATTATTCTTTCACCCATGGCCATCACCAGACAGGATCTCGAAGCGGACAGGCTGCGCACGACGCTGTGCAGCTCACCGGTCGCGTCGTCCCTGCTGTCCGATGCCGATGTGGAGCGCTCGCTTCATCAGACGCTGTCGCAGCGCCCTGAACAGCCCGGCCTCGACGGCGATGTCTGGGTATTCGGCTACGGCTCGCTGATCTGGAATCCGATGATCGTGCATACGGAAAGCCGCCTGGCCACCGTCCACGGCTACCATCGCGGCTTCTACCTGTACTCCAAGATCAATCGCGGCACATGGGATCACCCAGGTCTCGTGCTCGGCCTCGACCGGGGCGGCTGCTGCACCGGCATGATTTTTCGCGTTCCGGCGCATGTCGTGGAACAGGAGTTCCGCGTGCTGTGGCGTCGCGAGATGATGACCGGCGCGTATCACCCGCGCTGGCTGCGCGTGAAACTCGATACCAATCCGGAAGCGCCTGCCCAACGCGCCCTGGCGTTTGTGATGAACCGCGAGCACGCAAGCTACGCGGGCCGCCTGCCAGATGCACGCGTGGTGGCCTGCCTGCAGCACGCCTGCGGACTCTATGGCCCGGCGCGCGACTACCTCCATCAGACCCTGCTCGGCCTCGCCACACACGGTGTGGAAGATCCCTACCTTGGCCGGCTGTGGCGCCAGCTCCAGGCTAGCGACGCTGCGGAGGCCGCTGCCGATTCATGCCCGGTTGCCACGCCGCTCGCCGTGTCGGCCTCGGCAGCCACGTGCCCCGGTGACGCCATCGCGGCCAGCACGCATCCACACGAAACCGTCTGATCGTCTTCCACATTCACCACCATGACGCGCTTCCAGACACGGTCCCGACGCCAGGCACTTGCCGAGTTGATCGGCCTGACGGGATTGCTGGTGACAGGGGGATTGCTGGCGGGCCAGGGCAGCCAGACACTGGCCCGCTCGATGAGCGGCGCACGCGACGCGTCGTCACCCTCCCCTGCTTCCCGCCCCCCCACCGGCAGCCCGATCTCGCCGCCGCGCGGTGAGGGCATGACCGCGCTGGACCGAAACCTGATCACGGCCGCCGGTATCGGCGACCTTGACCTCGTCATGCGCCTGCTCAACGCCGGCGCATCGACCCGCGCCGCTGACGAACGCGGTCGCTCCGCGCTACTGGCCGCGCTCTACAACCGGCGCGGCGATGTGGCACGCGCGCTCATCCTGGCAGGCGCCGACGTGAACCAGAAGGATATGGAATCGAACAGCGCCTTCCTGTTGGCCGCCGCCACCAATCAACTCGACGCGCTGCGGCTGGCGCTGTCACATGGCGCGGACGTGCGCAGCACCGATCGCTACGATGGCACCGCACTGATTGCCGCGAGCCAGCACGGCAACGTGGAAGGTGTGAAACTGCTATTGAAAGCGGGAGTGCCCGTAGACCGCGTGAACCAGCTTGGCTGGACCGCGTTGCTCGAAGCCGTGATCCTGGGCGATGGCAGCGCGCGCTACGAAGAGATCGTGCAACTGCTGCTGGATGCGGGCGCCGACGCCAATCTGGCCGACCGCGAAGGCATCACGCCGTCACGGCACGCGAGGGAGCGGGGGTACAAGACGATGGTGAAGATGCTGATGCGGGCGCGGGGGCATTGAGCCTGCGCTCTCCCGACTGTTTTGGCTCCCCTCTCCCGCGCAGTGGGAGAGGGGTTGGGGGTGAGGGCCCGCGGTGCAAGCAGCCGATATCGCATCTTGAGCGGCTTGCCCTCACCCCCGCCCCTCTCCCGCGTGCGGGAGAGGGGAGAAAACCCGAGGCAGGGTCAAACCGCTACGCCGCAGCCCCCTGCTTCGCATTCTCCGATTCCTGCAACGCGCGCCACATCACCTTGCCTGTGCCCGACTTCGGCAGTGCGTCGACAAACTCCACTACGCGCGGATACTTGTAGGCGGCCATGTTTTCCTTGGCCCATTCGATGATGTCGTCGGGCGAGGTCTTGCCCTTGGCGTCGGCGCGCAGCACCACCACGGCCTTCACCGTCTCGCCGCGATACGCATCGCGGGTGCCGATGATGCACGCTTCCTGCACGGCCGGATGCTTGTACAGCAGGTTCTCCACCTCGGCCGGCCAGACCTTGAAGCCCGACGCATTGATCATGCGCTTGAGGCGGTCGGTGATGAAGTAGTAGCCTTCCTCGTCCATCCGGCCCAGGTCGCCCGTGCGGAAATAGGTCTGGCCTTCGAACTCGATGAAGGCATCGCGCGTGGCGTCTTCCTTGCGCCAGTAGCCCTTGAATACCTGAGGGCCGCGCACGATGATCTCGCCCACCTCGTTCGGCGGCAATTCCTCGAGCGTCACCGGGTCCACGATGCGGGCATCGGTGTTGAATGTCGGCATGCCCAGGCACTGCAGCTTGGCGCGCTCTGACGGATTGCTGTGCGTCGGCGCCATCGTTTCCGACAGGCCATAGCCTTCCAGGTAGCTCAGGCCGAACTGCGTCTTCAGCCGCTCGGCCACGGCCTGCGGCATGGCCGCGCCGCCGCCGCCGATGTAGCGCAGGCTGCCAAGGTCGAACGATGCCAGGTTCGGGCTGCCCAGGAAGTCGATGACCATGGTCGGGATGTTGGTCCAGTGCGTGACCCGGTAGCGCGAAATCAGGCGGCCGGCCACCTCGCGATCCCAGCGCGGCAGCATCACGACCGTGGCGCCCGAGTAGATCGGGCCGTTCATGCCGTACTGCATGCCCGTCACATGGAACAGCGGGAGCACGGAAAGAAGCACCGATTCGGCGCCGCTACCCGACCATGTCGATCCGCCCACCACGTTGTGCATGACGGAGCGGTGCGTGTGGATGCAGCCTTTGGGGAAGCCCGTGGTCCCCGAGGTATAGGGCATCACGGCCATGTCGTCGGGGCCTGCTGTATGCGGGCCGGGCTGCAACGCGGCGCCGAGCGCCTCGGTCCACGCCGTGGCCATAGCCGGCAGCGGATGCTGGGCGGTCAGCCAGGCAGGCGGGGCATCCTCGGGAAATTCATGGGAAGGCGGCAGCGCATCGGCGTACTGCGTCACCAGCAGATGCTTGAGCCGCTCTGCGGCCGGCAACTCGCCGTCGGCCTGCATGACCCCGGCGGCCAGATCCGCCGTGCAGATGGCGACAGAGGCTTGCGCATCGGTCACGTAGTGCTTGAACTCTTCGGACCGGTTCATCGGGTTGACCGGCACCACCACGGCATCTGCGCGCAGGATCGCGTAGTAGCTGATGATGAACTGCGGGCAGTTCTGCATGTACAGCAGCACGCGATCGCCCTTCTTCACGCCTGCCTTCTGCTGCAGCCAGCCGGCCAGCGCTGTGGCCTGCTCCTGCAGCGCGCGGAACGTGATGGCATTGCCGAAATACCGGATCGCCGCCTTGTCCGCAAAACGATGGGCCGAGACTTCGAGGTTGTACCAGAGCGAGGTCTCCGGCAGCACGATCTCGGTCGGCGCACGCTTGGGCCAGAACTGGAAATGCGGACGGGCGGGCTTGGTGGTCATGGTGTCTCCTGCGGACGGTCTTGGTGACCGGTTTTTCGAATTCGCATGGGGCGCAAGGCGGGCCTTGCGCAGCAGTCAAACAATATAACTGAACGACCGTTCTATTTTCAACCGGAGGTTTTCCCGCCTATGGAGGGGTCCGCGGAGGGCGCCCGGTTGCAATCTGCGGCGTCGCCCTCACAATGGGAAGATCCGGCCATGTTTTTGGCCCATCCGATTTCCGAGGTGCAGAACATGAGCGACGTCACCCTGCAGAATTTTGAAGCCGAAGTCATCAACAGCCCCGTGCCGGTGCTGGTCGATTTCTGGGCACCGTGGTGTGGTCCGTGCCGCACACTTGGACCGATGCTGGAAAAGCTGGAAGCCGAAGGCGCCGGCCAATGGAAGCTCGTGAAGGTCAACGTCGACGAGAACCAGCAACTGGCTGCCCATTTCGGCGTACGCAGCATTCCGCACGTCGTCGCGTTCGCGGGCGGGCAGGCGGTGAACCAGTTTGTTGGCGTGCTGCCGGAATCGCAACTGCGCGATTTCATCGCCACGCTGGGACCGGACGAAAGTGTCCTGGCCCTCCAGCATGCGCGCGAGCTGACGGCAGCAAACCAGCGTGACGAAGCCACTGCGGCATGGCAGGCCGTGCTGGCTGCCGATGCAGAGAACGACGCGGCGCGACTCGAATTCATCAGTTTCCTGCTCGATGGCAACGCACTGGACGCCGCCGAGGCCGAGTTCGGCCAGCTCACCCCGCGCGCGCCGCAGGAGGATGGTTACGCCGCGCTGCAAACCCGGCTCGATGCGATGAAGGAAGCGATGGCCGGATTGAACGACCTGCCCGATGGCGCCGATCTCAAGGCCCAGGTGGCATCCGAGCCGGCCAACCTCGGCGTCCGGCTGGAACTCGCCAAGATCCTGATCGCACGTCGCGAATACGAACCTGCGCTGGAACAACTGATGGAAATCGTTCGCCGCGACCGCAGCTTCGAAGACGACATCGGCCGCAAGACGATGCTGTCTGTCTTCGACCTGATGGCGACGGAAGCACCCGCCGTGGTGTCGAAATGGCGGCGGCAGTTGGCGACGGCGTTGAATTAACACTCGCCGTCTGCGGGTGTTGTTCCCCTCTCCCTCTGGGAGAGGGGAGAAAACCAAAGCGAGGATTAAGCGGCCCCTGCCTCCACCAACGAAAACCCGTTCGCCTTCATATGTTCGACCATCATCGTGTCCATCGACTTCACATGATTGTCGAACCACGCTGACAGTTCACCCACCAGCCGGCGGCCCAGATCGAGGCCGCCTTTGCCCGATCCTTCGGGATCTTCCTGTTCTTCGGCAATCTTGTTGCGCACCGCTTCGCAGACCTGCAGCACACCCTTGTGCTCGTTGGCGTGGCAGAAACGCGGGCCGAAATCCATTGCCTCCATCCATTGCTCTTCCTGCTCGAAATGATGGCGCGTGTGGTCGATCCAGGCGTCGAACGCAGCCAGGAAGCCCGCGTCGTCCGCCTTGACGGCTACATCCAGTAGCTGCAGGAACTCGGCGTGCGTGGCATCAGTGACGGGCTCGCCAAGCCGCAGTGCGTCGGGCAAGCCTTCCGAGGAAAGCCCTTCGTAGGGATTGGAGGAAGGATGGAGGGAATCTTGTGCAGGGGAAGCGGACATGGCGACTGGTCGCTTTTTCTTTGAGATAGGCGGAAAGGATACCGATTTCCCCGTGAGCCGATCTGATTTCACGCAAAGCCCGGTATGCTTGGCCCTTATGCTTTCCTGCAGGCCACCGATATGCCACGACTGATTTTCTTCTGCGGACACGCCGGCACCGGCAAGACCTCGCTCTCTCATCGGCTGATCGGGCCGCTGATGCAGGTCACCGGCGAACCGTTCTGTCTCCTCGACAAGGACACGCTCTACGGTAACTACAGCGCCGCGGCAATGCGCGCCATTACCGGCGACCCCAACGACCGCGACAGCCCGGCCTACCTCGATAACCTGCGTGATCCCGAATACGAGGGCCTGCTCGATACCGCGCGGGAGAATTTGATGCTCGGCATCAGCGTGATCGTGATCGGACCGCTATCGCGGGAAATCCGCGCGCACCAGTTGATCGACCCGCAGTGGTTGCGCGTGCCCGAGGGTACGCAAACGCGAATCGTGTGGGTGCATCTGCCCGAGGACGAGGCTCACGCGCGCATCATCCAGCGTGGCAATCCCAACGATGCGTACAAGCTCACGCACTGGGACGCGTATCGCAAGCGCCGCTTCTCGCCAGATCCGGGCGAGTATCCCGAGCTGATCTTCTTCGACAATCAGGCACCCGGCCAAGCCGAGGTGGACCAGTTGATCCGTACACTGGCGGCCTAGTTCTCGGCGGCAATCGTCCCGATCACGGCCGAGGCTGCGACGAAGCCGAACACGGCGGTCACCGCCACCGACGATCCGAAGCCCGCGCAGGCCAGCCCTTGCGGCGCCTGACGCGGCGCGGGCGGCACCTCGTCGATTTCGCACGCCTGCTGCTCGGGTTCGGGGTATTTCAGTGGCTCGTCCGAATAGACGGCCTGGATGCCAAATTTCTTTTTCGGATCGCGCGGAAAATTCCACTGCTTGCGCAGGTTGCCGCGCACTTTCGCGAGCAGCGGATCCTGAATGGTGCGAGACAGATCCTCGATACTGACGCGCGTGGGGTCGAGCTGACCACCCGCCCCGCCACACGTAATGACCCGAACACCGGCGCCGCGCGCCCAGCCGAGGATGGCGGTCTTTACCTTGACCGCGTCGATGGCGTCGATCACGTAGTCGAAGCCCGAGAGCAATTCGGCCACGTTGTCTTCCGTCACGAAGTCATCGATGGCCGTGACCCGGCAACGCGGATTGATCGCGACGATGCGCTCGGCCATCGCTTCCACCTTGGCGCGGCCATAGGCATCGCCCAGCGCGTGAATCTGGCGATTGGTGTTCGACGGAGCAATGTGATCGAGATCGATCAGTGTGATGTGGCCCACCGCGTTGCGCGCCAGCGCCTCGGCGGCCCAACTGCCCACGCCGCCGATGCCGATGACACACACCCTGGCCTGCTCCAGCCGGATCAGCCCGGCCGTGCCGTACAGGCGCGCGACGCCGCCAAAACGACGGTGATAGTCGTCATCGGCAACGGATTCATGGGTAAGGGAGTCGGGCAGGTGATGCGCTGCCACAGGCGTGGAGTTCGCGGTCATGACGATCAATGTTTGTGCTGCCGGCATTCTAAGCCAGCCGCCGCCATGGCATCGGCGCCAAAAATAGGCTTTCGGGCGACCGCAATGTCAGCCGACCGCCGACAACTCCGCCGGACACGGCTCCCTACAATATCCATGTAGTGGTTTATCCGCCGCATGGCTGCACAAACGGAGCCACAAAACGGAGCGTTTCCCATGCCCGCCTCGCGTCGACGCAAGATCATTTTCTGGAGTGCTTTCACGCCGCTGGCGCTGATCGCTATTCTCATCATCGTCATCCTGACCTTTGACTGGAACCGGCTCAAACCGTGGCTCAACGACAAGGTATCTCAATCCATCGGCCGTCCCTTCGCGATCAACGGCGACCTCGTGGTCACGTGGAAACGCGCGCAGGGCGAGACCGGCTGGCGCACTTTCGTGCCGTGGCCCCGCCTCTCGGCACGGGACATCACGGTGGGCAACCCCGACTGGGCTCGCGCACCCAACATGGGCACCATCCGCGAACTGATCTTCATTCTGCGCCCGCTGCCGCTGCTGGCCCATGAAATCAACGTGCCGACCATCGTCGTGGACAGCCCGGCCGTCTGGCTCGAACGACTCGCCGACAAACGCAATAACTGGACCTTCGATACCCGCAAGGAGACCGATTCCGGCCAATCGAAATGGCACCTCGACATTGGCGAGGTCGTACTCCAGCGCGGCAATCTCGCGCTAAGCGATGCAGCCGAAAAGATCGAACTGCAGGCCACGCTCGATACCGTGGGCGACCAGGCGCTTTACGACAAGGCTCGCGATGGTGCGCTGATGCCATCGGACGCTTCGGCAGTGGCGGCTTCGCAGGGCGATGCCGCATCGGACGCCAAAGCCGCGGACAACAAGCAGGACAAGGACACCAAGGACGCGAAGGACAACGAGCGCTACGGCATCCGCTGGAAGGCAGTGGGCCATTACAACAAGGCCACGATCAACGCCACCGGCAAGGCCGGCACGGTGCTGAGCCTGCGCGATGTGAACACGCCCTACCCTGTGCAGGCCGATGTGCGCGTAGGTGCCACGCGCGCGGTGATCGAAGGCACGGTCACCAACCCGGCCCACCTCGGCGCGCTCGACGTGAACCTGCGGCTATCGGGCGACAACATGGCATCGCTGTATCCGCTCACCGGCATCGTGTTGCCTTCCACGCCACCCTACGACACGCGTGGCCGGCTGGTGGCCACGCTGAAGAAAGGCGCCTCGACGTACACGTACCGGGACTTCACCGGCAAGGTAGGTAGCAGCGATCTGGGCGGCACGCTGACCTTCGCGCAACGCTCGCCGCGTCCGTTGTTGTCGGGCGAACTGGTATCGAAACAACTGCTGTTCGCCGATCTCGCGCCGCTGATTGGCGCCGATGCCAAACCGGGCCAGGCCGCCAAGGAAAGCCCGGTCAAGCAGCCGCCGAACAAGGCGCTGCCTGTGGCGCCGTTCCGCACCGAGCGTTGGGACGAGATCGATGCCGACGTGAAATTCACAGGCAAACGCATCGTCCGCGACGAGGACCTGCCCATCACGGACCTGACCACGCATCTGAAGCTGACTGACGGCGTGCTTTTGCTCGATCCCCTGAACTTCGGCATGGCCGGCGGCAACCTCGTCTCGACGATCAAGCTCGACGGCAAGCGCGAGCCGATGACCGCGATGCTCGACATGACCGCGCGGCACCTGAAACTCAAGCAACTGTTCCCGAAGGTGGAGAGCACCCGCGCGAGCGTGGGTGAGGTGAACGGCAGCGCCAAGCTGTCGGCCACGGGTAACTCGGTGGCGGCCCTCCTGGGCACATCGAACGGCGAGGCCAAGCTGCTGGTGGAGAACGGCACGGTCAGCAAGTTCATACTCGAAGCGGTAGGTCTTAACGTGGGCAGCGTGGTGATCTCCAAGCTGTTCGGCGACAAGCCCGTGCAGATCAATTGCGGCGTCAGTGCATTCGGCGTCAAGGACGGTGTGGCGCGCGTTCAGACATTCGTGCTCGATACGCAGGATGCGGTGATCAACGTCGATGGCGGCATCAATTTCAAGGACGAGCAACTCGCGCTGACCATCCACCCGGATTCCAAGGGGCTGCGGATCATCTCGCTGCGCTCGCCGCTTTACGTAGGCGGCACGTTCAAGAATCCGTCGGTCAGCCCCAACATCGCGATCCTGGCACTGCGCGCCGGTGGCGCGCTGGCACTCGCTCTGACCGCGCCGGTGGCGATGGTGATCCCACTACTCGATATCTCGCCCGGCGGCGACGAAAGCCAGTGCGGCAAGCTCCTGGCGGAACTCAAGAAGCGGCCTACGGCACCGCCACCGGGCAAGACGTATCAAGGCCCCAACGTGAAGGGCCAGCAGGCCGGCCCAGCGGTGCCGGAATCGCCGACGAAGTCCGACGCCGCGCGTGGGGAGGCAGGCCCGGCGCCGACCAAGCCAAGGATTCCTGCGCCGTCAGTACAGAGTCCGAACCGGCCGGAGAATGATCGGCAGCTGTATCAGGGGGGTTGAGGACTTCCTCTCTCGCCGGTTTGCTCCCCTCTCCCGCTCGCGGGAGAGGGGCGGGGGAGAGGGTCAGCGGTGCAAATTGCGACTCGTCGGCAAGCAGACCCTCAGGCCCTCTCCCCCAACCCCTCTCCCACTTTGTGGGAGAGGGGAGCCCACATACCACTGTTGCAAATCCGCACCTCCCCCTTCACCGATGTTGTGCATCGCGTCGATGCGGTCGCATAATCGTCCCAGCCATTGACTAATCAAGCATTTAAGCAACAGTGGCATGCATCGCCGCCTTTGCCGGGTTCCAGTCCGGCCTTGGTGCTTTGTCAGGTGCGGCTTCGGCCGCATCCATTTTTTCTTCTTCGCGCGTCTTCTCGCCCGGATCGGAGACATTGCCGGCGGCGCGATCCACTATTCCTGCCCCCGCGCCCCCATGACGTTGCCTCACGCTGCCGTCCCGCCGATCACATGGCTGATCGCGTTGACGGTGTGCAATCACGTGGCATTCAATGCCAGCCGTGTCGTCGTTTCCCTCTTTGCCATTTCGCTCAAGGCGTCGACGGTGACGCTGGGCATCCTGATGTCGCTCTACGCGCTGTTGCCGATGTTCCTGGCGATCCGCGCGGGCAAGCGCATCGACGAGATCGGTCCCCGGCTGCCGATGATGGCCGGTTCGCTGATGGTCGTGGGCGGTACGCTGCTGCCGGCGGTCTGGCCGGACATCGCCGCGCTGTACGCCGCCTGCGCGCTGATCGGCGTGGGCTTCATGCTGGTGCAGGTGGCCATGCAGTTGCTGATCGGACAGGTGTCAACCAACGAGACCCGGCTGCGCAACTACACTTGGCATGCGCTGGGCCTGTCGATCTCGGGCACGCTCGGCCCGGTTGCCATGGGTTACACCATCGAGCACGCGGGCTTCCGCCCAGCTTTCTGCCTGCTGGTGGTGGTGGCGCTCGCCGGAGTGATCGGGTTGCAGCGCGTGCGGCATCGCCTGCCCGCCACGGGCGGCAACGCGGGACGCCTCGCCATCGAGGACGGCTCGCGCCGCTCCACGCTGGACCTGCTCCAGTATCCCGAACTGCGCGCGGTATTCGTCGCCAGCGCCGTGCTCTCCGCCGCGTGGGATCTGCACGCGTTCCTGATTCCGATTCAAGGCACGCGCATCGGTCTTTCTCCATCGATGATCGGCTGGGTGCTCGGCGCCTTTTCGCTGGCCACGCTGGCGATTCGTGTGGCGATGCCGATGGTGTCGCGGCATTTTTCCGAATGGAAGATCATCCGGCTGGCCTTGCTCGTGGGCGGCCTGGCCTACCTTGTCTATCCCTTCGTGGCGCATTTCTGGCTGATGTGCGCGCTGGCTTTTGTGCTGGGGCTCGCGCTCGGCAGCGCCCAGCCCAACGTCATGAACATCCTCCACACCGTGTCGCCATCGGGCCGTGCCGGCGAAGCGCTCGGGCTGCGCTCGGCCGTGCTCAATACCAGCCAGGTAGTGTGGCCACTCACGTTCGGCGTGGTGGGCACCGCGCTGGGCATGCTGCCGATCTTCCTGTCGATGGCAGGGGCGATGGGCGTGGCGAACTATTACTCGCGCAGGCAGACGCGCAAGATCGGTGCAACGCCTGCCCTGAAGGATTCACCAGCGGACTCGTAAATCGTCCATTTTTGCTTGCGGCAACGCAAATGCGCTCCCCGGCGCATTCGCTATACTCGAAGCATCTGCGCGCGTGATTCCGCGCGCGCGCCTGACCCTTCAAGCCGCGACATGACCCAACTCGCCGACCTGCGCCGCAACTACATGCTGAGCGCACTTTCAGAATCCGACGTAGCCGCTGACCCCATCCGCCAGTTCCAGAGCTGGTTCGACGAGGCGATGCAATCCAAGCTCCCCGAACCCAACGCGATGACGCTTGCCACGGTGGCCAGCGACGGCCAGCCGTCCGCGCGCATCGTGCTGCTCAAGGGCATGGACGAGCACGGATTCACGTTCTTCACGAACTACGAAAGCCGCAAGGGGCTGGACCTCGGGGCCAATCCGCGCGCGGCACTGCTATTCCATTGGGTACAGCTCGAACGGCAGGTGCGCGTGGAGGGCATCGTCGAGAAAGTGGCCGATGCCGAAAGCGACGCCTATTACGCCTCGCGCCCGCTGGGCTCCCGCCTGGGCGCCTGGGCCTCCGAGCAAAGCCGCGAAGTCTCGGGCCGCGACGTACTCGAAGCGCGCGAAGCCGATTTCCGCACCAAGTACGGCGAGAACCCGCCGCGTCCCCCGCACTGGGGCGGCTATCGGGTCAGCCCGACTTGGATGGAATTCTGGCAGGGTCGCCCTTCACGACTGCACGACCGCATTGGCTATCGCAAGCAGGCCGACGGCAGCTGGCAGATCGTGCGTCTCTCGCCTTGAGCCGCGACCGAGCGCAAATGTCTGCCTGACCTGACAGGCACTGACGGTGCGGGACGCGCACTGCACAATCCGGGGATTTGGCGTAAAGTTTTCTGTGCCGCCGCATCGGCCATGCATCGATGCGGCCCCCAAGGCCAGCGCTGCGGCATCCACGCAGTAAGCGCAGCCGACCGTGGGGCATTTCATTTCGAGAGGAATCACGAACCAATCGGGAGAAAGCCGCATGTTCTTCAAACAAGCCCTGGAAAAGCAGCTCGATAGCTGGATCTCCGACGTGCGGGAGCACGCCAACCTGCCAGTCAGGCTCCGCCTGTGGAACGGCAGTGAATACCAGCTTGGCCATTTCGAAAAGCCGGACGTCACGCTGACCGTGCGCGAGGCATCCGCCCTGCCCCTACTGCTCGTACCAAGCCTTGATAATCTTGGCGAAGCCTATGTCCAGGAGAAGATCGACCTGGACGGCCGGCTGGCCGACATCATCAAGGTGGGCTATGGCCTTTCTGCCGCGGCCGCCCGCCGGGCAGGCGGCATGCTCGCCCGGGTGGCCGACCACTTCACGCATACCAAGGAAGAAGACAAGGCGTCGATCCAGTACCACTACGACGTCTCCAACGCGTTCTACCAGCTCTGGCTCGATCCGCGCATGGTCTACTCGTGTGCGTACTTCGAGGATGGCACCGAGGACCTGGCCACTGCGCAGCTCAAGAAGATCGACCATATCCTGACCAAGGTGCAGTTGCAGCCGGGCCAGACGCTGCTCGATATCGGCTGCGGCTGGGGCGCGCTGGTCATCCGCGCAGCGGAGAAATTCGGCGCGCGCTGCGTGGGCATCACGCTGAGCCAGAACCAGTTCGACATGGCCACCGAGCGCGTGAAGGCGGCGGGGCTGCAGGACCGCATCGAGATCCGGCTGCAGGACTATCGCGACACGCAGGGGCAGTTCGACCGCATCACCAGCGTCGGCATGTTCGAGCATGTGGGCAAGGAGAACCTGCCCGGCTACTTCGGCCGTATCCGCGACCTGCTCAAGGATGACGGCGTGGCGCTGAATCACGGCATCACGTCTCCCGATGCCGACAGCGGCGAAGTGCCAATGGACGGGTCCGCCTTCATGGACCGCTACGTCTTTCCGCAAGGCGAGTTGCCCCATATCGGCATGGTGCTGACCACGGCCCAGAAGGGCGGGCTCGAAGCCTTCGATGTGGAACTGCTGCGCCGCCACTACGCGCAGACGTTGCGGCATTGGGCCGAGAACTTCGAGAGCAATGCGGAGACCATCCGGGCCATGGTCGGCGAGAAGAAATACCGCATCTGGCGCATCTACCTGGCAGGCTGCGCACACGCCTTCACCACCGGCAAGATGTCGATCTACCAGGTCATCTGCCAGAAGGCGGATCGCCCCGCCGATACGTTCCCGGTCTCGCGGCGCTATATTTACGCTTCTCCGATCGGAACCAGCAACTGAGATTGACCGCTAACCTCGACCTGTTCGGCGATGCACCTGCGTCGCCGGACACCGCCTCCACGCCCACCCCCGTCAAGAGGCAAGCCGTCGGCAAGATCGTCCAGCCATGGACGCACGACCCCGCCCTGAACGCGCTCGCCGCGGGGCTGCCGTCGAACCTGTATTTCGGTACGTCGTCGTGGTCGTACCCAGGCTGGCACGGCATGGTCTACGACGGCGAGTACACGGAAAGCCTGCTGTCGCGCAAGGGCCTGGAAGCCTGCGGCCAGCATCCGCTGTTGCGCGCCGCCGGTATCGATCGCGGCTTCTATGGTCCCATTCCGATTACCGATTACTTGCGGTACGCAGCGCAGGTGCCTGAGCACTTCCGCTTCCTGGTAAAGGCACCGGCCAGCGTTTGCGATGCCTGGCTGCGCGGCCCCGACGGCGCGGGACGCCTGGCCAATGCCGCATTTCTCGACGCGGAAATCGCCATTCGCGACTTTATCGAGCCGGCCACAGCGGGACTCGGCGCGCGTTGTGGTCCCCTGCTGTTCCAGCTTTCGCCGCTGCAAAGTCTTGCCGACGATGGCCCGGCGCTGTTCACGCGACTCGAAGCATTCCTTGCCGCGCTGCCGCCGCTCGAACCAACGCTGACGCCAAACGCCTGCTATGCCGTGGAAATGCGCGACGCGTCCCTGCTGACGCCGCGCTACATCCGCCTGCTGCGCGATCACGGCGTGCGCTTCTGCCTGGCCGCGCGGGATCGTCTGCCTTCCGTGCCCCGGCAGGCGCAAGCCCAGGCGCTGATGGACGATGGCGCGCCCGGACCACTCGTCCTGCGCTGGATGCTGCGCGAAGGCCGGTCCTATGCGATGGCCGAGAAAGCCTTCTCCCCCTTCGACAAGCTTGCGGACCCGGACACGGAGACGCGCAATGCCATCGCCGATGTAGTGGTCCGCACGCTGCAGGCCGGACAGCCCGCCTACGTCATCGTGAGCAACAATGCCGAAGGCTGCGCTCCACTCAGCATCGTTGGGTTGGCCACAGCGATTGCCGACAGGCTCGGCACCGCATAGGACATCGGAATCACATAGAACATCTGCCGGTAAGGTCACCCCGGAGCCCATGTCCGATGTCCGCTACAATTGGGCCTTCCGCAGTCGCACGGTTTTTGTGCGGCAGGCCACCGAAGTTGCCGCCCCCGCGGATTAGCTTGTGCGTGTTGAATGCGCGCCGGCCAACCCGATATGAAGATCATGGATTTGTGTGGAGCCCGAGAGATGGGCATGCCAGAGGCCGACGCCCCCGTTACGGGCCGCACGGCCACCGCTCCCGATTTCGACAGCCAGCATTTCAAGCGTGCGCTGTCGCAGTTCGCCACCGGCGTGACGGTGATTACCACGCGCGCGGCCGGCCATCCGTATGCCAACGGCGCGCCGTTCATCGGTATTACCGCCAGTTCGTTCAACTCGGTATCGATGTCGCCGCCGCTCGTGCTGTGGAGCATGGCCCACCGCGCCAACAGCCTGCCGATGTTCCGCGACGGTTCGCACTACATCATCAATGTGCTGGCGGCGTCGCAACTGGACCTGTGCCAACGCTTTGCCACGCTCAAGGGCGATCGCTTTGCCGGCGTGGACTATCGCCTGTCCGAAACCGGACTGCCCATCCTCGGCAGCGCGCTGGCGTGGTTCGAATGCCACAATCGCAGCCGTTATGACGAAGGCGACCACACGATTTTCGTCGGCGAAGTGGAGCGTTGCGGCATTCTGGATGCTGGCGGCGATCCGCTGGTGTTCCAGGGCGCACAGTTCTCCACGCTCTGCCCAATCTGCCCGACTGACCGCTAATTGCCGACCGCTAGTTGGTTTCCTTGAGGATCGCCAACGGCGATCCATCGGTCTTGATCCGCTGCAGCACGATGTTGGAGCGGATATCCATGACCCCCGGCGTACGGTACAGCCGGTTCACGATGAAATCCGAATAGTGCTTCAGGTTGCGCGCCTGAACGCGCAGGATGTAGTTGCTATCCCCCGTAATCACATAGGCTGTCAGCACTTCCGGCCACGTCTGCACCACGGCATTGAACGTGTCGTGCCATCCCTCCACATCGTGCCGCATCGACACCTGCACGATGGCCTCGATCTCCAGCCCTAGCTGCTCCGCATCGAACCACGCGTTGTAGCCGCCAATCACCCCGCTCTCTTCCAGCAACCGCACCCGCCGCAGACAGGCCGAGGGCGATAGCGCCACGCGGTCGGCGAGGTCCTGGTTGCTGATGCGTCCGTTCTCCTGCAGCGCGGTCAGGATGCGCAAATCGGTTGGATCGAGGGTCATTTCGCAGAATCCACTGTTTTTTGTGCCATTCGCACAATTCTATGCGAAACAACCGCGCTTCGACGCCCCATTTCGCAAGCCTCTTCTCGCGGGTTTTGACTATGATCCCTGCACGCACCGCGTCTTTAGAAACGCCCCCGAGACAACGCCCCAATGCCGAACGCCCCCATAGTCCACACGGATTCCCGCCGCCTCTGGGACATCACGCCCCCGGTCTCGAACGCCACGCCGGTCTGGCCTGGCGACACGCCGTTCCGTCATGAGCCTGCGTGGCAGCTCGACGAGCATTGCCCAGTCAACGTGGGCAAGATCACGATGTCGCCGCACACGGGCGCGCACGCCGATGCCCCGCTGCACTACGCGGCAGACGGTGCACCGATTGGCGAGGTGCCGCTCGACGCCTACCTCGGCCCTTGCCGCGTGATCCACTGCATCGGCGCCGCGCCGCGTGTGGAGCCGCAACATATCGACCATGCTTTGAGCGACGTGCCACCGCGCGTGCTGTTGCGCACGTACCAGACCGCGCCGCTGGGCGCCTGGGATTCCGCGTTCTGCGCCGTAGCGCCCGAGACCATCGCGCTGCTCGCCAGCCGTGGCGTGAAGCTGATCGGCATCGACACGCCGTCGCTGGACCCCGAAACCTCCAAGACCATGGATGCGCACCACGCCGTGCGCGACCATCGGCTCGCCATTCTCGAAGGCATCGTGCTGGATGACGTGCCCGCTGGCGATTACGAACTCATCGCCTTGCCACTACGGCTGGCAACGCTCGACGCCAGCCCGGTACGTGCCGTGCTGCGCGCGCTTTGAACAACCTCCTACCCTCCTGCAAGCAGAATTCGATATGACAACCCTGACGCGTACACGCTGCGAGGCGATGGACCGGGACGACCCGCTCCGCGCACTCCGTGAACAGTTCGCCCTGCCCGAAGGCGTGATCTACCTCGATGGCAACTCGCTCGGTGCGCGCCCGCGCGCCGCCGCTGCGCGGGCTTCGGAAGTGGTCAATAGCGAATGGGGCAACGGCCTGATTCGCAGCTGGAACACGGCGGGCTGGTTCGACCTGCCACAGCGGCTGGGCAACCTGCTGGCGCCGCTGATCGGTGCCGGTCATGACGAGGTGGTGGTCACCGATACCACATCGATCAATCTGTTCAAGGTGCTCACTGCCGCCGTGCGCGTGCAGCAACAGCGCGATCCGGCACGCCGCGTGATCGTGTCCGAAGCCAGCAATTTCCCAACCGATCTCTACATCGCCCAGGGCCTGGCCGACCTGCTGCAGCAAGGCTACGAAGTCCGGCTCGTCAACAGCCCCAGCGAGATCGACGCCGCCGTAGGCGCCGACACCGCCGTGCTGATGCTCACGCACGTCAACTACAAGACCGGCGAGATGCTCGACATGGCCGGCCTGACCGAACTCGCGCACGCACGCGGCGCGCTGACGGTCTGGGATCTGGCTCACTCGGCTGGCGCCGTGCCCGTGTCGCTGAACGCGGCCCGGGCCGACTATGCGATCGGCTGCACGTACAAGTACCTGAACGGCGGTCCGGGCTCGCCGGCATTCGTCTGGGTATCACCGTCGCTGCGCGACCAGTTCTGGCAGCCGCTGTCGGGCTGGTGGGGCCACCGCGCACCGTTCGCGATGTCGCCGCAGTACGTGCCGGCCAATGGCATCGACCGTTTCCTCTGCGGCACGCAGCCAGTCACGTCGCTGGCGATGGTCGAATGCGGCCTCGACATCTTCGCGCAGACCAGCATGACCGCCCTGCGCGCGAAATCGCTGAAGCTGACCGATCTGTTTATCGAACTCGTGGAAGCCCGCTGCGGACACCATCCGCTGACGCTCGTCACGCCACGCGAACACGCAAAGCGCGGCAGCCAGGTCAGCTTCGCGCACCCGGACGGTTATGCACTGGTGGCCGCGCTGATCGAACGTGGCGTCATTGGCGACTACCGCGAACCGGGCATCGCACGCTTCGGCTTTACGCCGCTGTACACGAGCTTCACCGAAGTCTGGGACGCCGTGGAGATCCTGCGCGACGTGCTCGATAGTCGCGTGTACCGCGACGCGCGCTTTGCCGTGCGGACCGCAGTGACCTGAGCGGAGCAGATCATGAGCGAATTCAAGGGATGTCCGATGGGACACGGCGCCGCCCCTGCGGCAGGCGCCGATGCAGAGGGCTGGCATGGCGCGCAGATGGATTTCGCGCGCGACATGAGCTACGGCGACTACCTGGGTCTCGACCAGATCTTGTCGGCCCAGCACCCACTCTCGCCCGACCATAACGAGATGCTGTTCATCGTCCAGCACCAGACCACCGAACTGTGGATGAAGCTGATGCTGCACGAATTGCGCGCGGCGCGCGAATCCGTGAAGACAGACCAGTTGCAACCTGCGTTCAAGATGCTGGCACGCGTCTCGCGCATCATGGATCAACTCGTGCAAGCCTGGAACGTGCTGGCCACGATGACCCCGCCCGAGTACTCCGCAATGCGGCCTTACCTGGGTGCGTCGTCCGGTTTCCAGTCGTACCAGTACCGCGAGATCGAGTTCATCCTCGGCAACAAGAATGCCGCGATGCTGCGCCCCCATGCGCATCGTCCCGAGCATATGAAGCTGGTGGAAACGGCACTGCAAACCCCGTCGATGTATGACGAGGCGATTCGCCTGATGGCACGTCGCGGCTTTGCGATCGACGCCAACGTGGTGGAGCGCGACTGGACCGAGCCGCTGGCCTACAACGAATCGGTCGAGGCCGCGTGGCTTGAGATCTATCGGAATCCGTCAGCACACTGGGACCTGTACGAACTCGGCGAAAAGTTTGTCGACCTCGAAGACGCCTTCCGCCAATGGCGCTTCCGCCATGTCACAACGGTGGAACGCGTGATCGGCTTCAAACGCGGCACCGGCGGCACCGAAGGCGTGAGCTACCTGCGCAGGATGCTGGACGTGGTGCTGTTTCCGGAGTTGTGGAAGTTGCGGACGGATTTGTAGGTCTGTCTCTCCCTCTTGTTTTCTCCCCTCTCCCGCTTGCGGGAGAGGGGTTGGGGGTGAGGGCCAGCGGCTCTGTTTGCCGACCGAGTCGCAATTTGCACGGCTTGCCCTCACCCCCGCCCCTCTCCCAGAGGGAGAGGGGAGAAAACAATGGGAAGACCGGACCTTACCGCCCCACCTCCGACAACCTCATCCCCAGCGCCTGCAGCGCCGGCGCCAGCGTCTCGCGAAACGTTTCCTCGCTGACCGCGCCATACGAAGCACTGCAACTCAGCATGTGCAAATCCTTCTCTCCCACCGGACGAAACGCCACGGCGCACGCGTGAATGGCCGGATGCCAGTCGCGGAACGACGCCGCGTAGCCATCGCGCTCGGCCTGGGCCAGTGCGGCGCGCATCGGGGTCTCCTGCTGCCTCCACTGCTCCGGGAACGCCTGCGAGAACTCCCCCAGCACCCGCTCGCGCCTGGCTGCCGGCAAGGCCGCCAGATAGGCGCGCCCCATCGAACTCGATATCAGGGACAGCCGCGAACCCACGCCCAGCCCCAGCATCGCGCCCGCATCGTTACGGATCGAGTCGAGGTAAATCACCTCCAGCCGCTCGCGCTTGCCCAGCGACACCGACACCCCATGCGTCTGCGCAAAGGCCAGCATGTGCGGGCGCGCCAGCGCCACCACATCGGACGCGGCCAAGTATGAGAACCCTAGGGCCAGCACGCCAGCATCGAGCGCATACTTGCCCAGGCTGTCGTCGTAGCGCAGGTATCCCAACTGCACCAGCGTGCCAGCCAGCCGGCTGACCGTAGCCTTGGGGAACCCCGTGCGGCGCACGAAATCCTGATTGCCGAGCATCGCCTCGCCCGTGCGGAAGCAGCGCAGCAGTTCCAGACCCCGCGCCAGCGCGGTGACGAAGTTGGGATCGCTCTCGCGTTCGCGGGGTGCAGCGGCGTCGCGGACGGCATCGGTGGCGGCGGAAGCGGTGGTGGTAGCCAAGACGGCACTCCAGTCAAAGAAGGGTGTGGTCGATTGTCGAACGCAATTCGCCGGGGCCGCAAAAACGCCTGTTGCAGCGAAAACGGGTTCAGCTATACTAGCTCATCGGAACAAGGTTCCGCAATGCGGAACCAGAAAATATCTGGCTGAACCGGATTCCACCCTTACTCGCCGAACTACGAAGGAGACCTCCATGGCTGCACACGCCGAATTCAACTGGACCGACCCGCTGCTGCTGGATCAGCAATTGACCGATGACGAGCGCATGATTCGTGACGCCGCCGCGGCCTATTGCCAGGACAAGCTGATGCCGCGCGTGCTGCAGTCGTTCCGCAATGAGAAGACCGATGTGGAGATCTTCCGCGAGATGGGCGAACTGGGCCTGCTCGGCCCGACCATCCCCGAGCAGTACGGCGGCCCCGGCCTGAACTACGTCAGCTACGGCCTGATCGCACGTGAAGTGGAGCGCGTGGATTCGGGCTACCGCTCGATGATGAGCGTGCAATCGTCGCTGGTGATGGTGCCGATCTATGAATTCGGCACGGAAGCACAAAAGCAGAAGTACCTGCCCAAGCTGGCCACCGGCGAATGGATCGGCTGCTTCGGCCTGACTGAGCCGAACCATGGCTCCGATCCGGGCTCGATGGTCACGCGCGCCAAGAAGGTAGCAGGCGGCTACGAGCTGTCCGGCGCCAAGATGTGGATCACGAACTCGCCGATCGCCGATGTCTTTGTCGTCTGGGCCAAGCTCATGGGCGATGACGGCAAGGAAGCTATCCGCGGCTTCATCCTGGAAAAGGGCTGGAAGGGCCTGACCGCTCCGGCCATCCACGGCAAGGTGGGTCTGCGCACGTCCATCACCGGCGAAATCGTGATGGATCAGGTCTTCGTGCCCGAAGAGAACATCATGCCCAACGTGAGCGGCCTGAAGGGTCCGTTCACCTGCCTGAACTCGGCCCGCTACGGCATCGCCTGGGGGGCGCTGGGCGCCGCTGAATTCTGCTGGCACACCGCCCGCCAGTACACGCTGGACCGCAAGCAGTTCGGCCGCCCGCTGGCCGCCACGCAGCTGGTGCAGAAGAAGCTGGCCGATATGCAGACCGAGATCACGCTGGGCCTGCAAGGCTGCCTGCGACTGGGCCGCATGAAGGACGAAGGCACGGCCGCCGTGGAAATTACTTCGATCATGAAGCGCAACTCGTGCGGCAAGTCGCTCGACATTGCTCGCGTAGCCCGCGACATGCTCGGCGGCAATGGCATCTCGGACGAGTTCGGCGTAATCCGCCACGTGGTGAACCTGGAAGTGGTCAACACCTACGAAGGCACGCACGATATCCACGCGCTGATCCTGGGCCGCGCCCAAACCGGTCTGCAAGCGTTCTTCTGATACGCCACAGCAAAAAGAAAAAGCCCGGCACATGGCCGGGCGGAAGCAACACTACCAAGGAGACGACGGGCACGCCCATCGTTTTACGACAAAGCTTCTACAACAAAGTCATGCAGTACTGGACCGGGCCGGGTGAATACCTAGGACCCGGTTTTTCTTTACTTGTTCGGCTGGGGCGTCAGGCGCAGATACGGACGCACCGCCTTGTAGCCCTTCGGAAATTTCTGGCGGATCACCTCTTCGTCCTTCAGCGACGGCACGATTACCACATCGTCGCCGTCCTGCCAGTTGCCCGGCGTGGCCACGCTGTGGTTGTCGGTCAGTTGCAGCGAATCGATGACGCGCAAGATTTCGTTGAAATTTCTACCGGTGCTTGCAGGATAGGTAATGATCAGCCGGACCTTCTTCTTGGGATCGATCACGAACAGCGAGCGCACGGTCAGCGTCTCATTCGCGTTCGGATGAATCATGTCGTACAGCTCGGAGACCTTGCGGTCGCTGTCGGCCAGGATCGGGAAATTGACCGAGGTCGACTGGGTCTCGTTGATGTCACCGATCCAGCCCTTGTGCGACGCGACGCTATCCACGGACAGGGCAATCGCCTTGACACCGCGCTTCTCGAATTCGCCCTTCAGCTTGGCGGTCAGGCCCAGTTCGGTGGTGCAAACCGGGGTGTAGTCGGCCGGGTGCGAGAACAGGACACCCCAGTCATTGCCAAGCCAGTCATGGAAGCGAATGGTGCCCTCGCTCGATTCTTGCTCGAAGTCCGGTGCAATATCGCCAAGACGCAGTGCCATGAATGAAAGTCTCCGAAAACAGAAAAGTAAATAAATGTAGGGTCAGGTGAACCAGCTTAGCCAGATTGCCATCCAACCCAAACGAATATAAAGTCACTACAAAATCACTCGAAGTCATAAAGACTTTGGGAGCGGGGCTAAGTTTCCTGCTCCGCCGGCCGATGACACGTTGCGTGACATCCCCGAGGGTGCCTTGTACTGACGAGCTTGAAACCGTGGCCGACCGCCACATATGCTACTTGGACGACAAGAAACGCCACAAGCCAGTGCGAGCAAGGCAAAATGTCACCACTTGAACCAACCGCCCGCAAACAGGAGAAACTGATGAGCGATGTCAAGACCGTTCTGTCCGACGCCGAAGAACTGCTTAAGCAAGCGGCCTCGACCACCGGCGAGAAAGCTGCCGAACTGCGCGAGCGTGGCATGGGCCTGCTGAAGCAAGCCAAGGAAAAGGCCCAGGACCTGCAAGACGCAGTCGTGACCAAGAGCAAGGCAGCCGCCCGTGCCACCGATGACTATGTGCATGACCACCCGTGGCGCGCCGTGGGCGTGGCAGCGGGCGTGGGCCTGCTGATCGGCCTGCTGCTGAACCGCAAGTAAGCATCGTCCGCAGTACGCCCCGTACTGTCGTACCGGCCACCGGCTGCGCATCTGTGCCGGTGGCATGCAATTTGTATATGGACTGGATGAGCGGCCCCATCGGCCGCCGCTGGTTCTTCCACGCAGATGCCGCCCTGCCGGCGCATCGCTTTTCCGCCGGAGCCGCATGAGCGAATCCCCTTCCCCCAAGTTCCTGGACTCCCTGCGCAACCTGACCGGTTCGGTCGTGTCGATGCTGCAGACGCGCCTCGAACTCGCCAGCGTCGAACTGGCCGAAGAGCGCACCCGGCTGATGAAGGTGGCGTTGCTGGCCTGTTTTGGCCTGGTCTTCTTCGGCATGGCGCTGATGACCTTCACGCTGCTGATCGCCATCCTGTTCTGGGAAACCTACCGCTGGCAGGCCATTGGCGCCATCGTGGTGTTCTACCTGATCTGCACGGCCGCCTGCCTTTTGATCGCCCGCCACAAGGTTCGCAACGCGCCTCCGCTGTTCGAATCCACACTGGCTGAACTCGATAAAGACCGGGAGATGCTGCGCCAATGACCACGCCCGAAGACGAATCCCTCGATAGCCACCCGCGCCGCGACCATCCCCGCCCCGTCCGCTTCACGCGGGAAGTCAGGCTGCCGCTGGCTGTACGCAAGGAATTGCTGATCACACGTGCCGCGCTCGAGCGCTATGACGCCCACCAGGCTCTGCAGCAAGTCAAAGGCGGCGCGCGCCGCATGACGAATTTCAGCGCGTGGCTGCCCCGTGTGACCAGCCTGACGCGCTCGTCGGGCTGGCTCAGGATGCTCGGCATCACGCGCAACTATCCGATGCTCAGCACGGCCATCACCCTGGCCCTTCCGCTGCTGCGCCGGACGCCGGTAGGTCGCGTGACCTGGAAACTGTCGAAAATCGGCGCGCTCGCCGGCGCGGGATACTTTGCCTACAAGACGTGGAACGAGTCGAAACGCCCGGCAACGCGGCGACCGGCGCGGCCCGCTGACGTAACGCCCGAAGTATCGGTGCCGCTGGACACGGGCTTCCGCGATCCGCTCGTGCGAACGCCGCCAGTCTGATTCATCCAAACACCCAAACGCAAAAAGGGCCTGTGACTTGCGCCACAGGCCCTTCGTAATGCTGGTGGGTCGTGCGTGACTCGAACACGCGACCAACGGATTAAAAGTCCGCTGCTCTACCGACTGAGCTAACGACCCGGAAAAACTGAATCCGCGATTATAGGGAGCACCCCTTGGCGTGTCAAGCCGAAGGGCGCCCAGCGCACGCTCAAACCATACGCTCCAGACGCCACATCTGGTACTTGAACGCCAGGATCGCGCCGACGATGATCGTCGCGAACACGATGAACGAGCCGACTGCCAGCGTCGATACTCCCGAGAGTCCCTGCCCGATCGTGCAACCCAGCGCCGTGACGCCGCCCGCGCCCATCAGCATGCCGCCGACCATGTGATTGGCCACGTCCTCGGCATTGCCGAAACCTTCCCAGCGAAACGTGCGCGACACAAGCGAATAGGCCCACGCACCTGCGATCACGCCAATCACGCTGACGATGCCGATCGTGAGCACCTTGCTCTTGTCGCTGAACATCATCAGCCAGTCGAGCGTATAGGCATACGGCGCGACAAAGCTCAGGCTTTCCATGCGACCGCTGTTGGTGGCCACGAACAGCTCTTCGAGCGTGTTCGGATCTTCGGACACATAGCCGAGGTGACCCGACACGTACCACATGCCGACGATGATCAGGCCGACGGCCACGCCGCCCAGCAGGTTGTCGAAAGTGCGAAAGCCGTTGCCGATCAGCGCCCAGATCACCAGCACCACGCCGATCACGGTGCCCAGCACCAGTTGCAGCGTACCCCGCGCCATGCCTGTGGCCTGCGCCACCAGTGAAGGCAGGTCTTGCGTGGACGGCAGCGTCACGGCCACGGTATCGACGGTATTGACGCGCACCACGCCAAACAGGCCACGCAGCGTCATATAAGCCGACAGTCCGAGGAACACGAATACCACCAGCGACTTCAGGTTGCCGGCGCCAATCCGCACCAGCGTCTTGCTGCCGCAGCCGGACGCCAGCACCATGCCGAAGCCGAACATCAGGCCGCCCACTGCCGCGGACAGCCACCCGAGCTTCGCCGATGTGTAGATCGTCTTCGTCGGATCGATCAACCCCGCCCATGCCAGCACGCCGGCGCCGATCATCGCCACGCCGATGGCCAGCACCCACATGCGCATGCGGCTCCAATCCCCGATATTCACGATGTCCGAGATGGCGCCCATCGTGCAGAAATGCGTGCGCTGCAGGACCGCGCCGAACAGGAAGGTGAGGACGAAGGTAGACAGCAGCACGGTGTGCGTCAGCGCGGGAATATCGATGTCAGGCATGTCTCAGGGTTTGGCTCGTGGAACTGCTGTTTTTATTAGGGACGGCGGCCGCTCAGGCAACCGCCTGGTAACGCGTGGGATCGGCAACACCGGCCTGCTCGAAACCGGAACGGCGAATGCGGCACGAATCGCAGACACCGCAGGCGCGGCCATCGTCATCGGCCTTGTAGCACGACACGGTCAGGCCATAGTCCACGCCGAGTTTCACGCCTGCACGGATGATCTCGGCCTTGGTCATGTCGATGATCGGCGCATGGACGTGGAAGCGTTCGCCTTCCACACCTGCCTTGGTCGCCAGATTCGCCAGCGCCTCGTAGGCCGAGACATACTCGGGACGGCAATCGGGATAGCCGGAATAGTCCACGGCATTGGCACCGAAGAACAGGTCGCGTCCACCGATGGCCTCGGCCCAGCCGAGCGCCAGCGATAGCATGATCGTGTTGCGCGCCGGCACGTAGGTAATCGGAATGCCGCCCACGGCACCATCGGTCGGGACGTCGATCGTATCGTCGGTCAGCGCGGAACCGCCAAAGCGGCGCAGGTCCAGGTCGATGATCTCGTGGCGCCTGGCGCCGAGCGCTGTGGCTACTTTCTTCGCCGCGTCGAGTTCCGAGGAGTGGCGCTGGCCGTAGCGCATAGACAGCGCATAGGTTTCAAACCCGGCCGCGTTGGCCATGGCAAGTACGGTGGCGGAGTCCAGGCCGCCAGAAAGCAGGACGATTGCTCGTTTGGTCATGGTGAGGTGCGCGCAGAACAAGCGCGCTGTAGTCACGCCCCGAGGGCGAAGCGCGTATTTTAGCGCGACAGCGCTTTCCCACCCGCCTGTTTGCTCCCCTTTCCCGCGAAGTGGGAGAGGGGTCGGGGGAGAGGGTCGGCGGTTCAACCTACGACTTATCGCGTTTTGAACCTCGTTACCCTCTCCCCCTGCCCCTCTCCCGCCGCGCGGGAGAGGGGAGAAAACAAGGCGCAACAACGAGACACCCCAAAAGAAAAAACCCGCAAACATCGCGGGCTTTTTCCTTGCAGACTGCGTCCGGTTACTTCAGCGTCTTCAGCCGGTTGCTGGCGGCCTGGGCGCCTTCGGTGCCCGGATACTTCGACACCACCGTTTCCAGCGTCTTCTTCGCAGCCGGTTTCTGGCCGGATTCTAGCTGGTTGTTGGCGATGGCGATCATGGCGTCAGGTACCTTCGCGTGCGTCGGGAACTGTTGCACCATGTTCTGCAGGACAAACGTCGAGCCCTTGTAGTCGCGCTGCGCGTAGAGCGAATTGCCGAGCCAGAACTGGGCCAGCGGCAAATATGGGCTTTGCGGATACTTCTTGGCAAATGCCGAGAAGGCATTGCCCGCACCCTTGAAATCGCCCGACTGGAACTGCTTGAGCGCGGCATCGTACTCAGGCTTTTCGGTGGGTTGTGCAAGACCTTCCTTGCCGTCCACGGTCACCTGCTGGGGCTCGAATTTCTTCAGGCGCCCATCGAGGTCGGTGTAGTAGTCCTTCTGCGTTTTCTGCAGCGTTTCCACCGTGTTCTGCAACACCTCGTTCTGACCGCGCAACCGGGCTACCTCCTGACGCAGACCTTCCATCTGGTTCTGCATGTCGAGCAGCTGGCGGCTGTTCTGGTCAATACGCTGCGATGCGGTTGCCTGGAAACCGTTGAACTGGTCCCGCAACTGGATCACGGCCTTGCGCGCCTCGTCGTCGTCAAATACGCCGGCGTGCGCGGAACTGGCTGCCAGCAAGCCGCCCGAGAAGGCAGCCAGCCACAGCAGTGTGGAAACACGAGCATTCATGAAGGCTATTCCGTGGATCAGTCAGTCGATCAATAGACGATGTCGGCGCGGCGGTTTTCGGCCCACGCGGCTTCATCGTGACCCGTAGCCTTCGGCTTTTCCTTGCCCAGGCTCACGGCTTCCATCTGCGACTCGGGCACGCCCAGCGACGACAGCGAACGACGCACGGCTTCTGCACGCTTCTGGCCCAGGGCCAGGTTGTACTCGCTCGTACCGCGTTCGTCGGTGTTGCCCTGGATCAGGATCTTGCGGCTCTTGTTGGCACCCAGGTATTGCGAGTGGGCTTGCAGCAGGCTCTGGTAGTCCGACTTGACCGTGTAGCTGTCGAAGTCGAAGTACACGCTGCGCTTGGCCAGCGGGCCGTTCGGATCGTTCAGCGGATCGACGGTCACCGGCGCCACGGCGCGCGGATCGGTTTGTGCGCCACCCGTGCCGGTACCGGCCTTGGAAGCGTCGTCGAGCTTCACACCCGAGCTGCAGGCACCCAGGGCGAGCAGGGCGGCAAGGGCGAGCGATTTCGTCATCATTTTGGTCATGGCTGAGAGACTCCTCGTTTCTTCTATCTACTTACTGCATGAAAGGACCCCAGGACGGCTCGCGAACCTCGCCGGACTGGAGTGACAGAACCTGTTTCGTACGACCGTCCGTCGAGACAGCCGCCAGCACCGAGCGACCTCCCACACGCGTGGCGTAAAGGATGTACTTGCCGTTGGCGGCAAAGCTCGGGGCTTCGTCGTTCGACGTATCGGTGAGCGAAGTAACGTCACCATTTGACAGGTCCTGAAGCTGCAGGCGGAAACCGCCCGAACGCGAGATGTAGGCCAGGTACTTGCCATCCGGCGAAACCCGCGGACTGACGTTGTAGTTGCCCTTGAACGTCACGCGTTGCGCGGCGCCGGATTCCTCGCCGCCAGCCGGCATGCGATAGACCTGCGGCGCACCGCCACGATCGCTCGTGAAGTAGATGCTGCGGCCATCGGGCGAGAATTGCGGCTCGGTGTCAATGGCGCTGCTGCGCGAGATGCGGCGCAGGCCGGATCCATCCGCGTTGACCAGGTAGATCTGCGTGTTGCCATCGCGCGAGAGCGCCACGGCCAGGCGCTGGCCGTCAGGCGACCACGACGGCGCGCTGTTGTTGCCCTTCTGGTTCGACACCAGCGTGCGCTTGCCGGTGGCCAGGTCATGCACGTACACCACCGGCTTCCTGGCTTCGAACGAGACATAGGCCACGCGGCGGCCATCCGGCGACCACGACGGCGAGATGATTGGCTCGGTGCTGCTCAGCGCCACCTGGGCATTCTGGCCATCGGAGTCGGAAATCAGCAGTTGATAGCGTCCGCCTACTTTCGACACATACGACAGCCGCGTGGCAAACACGCCGCGCTCGCCGAGCAGCTTTTCGTAGATATAGTCGGCGATCTTGTGCGCGGTCACGCGCAGCTGGCTCTGCGAGACCGTGAACGCCAGGCCGCCCAGGCTCTGGCCCTTGACCGTGTCGTACAGGCGGAAGCGGACTTCGTACTGGCCGTTGCCCGCGGGAGTCACGCTGCCGGCCACGAAGGCGTCGGCGCCCTTCGCCTTCCAGCTGCCGAGATCAACCTGTGCCGATTCGGCCACGGTGGCCCCGGCGGGGTCGATATTCTTGAAGCGACCGCTGTTCTGCAGATCGCTGCGGATGACAGCCGTCAGGTTCTGCTGGCCTTGTCCTTCGCCCTGGAAGTTGGCGGTGGCCACCGGGTACTGGTTCGAACCCACACCGGTGATTTCAACGTTCAGTTGCGCGTGTGCCACGCCAGCGGACATCAGTGCCGCTGCCAGCCACGCCATCAGCGCGTGCCGGCTCTGGTCACGGGTGGGGGTGGCACTCTGGCGGCGAGACAGCCAGTTAGGGGCCCAAAGCTTTCGCATGCTGCTCCTCAGTCGATTTCAGGATTCATCGGTACGGCGGGCAGAGCAAGTACGACAGCACGGACGGCGTGCAGCTTGGCGCATGCCCCGTCTACGTGCGTCTTGCACGCTGCCGGCCGCGTCAGGCAACCGTTCATGGTAGCGATCGGACCGAAGCCCCACGATGTTGGTTGCATTATGTTGCAAATCATGGCTTTCTCGCCGCATCGCCGATCAGTCCTTGGGACGGACCGTGATCGTGAATTCGAACGTGGGCGCCTTGCCGTCCTCGTCGCGCGGCAGCGGGTCCGACCGCTCGACGCCACGCAGCACGGCGTTGTCCCAGTCCGAGTTGCCGCTCGACTTGGCCAGGCGCTTGGACAGGATCGAGCCATCCGGTGCGAGCCGGACCGCCACCACGGCGGCCGGATTCCCGTCAGTATCACCGGCAAAGATAATGTTCGGCTTTACGCGGCGGCGTACCTTGTCCGAATAGCCCGGCGACGCCTTGCCGCCCGACCCTGCGCCGGAGCCTGCCGCATTGCCCACGCCACCGCCGGTCGCACCGGCCGTGCCGCCGCCTGCCAGCGCCTTGAGGCGAGCCAGTTCACTGTTGCGCGCCGCGTTGGACGCAGCTTCGCGCTTGGCCTTGGCTTCGGCATCAGCCTTCGCCTTGGCCTGCTTCTCGGCATCGGCGCGGGCCTTGGCCTGCTTGTCAGCGTCGGCCTTCGCTTTCGCATCGGCTTCCTTGCGGTCCTGCTCGGCCTTTTCCTTGGCGGCCAGAGCGGCCTTGTCAGCCTTGTCCTTGTCGGCTTTCTCTTTGTCGGCCTTCTTCTTCGCGTCTTCCTTGCGCTGCGCTTCCAGTTGCTGCTGGCGCTGGTCTTCCTTGCGCTGCGCGTCCTTCTTTTCCTGTTCCTTACGCGCCTGCTCGCGACGTGCCTCGGCCTCGCGCTCGGCGGCTTCCTCGGCCTGCTTGCGCTTTTTCTGCTCCAGCGCGATATCGGCGGCTTCCTCGACCTTGCTACGCACCGCCGGCTGCGGCGGCTCCGGCGCCGGCTGCACCACGGGGCGCGGCGGCGGCGCGGGCGTGACATCGGGAATCTCTTCCCAAAGCTCGGCCTCGGCGCCTACCGGCGTGCTGCTCTGCCACTGGACGCCGAAATACAGCACGATGCCAAGCAGCAGGTGCATGAACAGCGCTGCCAGGAACGAGCGCATGGTGCCGCGCTCCCGGACCGGCTCGTACGGATAGGCGGCGGCCTGGGCGCGCGGGGCGCCTTGCTGAGGATGACGTGACGAGAGGGTGGCCACTTTGCGACGTTGGACGCTGGGAACGCTTACTTGGACTTCACCATCAGGCCGACGCGCTTCACGCCATCGGCCTTCAGTACGGACATCACGTCGAGTACGGCTTCGTACTTGACGGCACGGTCGGCGGCGATCACCACCGGCTGGTCCGGATTCTCGTTCTGGCGCTGGTGTACGAAATCGATCAGGCCGCGCTTGTCGAGCTTGCGCTCGAACGAGCCGCCCGAGGCGTCCTTGCCTCGCGCCGTCAGGGCGCCGTCCTCATGCACGGTCACCACGATGGGCGGCGTCTGCTGCTGCGGGGTGGCATTGGCCACGGACGGCAGGTCCACCACGGCCGGGCTCACGATTGGAGCGGCCACCATGAAAATCACCAGCAGCACGAGCATCACGTCGATGTACGGCACGACGTTGATCTCTGCGCTGGCCCGGCGGCGCGAACCGCCGCGGCGCTGAATGGCTGCCATGGGGGATGCTCCTCGACTGTTTAGCGGCTCTGACGCTGCAGGATGTTCTGGAATTCTTCCATGAAGCTTTCGAACCGGATGGCCAGACGATCGATCTCGGTGGCATAGCGGTTATAGGCAATCACGGCGGGGATGGCGGCAAACAGGCCGATGGCCGTGGCAACCAGTGCTTCGGCAATACCCGGGGCCACCGATGCAAGCGTAGCCTGCTGCACATTCGACAGACCACGGAACGCATTCATGATGCCCCACACCGTGCCGAACAGGCCAATGTACGGGCTGACGGAGCCGACCGACGCCAGGAACGGCAGGTGCGATTCGAGTACATCCATCTCACGCTGATAGGCGGCACGCATGGCGCGGCGGGCGGCGTCGAGCAATGCGCTGGCGTCGTTGCTGCGCTCGCGGGCCTTCAGGAACTCGCCCATGCCGGACTCGAAGATCCGTTCGAGCGCGCCCGTGTTGTGGCGATTGTTCACGGCGCTGTTGTAAAGCGCCTGGAGGTCGCCGCCGGCCCAGAAATCACGTTCGAAGCCTTCGGTCTGCGTGCGGGCGGCACGCAGTGCGAGGTGCTTGCGGAAAATGTAAGTCCATGAGAACAGCGACATCACCAGCAGCAGCGCCATGACGGCCTGTGCCAACAGGCTGGCGTGCATCACCAGCGTAATGATCGACATGTCTTGCGTGACGGTCACTGGATTCATCGGGCGTCTTTGATAGTGGCGAGAACAGGGGCAGGGATCGGAGCCGGCCTAAACGTGCTTTTGTCGACACATCCCACACGGATCTTGCCGGTGGCGAGCATCTGCTCGCCGCGCCAGGCTTCCTGTGCGAAATGGACCGATGCGGGTCCGACCCGTTCAATATGCGTACGAATCTCCAGCTGGTCATCCAGCCGGGCGGGCGCATTGTATTCCACAGCGGTACTGCGTACGACGAAGACCACACCGGACTGATCGGCGAGGGTCTGTTGTTCGACGCCGAGCGAGCGCAGCCATTCGGTGCGCGCCCGTTCGAAAAACTTCAGGTAGTTGGCGTAAAACACCACGCCGCCTGCGTCGGTATCTTCCCAATACACGCGCAACGGCCATGTGAAATTTGGCATGGCGGGCATTGTAACGGAGCGCACTGGTTAACCCGCATGCGACTTTGCAACAGCAAGTTGCGAGCCATACACCACAAGGTCTTGACGAGACTGGTGTAGAGGGGCATGCGCCACCCGTGCACCGGCTTGCAGCAAGCCGCGCGTTCGCATAAACTCTGCGGCAACCATTCCACCTTGCGCGACTGGCGAAGTCAGTGGGTACTACCACGAGGAAGCGCAAGATCTTTAGGCGTGAAGTTCATAAGCGCCTGCCGCTCGCCTGGGCAGCGAATGGGAAGCAGGGTGCGCCCCGCACCGGCTGGTACATACCAGTCCGGAGCAGGACGCCGTGCTTTCCCCGCGCGCCCTATCCCAGATTCAGCCAAGATTCATCCCAGCCGGTCACACACGATTTCCATGCCGTTTGTGCCATCCGCTCCCCTTTTTACCGACGAGTCACGCCATGTTTGAACGCAGCCGTTTCACGATCGAGCAGATCGACCCCGAAGTCTTCGCCGCTATCCAGAAGGAAAATCAGCGCCAGGAAGACCACATCGAACTGATTGCTTCCGAAAACTACACCTCGCCGGCCGTGATGGCCGCCCAGGGCTCGCAACTGACCAACAAGTACGCCGAAGGCTATCCCGGCAAGCGTTACTACGGGGGCTGCGAGTACGTCGACGTGGTGGAGCAACTGGCCATCGACCGCGTGAAGCAGCTGTTTGGCGCCGATGCCGCCAACGTTCAGCCGAACTCGGGCTCGCAAGCCAACCAGGGCGTGTTCTTCGCCATGCTCAAGCCGGGCGACACGATCATGGGCATGAGCCTGGCCGAAGGCGGTCACCTGACCCACGGCATGGCACTGAACATGAGCGGCAAGTGGTTCAATGTGGTCAGCTACGGCCTGAACGCCCAGGAAGACATTGACTACGATGCCCTGGAAAAGAAGGCCCAGGAAACCAAGCCGAAGATGATCATCGCCGGTGCCTCGGCGTTCTCGCTGCGCATCGACTTCGAACGCATCGCCCAGGTGGCCAAGGCTGTTGGCGCCTACTTCATGGTGGACATGGCCCACTACGCCGGCCTGATCGCCGCGGGTGTGTATCCGAACCCGGTGCCGCACGCCGATTTCGTGACCACCACCACGCACAAGAGCCTGCGCGGCCCGCGCGGCGGCGTGATCCTGATGAAGGCCGAGCATGAGAAGGCCATCAACTCGGCAATTTTCCCGGGTATCCAGGGTGGCCCGCTGATGCACGTGATCGCCGGCAAGGCCGTGGCCTTCAAGGAAGCGCTGCAGCCCGAGTTCAAGGCCTACCAGGAACAGGTGGTGAAGAACGCCGCCGTCATGGCCGAGACGCTGATTTCGCGCGGCCTGCGCATCGTCTCCGGCAAGACCGAGAGCCACGTGATGCTGGTGGACCTGCGCGCCAAGAAGATCACCGGCAAGGAAGCCGAGAAGATCCTCGGCGATGCACATATCACCGTCAACAAGAACGCCATTCCGAACGATCCGGAAAAGCCGTTCGTGACGTCGGGTGTTCGCCTGGGTTCGCCGGCCATGACCACACGCGGCTTCAAGGAAGATGAAGCCCGCCAGGTGGCCAACCTGATCGCCGACGTGCTGGACAACCCGCACGACGAAGCCAACATCGCGAAGGTGCGCGAGCAAGTCTCCGCCCTGACCCGCCGCTTCCCGGTGTACGGCTGAGCCATCTGCCGACGCGTGCTCACCGCAGGATAGTGGGCACGCACTGACGGCGCCGCCGCAAGTTTCGGGCGGCGCCGTTGTTCCATCTCAAGTCCGCAGCTGAACTAAAAGATGCAAAATGCGGGCTGGATTCTTTCTTCAGGTGCTCAGGCATGAAATGCCCGTTCTGCGCTCACTCCAATACCCAGGTTCTCGATAGCCGCGTGTCCGAAGACGGGGATACGGTACGCCGCCGCCGGCGCTGCGAAGCTTGCGACCGCCGGTTCACTACCTACGAGCGCATCGAACTGTTCTTCCCGGCCATCGTCAAGAAGAACGGCTCCCGCGTGGACTACACGCGCGGCAAACTCAAGGATTCGATGCGGCTGGCGCTACGCAAGCGCCCGGTATCCGCCGAAGCCATCGACGAAGCCATCACGCGTATCGAGGAAAAACTGCTGGCGCTGGGTGAGAAGGAAATCCCGAGCAGCCAGGTTGGCGAACTGGTCATGCGCGAACTGCGCAAGCTCGACAAGATCGCGTACATCCGCTTTGCCTCGGTCTATCGCAGTTTCGAGGATGTCTCTGAATTCCGCGATGTTCTTGACGAGATCGCGACTCCCACCCCACGAAAGGGGTAGATCCCTCCCCAAAAATGCTGTTTAATTTGCATCGGCCTCCATCGAATAGAAGGCCGGTGCACGAGTGCGGTTGCATCGCACCAACATGACACCAAAGCGCCGCGCAACAGCAGCGCCATCCAGCGGACCCGGACCCTCAGAGGCCCGGACGCACAGTAGTCCAGCGCCCCCGGCAAAAAACAAAGAGAGCAGTCGCTTTTTTGACGGGAATCACAAATGGGTCAGTCTTTCTGCCGAAAGGCAGCAGGCTTTCTGACGCCTTTGCTGTCCGCGCCTGGATTCATTGCGGGCGTGGCAACGGATGCGCCGGGGGCTGTTCACATGCGCGCAATCGCACCTGGCAATCACCGGGGCGCGCGCGGGGTCACGCTGATCGAGTTGATGGTGACCCTCTCGGTGCTGGCCACGCTGGCCGCCGTCGCCACTCCGAACCTCCAATCCTTCCTCCATAACAGCCGGCTGTCCGCAGACGCCACGCGGCTGTTTGCCGATCTCGAACTCGCACGCAGCGAAGCGGCCCGGCGCAACGCCACCGTCACGCTGTGCCCTGTCGATGCCGGCAACGCCTGCTCCAACAACTGGACCTTGCGCCGCATCCTGTTCGTCGATGCGGACAACGACGGTGCGTTCGACAGGACGGAAGAACTGATCCGCAACAGTGATCCGCCACAGACCAGCACCGACATTGCCGCTGCCAATCTCGGCACTACGTCGAACCGCGTGCGCATGCGCTCGACCGGAGTGTCCACAGCACCCAATGCAAGCTGGAAGTTCTGCGGAAAAAATGCCACGGATGCGGGCAAAACGGTATTCATGACCGGCAGTGGCCGCCCTTATACGCAGTCGCAGTCAACGTGTCCATGACGCCGACCCACATCTCTCCAATGCCCATGTCTCGTGGCTTCTCGTTGATCGAGGCACTGGTCACGCTGGTGGTGCTGTCCATCGGCATGCTCGCGCTTGCCAACCTGCAGTTGCAGACGTTGATGGATTCACGCACGGCATCGATGCGCAACTATGCCGCGCTGATGACCTACAACCTCGCGGACCAGCTTCGTACCAACAGCGTGGCCGTGAACAACGGCACCTTCAATTCACCTGCCGCCACGCCCGTTGCCGATTGTTTTACGGCAGCGGGCTGCACACCCGACGAGATGGCCGCCACCACCTACGCCACGTGGCTGGCCAACGTGCAGGCCACCATGCCGAACGGCGACGGGATCGTCTGCACCGATAGCACGCCAAACGACGGCACCGGATCGGCGGCCGGGAAGAACGACTGCGAACCCCACGCTGACGCGCCGTATGTCATCAAGGTCTTCTGGAGCGAAGACGACGGCAACACCATCCAGCGCTTCTCGACCGCGCTCATCCCATGACAACGTCCAACCGTCACATCCGCCGCCGCGCGGCAAGCGGCTTCACGTTGGTCGAGCTGATGGTCGGCATGGTGATCAGCATGCTGCTGATACTTGCCGCCACATCGCTCTTCATCTCGGAGCGGCGCACCCATGCCACGCAAGGCGACGTAGGCGAGATTCAGGAAAACGCGCGTGCCATCGCGCAGTTGCTGTTGCGTCAGGCGCGCCAGATCGGCTACACCGACTTCCTGTTCGCGAGCAACGAGTTCGCGTCACCAAGCCTGGAAGCCACCAACGATACCGGCGTCAACGCCAGCGATAGCCTGACCTTGCGCTACTTCGGCTCGTCACAGGCTGGCGCGGACCCGGCAGCCGCTGCGGATTCTCCCCATTTTCCGCAGGCCGATGGCAGCACGGTGGATTGCAGCGGCAATGACGTGAGCAGCAACGTGGAAACCACCGAGGTCTATTCAATCCTCAATGACCCCGATGGCGTGCCCTGGCTGCAATGCGTGGTCAACGGCGTGGCGACACCGCTGTTCCGCAATGTCGAAGCCTTCCAACTGCTGTTGGGCGAAGACACCGATGACGACGGCGTCGTCAATCGCTTCGTTCCACCCGGCGCCACTGCGCACATCGATAACGTGGTGGCGCTGCGCGTGTCCGTGCTGCTGCGCGGCGCCAGCACCAACAACCCGATCATGGAAAAGCCGATCGTCAACCATTTCGGCAACACCTATGCGCCGAATGACGTGGCGCCCGCCGGCGATGCCGGCAGCGTGGTGAGGATTGCGGCCGATGGCCGTCTGCACCGGCACTTCACGTTCTACATCGCCCTTCGCAATCGACTGCCATAGGCCGGCCATGCATCCTCCCCTCTCTCGGTCACCCCGCCACGCCAGACAGCGTGGCATGTCGCTGATCCTCGTCCTGCTGCTCCTGGTCACCCTGACGCTCGCAGGGCTTGCTGCCAGTACGATGAGCCTCAATGCCGAACGTCTGGCCCGCAACACGCGCGATGAGAGCATCGCGCTCCAGGCGGCGGAATCCGCGCTGCGCGACGCGCGCGCGGACATCTCCCAGGTTCGCATGCTCAACGGCCTGACGGGCTCGTCGCCCACCTGCGATATGGACGGATTCAAGGGCTACTGCCAGCACGCGACGTCAGGCACGCAGGCCTGGGACCTCTATATCGAAGACCCACAACACTCCGTCGAACTTGGAGAAATGACCGGTCTCACGGCCGCGCAGAAGATGCCGACGATCCATGCGCGCGATGCCGGCGCCAATGGCGTGTCGAAGCAACCCCGCTATCTGATCGAACCATTCAAGGAGCCGACCGATATCGCGCTCGGCTCCAACAAGTACGTGTTCCGCATTACGGCGATCGGTTACGGCGCCAACCCTGGCACCAAGGTGATGGTGCAGGAAATCGTCCGCTTCTGACGACACCCCTTTGACACCTTCACCGTCAAACGCATCATGACCCAATCCACTTCCATCCGTCGCTTCGCGAGTCGCGCGCAAGGTGTCCTGCTTGCAACATCGTGCATGCTCGCCATCGCCACGGCCTACGCCGCTGGCCCGCAACTCAATCTGGCCCAGCAGCCGTTGTACACCGGCGGCAACATCTCCCCCATGGTCATGATCGACCTGACCAAGGACCACACGCTGCACCAGAAGGCGTACAACGATTACTCGGATCTGGACGGCGATGGCCAGCTGGATACGACGTACAAGCACAGCATCGAGTACGCCGGGTACTTCGACTCGGACAAGTGCTACGACTACGACAGGACCACGATCCAGGGCTTCGTACCGAAGTCGATCACCGACAGCAAGTATTGCGACGGAAAGACCTGGAGCGGCAACTTCCTGAACTGGGCCACGATGAGCCGCATCGACGAGGTGCGCAAGATCCTGTACGGCGGCACGCGATCGACGGATACCGCGACCACGACCGTGCTGGAACGTGCCTTCCTGCCGACGGACGCCCACGCCTGGGCCAAGTTCTATAACGGACCCGATGTGGCCCAACTGGTGCCGTTCACGGTGGAAGTCGCATCCGCTATTGGCACGCTGAGATCCAGGACGCCCATGACACTGTCCTCCGCAGTGGCCAAGGTTGTGATCGACGACATGAGCCAGGTAGAGCCAGGCGATCAGTTACGGTTCGAGCCGGCCTCGGGCGCAGCAGCGGGCACGTCGATGACGGGCTGGGTCATGCGGCGGAATCCCGGCAACGTCTCCGTGGTGTTCTACGCCGGCGACATCTCGAACCCCACCAACACGAGGGCAAGGTTCTCGTCCTGGATCGTGACAAACCTGACGCGGGGTGGCTTGACACTGTGCAACGTCACGCCGAGGGACCAGCAGAGCAGCAACTCGCAGTACAACCACCAGCCACCTCAGATCCGAGTGGCCGCGGGAAACTATGCAACGTGGGGCGCTTCCGAGCACCGGCAGTGCAGTTGGTCCTCGGAAGCCAGTAGCACGCAGCGCAACTTCCTGCCCACCATCGACGGCGTCACCATCTGGGGTTCGTCGAACGGCAATCGCGCGGCGATATCGGGCATGAATTCATCGGCAGAGAATCCATCTCAGTCCACGCGCGGCCTTGGCTTCGGGCAGGGGACCGGTGTATTCAACGCGCGCGTGCAAGTGTGCGTGCCCGGCCTGATCGGTTCCGAGAACTGCAAGCAGTACGGCTCCAGCTACAAGCCATTCGGGCTGCTGCAGAAGTATGGGGAATCGGGCCAGATGCTGTTCGGCCTGATGACCGGCAGCTACGACCGGAACGTTTCCGGCGGCGTATTGCGGCGAAACGTGACCAACTTTGCGTCGGAGATCCACCCGGGCACCGGTGAGTTTTCCTATGGCAGGTCAAGCGATGCTGTCAGAGGCATTGTCTGGAATATCGACAGGCTGCGCCCCTACGGCTACAGCTACAGAGAAGGCAGCTACGTCAATGCGGACCAGTGTAGCTACCAGCAGGCGAGCATCGAACGCGGCAGTTACGGCAATCCGATCAGGACGGCTTCGGAGGGCAACTGCTCCACGTGGGGCAACCCGATCTCGGAAATCTTCGTCGAGACATTGCGTTACTTTGGCGGCAAGCAACCGACCAGCGCATTCCTGCCATCCCGCTACGGCAAGGATGCCACGCTGGGGCTGACGCAACCCGCGTGGACCAACCCGATGGACCTGCCGCCATCGCATCCGAACCGGGCGCCTTACTGCACGCCGCTCAACGCACTGGTCTTCAACTCCAGCGTGTCCTCTTACGACAACGACCAGCTGGGCGGCTTCAGAGACCTCAATGGATCTCCGGATATCAGCACCTACACGAACCGGGTAGGCATTGGCGAAGGGATCTCCGGCGGCAGGTGGTTCGCGGGAGGCGTCCGCGGCAGCACGATCGACAATCTGTGCTCGGCCAAGGCGGTCAACAACTTCAGCGACGTGCTCGGCATCTGCCCGGAAGGGCCATCGCAAAGAGGAACGTTCCAGATTGCGGGCGCCGCATACTTCGCCAGGACCAACCGCCTGCGATCGCCTGCTGCCGCCGCCGCGCTCGGCGTCCCTGACCGGGACACGACCTCGCTGAGAATGAACACCTATGCGGTGCAGCTCGCCACCAACACACCGAAGATCAACGTCGACGTGAACGGCAAGCTGGTGACGATCATGCCGGCACACCGGCTGCACCCGCAGTATCCGAACAGCATCACCGCGCCCGCCAGCACGGGCACGCTGGTGGATTTCAAGGTCATCTCGCAAACGGCCACCCACGGCAAGTTCTATGTGGCCTGGGAAGACTCGGTGGCCGGTGGCGACTATGACCAGGACAACTGGGGCATCCTGAGCTATCGCGTGAGCGGTGACAACATCACGGTGTCTACCCGTGTGGTGTCGGCTTCATCGTCCAACGGACAGGGCTTCGGCTACACGATCTCGGGCACCACGCAGGACGGCCCGCACTTCCACTCAGGCATCTACGATTTCCGGTACAACGATCCTGTTCCTATTGCGGTGATGCCGCGAAACGCACCCATCAACAACTCCGGCGGCTGCGCCCGATGTAATTTCGGCGATCCCGAAACCAGCGTCACCTATACCGCCAACGGCAAGGCCGCTTCGCAGTTCCACGACCCATTGCTGTACGCGGCCAAATGGGGCGGCTTCAAGGATCTCAACGGCAATGGCATCCCTGACCTGGCTTCCGAATGGGACGTGCGGAAGGCCGATGGCTCCAGCGGCTCGGACGGCCTGCCCGACAACTACTTTTACGCCACGAATCCCGGCGCACTGGCAGCGGCGCTGGAACGTGCCTTCCTCTCGATCCTGAAGACATCGTCCTCCGCAGCCGTGGCGGCGAGCACTTCATCGCTGCAGACCGATACCAGCATCTTTCAGGCGCGCTTCAACAGTGCGGACTGGTCCGGCCAGTTGCTGGCCTATGCATTGGACAAGAACGGCGACGTCGTCACACCACCACGATGGGATGCGGCCAACAGCTTCAAGGGTGTGCGCCAGACCGATCGCAAGATCCTGACCTACAACACCGCGGACAACACCAGCGGCGGCATTCCATTCCGTTGGGCCAGACTACCGTTGGCATATCGGACAGCCTTGAATGGCAGCGACTCGCAGGGTAGCAAGCGTCTGCTGTGGCTGCGCGGCCATCAGGTCAACGAGGGCGGTGGCGAGTCCCAATTCCGCCAGCGGCCAGTCACCGTGCTGGGCGACATCGCAAATTCGAGCCCGCAATATGTGGGCAGTCCGGCCGCAGGCTATGTCGAAGCCGGCTACGCGAACTTCGTCGTCTCGCAGCGTAGCCGCAAGCCCATGATCTACGTGGGTGCCAACGACGGCATGCTTCACGCGTTCTCGGCTGACATGAGCGCCAACGGCGACGGCGGCAAGGAAATGTTCGCCTATGTGCCGTCACCGCTCTACAGCAAGCTGGCCAACCTGACGTCCAGTAGTTACGTCCACAACTACTTCGTCGACGGCACGCCGACGGTGGGCGATGTCCATATCAACAACAGTTGGAAGACCGTGCTGGTGGGCGGACTGGGCGGTGGTGGGAAAGGCATCTACGCGCTGGATGTAACCAATCCCACCGCCATCAACGAATCGACCGCCGGGTCGACTGTACTCTGGGAGTTCACCAGCAATGATGACCCGGACCTGGGCTATACCTATGGCAAGCCGGCCATCGTACGGCTCGGCAACGGCAAGTGGGCTGCCGTCTTCGGCAACGGGTTGAACAGCACGGAAGCGCGTGGTTCGATCTTCATCGTCTTCCTGGATCGCACACCTGGCAACAAGAGCTGGCGGCTCGGCACGGACTACGTGAAGCTGACGGTGAACGACGCCGCAGCGGCCCGGACCCGGTCCAACGGCATCATGCAGGTCTACATCGCCGATGCCAACGGCGACTTCGTGGCCGACGCCATCTACGCAGGCGACCTGCACGGCAACGTCTGGAAGTTCGACGTGAGCGGAAAGGTAGCGACCGACTACCAGGCCACGCGGCAGTTACTGTTCACCGCCACCGATGCGGCCGGCAATGCGCAACCGATCACCACCGGATTCGCCGGCATGCGACATCGTCGAGGTGGCCACATCGTGATGTTCGGCACCGGCCGATATGTCGAAGTCAGTGACCCCGGCAACATGAGCACGCAGGCCGTGTATGGCATCTGGGACAAGGGCAGCCACGCACAGCCGACGATCACCCGCTCGCAACTCGTGCAGCAGACCATCACCATGGAGACCCAGGCCAGTACCGGCGATTTCTACCGCGTCTTGAGCAAAAACCCGGTCAACTATGCGACGGGTGCGATGGGCTGGTACCTGAACCTGACCTCGCCGGGCACGGCCGCGCAAGGCGAGCGCGTGGTGTACGACCCGCAGATGCAAGGCACGCGTTTGATGTTCTCCACGCTGACCCCATCGTCCGACCTGTGCTCTGGCGGCGGCACCGGTTGGCAAATGGTGATGGATGCCCTGACGGGGGCCCAGACAGTTTCCATGTTCGACGTGAACCGCGATGGACGATTGGATGCTTCCGATCGTTTAGGCGGCAGCGGCGGTACCACTGGTCAGGCGGTGAGCGGCAAGAAGTCGAACGAACTGGTGACAAATGCGGCGGTGCTCGGCAACCACGCCTACCTGAGCGGCAACAAGGAGGAGCCCACCCACACCAAATTCAATACCGATGCCGCGCCCGGCCGTGTGTCGTGGCGACAGATCCTGCAATAACGACGGGACAGGCAACCAGGAAACCAGCACCATGATGAAAACGGTAATCACGCACAGCCGACACACCTCGCGGGCCAGTGGCTTCACGCTGATCGAATTGATGATCACCGTGATGATCATCGGCGTCCTGGCGGCGATCGCCATTCCGCAATACCAGCAGTTCGTGACCAAGACACGCCGCGCGGAGGCCAAGAGTGGCCTGGCGCGCGTGCAGGGTGCGCTGGAGCGCTACTTTACGATCAATAACGGGTACACGACCAATCCCCGGCAGTTGAAACTCACGCCATGCAGCGACACGACAACGCCATCCGGTGATACCTGCGAATCCAGCAACTACATCATCACCATCGCCGCACCGGCCGGTGGCTCCATCAAGACCGGCTTTGTACTAACCGCCACGCCAGCGGGCGATCGCTCGGACCCGACGTGCGGCGTCCTGTCCGTCAACAATCTCAACGAGAAGAAAGCGAGCGGCACCGACAGCGACACGCCTGGCACCTGCTGGTAACCCTCTGCGACAGAGGAACGTTGCCTGAATCAATTGTGGCAATCTCAGTCTCCGCCGAGTCCCTCGACGAAGCGAACACTCGCATAGAGTGACTACTCTGGCACTGGGAAAAAAGGCGAAAATCCTGGTAATCCCCGGAAACATGCCTTTTGGGCCGGTCACTGCAGCGTCAGGTATGTGTCTGAATTCCGCGACGCTCTTAAGGAAATTGCGATTCTCACCCCACCAAAGGGGTAGCCATTTCTTCAAAAAAGCCGTCTAATCTGCACCAACCTCCTTCGGGTAGGAGGCTGGCGTACAAGCGCGCGTTTTTCACGCAGCCAGGCAGCATAAGGGCGACAACAGCCCGGCGGTAACCGGTCCCGAAGAGGCTCGGACGCCAACAGAATTCCAGCGCGCTGCGCACAGAACAAAAAGAACTGTCGTTATTGGACGGGAGTCAAAATGGGTCAATTCCGCTGCCGTAAGGCAGCCGGCTTCACCATGCTTGAAGCATTGGTAGCCATCGTCGTGCTCGCCTTCGGCGTGCTCGGCGTGGCCAACCTGCTCATCAAGTCCTTCCGCTTCGCCCAGCAATCGTCTTATGACGTAGTCGCCCTGCAACTGGCCAACGATATGGCGGACCGGATGCGGGCGCATCAATTGCTGGTGGATGGCGGCGCCTTCAATCTCGATACCAAGCTCGGCACGCCACAGGTCTCCGACGCAGACAACCTCTACAAGACGGCATGTCTTGGGGCGTCCACCGTGTGCCAGCCCGTATCCGCCGCTTTCGACATGGCCGAATGGTCCCGCCGTGTGACCACCACCTTGCCGGGCGGCCGGGCCATCATCTGCCGTGACATCGGCACGTGGTCCGCGACGACCGGCTATGAGTGGAACTGCTCGCCTGCTGCGAATCCGACCAATGCGCCGCTGGTCATCAAGATCGGCTGGATATCTCGCTTCAATGACAGCGGCGATGCCGGCACGCCTGACGGCACCAAAGCCGATGGCTCGGCCACGGTTCAGATCGTCGTGGTGGTCACGCCGGGGGTATCCAGTTAAATGGCCCGCCCTGCACAACCCCTCTCCCGCCTCGGCCGCGCCCGAGGCTTCACGCTGATCGAACTGATGGTCACGCTGGTGATCAGCCTGCTGGTGCTGATGGCGGCCACGGCGTTCTACATCATGAGCCGCAGCAGCTATGTCGCCATCGACGATAGCGCCGCACTGGAGGAACGCGGCGCCTTTGCGCTATCCGTCATGACCCGTCTCATGCGCCAGACGGGTTACGTGCCCGTCAGCGATAACAAATCCGGCGGAATGATGCCCGTGTATGACGACAACCTGCGCGGCATCGACGCATGCTCGAATCCCAACGACAGCGAGACGATGGCATGCGGCCCTGGCGGGTCGTTGAATGCCAGCGATGCTGTCATGATCCGGTACTACGGGCTCAGCAAGTCGAAGGATGATCCCAGCCCTGACGAGTCCGTGGTGGACTGCTCGGGCCAGGGCGTGGCGGGCGCCAGCAACTCCGATACCGCCAGCGCCGATCGGGGACTCTCCATCCTCTATATCGGCAACGGCGCCGATGGCAAGCCGGCCCTCATGTGCAAGTACCGCGAGCGTGACGGCTCCGGCACCGAGAGCAAGACCACCTTCGTGACCCAGGAGCTGGTTTCGGGCGTGGAGACCATGCAACTGCTCTACGGCGTAAGCACCAACGATGACGATGTGCCGGACAAATACGCCACGGCCAGCGCCATGGCATTGACAGACTGGGTCAACGTCAAGACGGTGAAGATTGCACTCGTCGTGCGTGCCGACAACGCCAGCGCCGATGCGCAAGCGCCCGCCGCCATCTCGCTGTTCGGCCCGCTCTACACCGGCGACAACGCAAGCTACACGCCGACGACCGACACGAAATCCGTGAGAAAGCTTTATTCCGCCACGGTTCAGGTCCGCAACTACCAGACATGCGGAGAATCGACATGCATGTGAACGCCCAACCTGCATTGCGCGCTCGTCTGGCCGATCGTCCCGGCGCACGCGGCATCGCGCTGATCACCGCCGTGATCATGCTGCTCGTCATCACGCTGCTGGCACTGGCGGGCGCACGCATTGCGATCGATACCAAACGCTCTTCCCGCAACCAACGGGATTTCGAGATTGCGTACCAGGCTGCGGAGGCAGCGCTGTACGACGCCGAGATCGACATCAAGAGCGCAGCCGCGCCGCAATCGCGCTCCAGCCTCTTTGCCAAGGACTCGTTGACAGGATTCGAGGGCGGCGCATGCAATACCGGAACGAAGATGCCCTCGGCCTACCTGGGCCTGTGCGATACGTTCAGCGCCGCCGGGGCTCCGATATGGGACACCATCGACTGGACCGCGACCTCGGATAACCGGACCGTGGAGTACGGCACCTTTACCGGCCGGACCTTTCCCACTGGCTCGGGGCTCTCGCCATCCCGAAAGCCGCGATACCTGATCGAGCTGGTTTCCTACAAGGCATCGGGCGAAGCAGTCAACGCGTCCTACATGTATCGGGTCACCGCCATGGGATTCGGGCCAAACGACAGCACGCGCGCCGTGCTGCAAATGGTCTATCGAAAAGAAGATGCCGCTGACGCAGCGCACTGAAACGACTTCCCTCTTGCCATCGACTGCCACCCATCGACCGGGACCGCATTCATGAAGAACTTACCTCGCCTTTTCGCAGCATGTGCCATGCTCTGGTGCGCGCTGCTGTCCGCTGCGCCGACGACCGTGCCGACCGTTGCAATTTCCAGCACGCCGCTTTACGGCCAGTCGCAGAACATCCATCCAAATCTGATGCTGACGCTGTCGGTGGAATTTCCGACCACAGGCGCTGCGTATCGGGGCACCTACGACAAGTCCCAGAACTACCTTGGGTATTTCAACAACACCAAGTGTTACGCCTACGACGCGACGAACGGCTACTTCACCATCTCGGGTGGCGCCGATGCCAACCACGAATGTTCGTCTGCATTCAGTGGGAACTTCATGAACTGGGCTGCCGCCTCGGCAATCGATGAGTTGCGACTTGCTATGACGGGCGGCGACCGAGTGATCGACACGCGCACGCAAACGGTGTTGCAACGCGCAATGCTGCGAGCGGACTTCTTCCGGAGCGGCAGCTACTTCCCCTCCAAGAGCATCAACGGAAACGGTACGACGAGCGCGCCTAACAAGGTCACGCCATTCAAGTACAGCACGTTGTACATGGCATCGTGCGGAAACCATATCTATTTCTCCGACAGCAACGACACCAGCGCCGGCTGCACCAATCTTAAGAGTTATGCCGACGTGACCAATAGCCGGGGTACAGTTACCGAACGGCGTGGCTTCCGCGTGCAGGTACAGGTCTGCGACAGCAACGAGGCCACGACGCGTACCGATCTTTGCTACAGCTATGACGGAACCAACTACAAGCCCGTCGGCGAAATGCAGCGCAATGCCGATCGCGTGCGATTCGCCGCCTTTGGCTACCTCAACGATCCCACAAACAACTCCGGTCTGACACAGAACGAGCGATACGGTGGCGTGCTGCGCGCGCCGATGAAGTACGTTGGTGACAACGCGGTCAATACCTCGCTCAACTCGATCACCAACCCGGCCAAGGAATGGGATGCCTACGGCGTGCTGCTGGCAAATCCGCTGAACGATGCCACGGGCAACAGCGGCGTCATCAACTACCTGAACAAGTTCGGCCGCACGATGGTCACGGACCTGGGCAAGCCCACTGACAATCCAGTTGGCAACTACAAGACGTACGATCCGCTCGGCGAGCTCTATTACGAGAGCATTCGCTACCTGCAGAACCACCCCGATGGCCCTACGCCCGAGGCGGTCAGTGGCGTCACCACCGCCTACGCCGACAACTTCCCGTACTACAAGACCTGGACCGATCCATTGCTGAACAGCTGCCAGCGCAACTACGTGCTGACCATCGGCGACATCAACACCCACCAGGACCACTACATTCCCGGCAACTCCGTCACCGGCCAGGGCGATCCCTCGCGTGCCACGGACAGCTGGAGCAAGTTCAATGTGGTGGAGTGGACCAATAAGGTCGGCGCACTGGAAACCAACCGGCCAGCAGCGGGCAACAGCAATCCGCTCGACTCGTCGTTCACGAACCTCGGCACGAAGAATCACCCGACATCGAGCTGGTCCAGCTACTACATGGCTGGCGTGGCCTATTGGGCGCACACCTCGGCATTCCGGCCCACCATGCCTGAAGCTCGCGTGACGACCTTCGGCATCGACGTCAATGAGAACGGCAACGGCACCGTTGGCGATTCACAGCGGCAGAGCCAGATCTACCTGGCTGCCAAGTACGGCGGCTTCAAGGAAGAAACGACGGATGGCGGCAACAAGGATGGCAACCCGTTCAAGACCCTCGGTGCAGGCGGTACCGTCGTCACAAACAACACGGAATGGGAAGCGGCACCAACGGGCTCCAACCTGCCGTCGAACTGGTTCCTCGCCAGCCAGCCGGCGCAGATGATCAGCGCTATCAAGCAGGTGTTCACACAGATCACGAGTTCCGCCGGTACGCTGTCGGGCATCGCACTGAGTGCCAACCGGATCATGACCGACGCTTTTGTCTATACGCCCGGCTTCGACCAGCAATGGAACGGCAAGCTCACCGCGTACAAGATGACGAAGGGCACCGACGGCCTTGTGACCGTCTCCTCCACACCGGCCTGGGAAGCGGGCGATCTGTTGTCCAAACGTAGCTTTGCGAGCCGCTCGATCTACACACTGAGCACAGCGGCCGGCGCGGGTGCGGCATTCCAGTGGGCCAATCTCGGCAAGACGCAGCAGGATGCACTAAACCTCAATCCCGGCACCAACGTTGCCGACGGTCGCGGACAGCAGCGAGTGGACTATCTGCGGGGTGACCGGAGCCTCGAAGCCGACAGCCTTGGCAATGGCGGCGTGTTCCGTGGCCGCAAGACAGTGTTCGGCGACATCGTTAACTCTGGACCGACGTATGTCGGTGCACCCTCTGCGTCGCGCACCGGAGAAAACTACGGGACCTTCCGCGCGAGGTACATTGCTCGCCAGCCCATGGTCTATGTTGGCGCGAACGATGGCATGTTGCACGGCTTCAAGGCGTCGGACGGTTCGGAAGTCTTTGCCTACGTCCCGAGCGCTGTCATCGGCAGCCTGAACCAGCTCACCACCACTGGCTACAAGCATCGCGCCTATGTGGATGCGACGCCGGTGGTTGAAGAAGCGCAAGTGAACGATGCCTGGAAGTCAGTACTGGTCGGTGGCTTCGGCGGCGGTGCGCAGGGCGTGTACGCCCTGGACGTAACCGATCCCGTTGGCACGCCGTTCAGCGGCAGTAACGTGATGTGGGAGTTCACGGACAAGGACGATGCCGATATGGGCAACGTCATGGGCACCCCGGTCATTACCAAGCTGCTCAGCGGCTACGACAGCAACAAGGCACCCGTCTACAAGTGGTACGCCATCGTCGGCAATGGACTGAACTCGAACCAGGCGGATGGTTACGCAAACACCGATGCCCCGAGCGTGCTGTTCATCCTGTCGCTCGACAAGACGCCCAGCGCTGCATGGTCTCTGAACGGTAACTACTGGAAGATCGTCACGCCCTCTCCTTCGACGACCGCCACGGCCAACGGCCTGAGCACGCCAGCGCTGGTATCGCAGGTCAGCGGCATCGGCCTGGCACTCTACGCCGGGGACCTGCAAGGCAACCTGTGGAAGTTCGATGTCTCGGGACTGCCGTCGACGTGGAATGGTGGCAGCGATGGCGCATTGCCTGAATACGGCGGCACTTCGCGCAAGCCGCTGTTCGTCGCCACATCGGCCCGCACTGGCACGCGCCAGCCGATCACGATGCAACCGGAGATCGTCTATGCGCCGGGCGGCTACATGGTGCTGTTCGGTACGGGCAAGTATTACGAACTGGCCGACACGAGCACGCCCACCACCGAGTTCAATTCGTTCTACGGCATATACGATGGTGGTGGCACGAACTACGTGAGCGATCGCAGCAAGCTCAACCAGTTGACGCTGGCCTCCTACGACGGCGGCAAGTCCATCCAGTATTCGGGAACCGCCGCAGCGCCCGGCTACGTCGCGCCCCGCAAGCCCGGCTGGGTCATGGACTTCCTCGACTCCAGCGAGCGGCAGGTAACGTCCGCTGCCGTGTCAGGCGGCATGGTGTACTTCAACTCGATCTATACGGCCACCGGAACGTGCGGCACCTCAGGGGGCAGCCGGAGCTACGGTCTCAATACGCTGACGGGTCTGCCATATCAGGGCATTTCGGGCTACCTCTCGACCAATGGCCTGCTGGGTGCGCCGGCCATCATCGTGACAAATGTCACGGTGGGCGACCGCGATTCGATCGGTGGCGTCAAGCAGCAGACCAAGACGACCGTGTATGGATTCGGCGCTGGCGGCACGCTGACATCCACCGCCTCCCCCACCAGCAGCGAGCGCCCCGGACGCGTGAGCTGGCGCGAGGTCCGCAACTTCAAGATTCCGAACTGACCATGAGGGCTGTCGCCATGAATCGTCTCGACCGATGCCACCAACAAGGGTTCACGCTCGCCGAACTGATGGTCACAGTGGCAATCATCGGCATCCTGGCCGCCTTCGCCTATCCGTCTTACAACGAGTTCATCCTGAAGGGTCGGCGTACGGAGGCAAAGTCCGCGCTCATGACGAACATGCAGCTGTTCGAGCGGCACTACTCGCAGTTCAATACGTACGCGACCTCAAACACGGATCCCTCCCCCTGGGAGGGATACAAGAAGTACTCCGGCGATACATCGGGCGGCAGCGCGTACCGTATTCAGGCAGTCACTTGCGCCGGCTCCGTGGCCGGGCAATGCATTGAGCTACAAGCCATTCCGAATCGCGCCGACGCCACGTGCGGCACGCTGGTCCTGCAAACCACGGGCAAGCGGGACAATATGCCCAATGGCAGCACGCCTTCGCAAACCCCGAACTGCTGGTGAACATCATGCCAAGGTCACTATCACCCAGCACGGGCGGTTTCACGCTGCTGGAACTCATCACCACCATGGCGGTGGGCATTGTGCTGGTCGGGTTCGCCGTCCCCAGCATGACCCAGTTCATGCGGAGCCAACGCGCCGTCACCGTAGCGGGTGATTTCCACTCGGCGGTATCAAAGGCGCGAACGATTGCCGCGGCTTCGAACAGCTATGTGACCATCGCGCCGATTGAAGGCGATTGGCGCAAGGGTTGGCAGGTCTTCAACGAGCATGTGTCGCCCGACGGGGAATATACGGGAAGCGACAGCCTCATCGCCGAGAGCAACGAATTGCCTTCGGACGTCACAATCACAACGTCCACCACCCCTGCTGGCCTGTCGTACATCACCTTCTCACCCGCCGGCTACTCCCAGACGACAGGCAAAGCACAGATGTCGATGAAGGCAGGCTTCCAGATCGGCACCTCGAAACGTGTGGTCGACATCAGCCTGCTGGGCCGATCCCGCATCTGCAATCCCGATACCGCGCCAGCGACCTGCGCGATGCCCTAAGGTTCAGCGAAACGTCCGAGCTTTCCGACTCCCCCTCGGACACAAAATTCCACAGATCCACAACAACCGGACACGTTTTAGCGTCCTCTCCGCCGCTATCGTGGGCATCCGTTTCTTCCGAACGAATGCCCGATGTTTCCGACCCTTTCTTCCCACGCTCCGTTCTCATCCTGCCTGACGCGTCGTAGGCATCGCGGCGGCTATACCCTTTTCGAATCGCTGCTCTGCATCGCCATCGTTGGCCTTGCGGCCGTTCCGCTGGCCGGACTGTCGACTGGGTGGTTGCGTTGGAGTGGCGAGCACGAGCGGCTGGTGGCGACGCTTCGCCTGGCTGCGGAGCAAGCCGAGGTGGGAGACGACGCCTGGCCGATCGTCGGTGGCGATGCGTCGCGCGTGGCGCTGTGCGAGACCGCATCGCCTGGCGGTGGATGCCTGCCCGGTTCTCGCCTCGCTGTAGCCATGTTGCCTGCCGAGGCAACGTCCCGGGTGGAACGAGACACTGTCATGCCGACGCGCATTGCGCTGTGGGTTTCGCCATGAAGAGGCGATTGCACAGCCAGGGCTTCGCGCTCGTCGACATGATGGTTGGCTTGGCATTGGGCATGCTGGTGACCGTAGCGGTCCTGCTGTCCTTCTGGGCTGCGCGCGACGCCTATGCGAGCGTGGCGGACAGCATGGAGATCGAGGAACGCGGCCAGCGCGCGCTAGCCATCATCGGGCATGCGGTGCGGCAGGCCGGATGGATACCCGGGCAGGTCGCGTTTTCCCCGTCGCACCCCGCGCCCGTCCCGCCAATCGAGGGCCGCGACGACTGCGCCATGCCGTCCGTGGATGCAGGCCTCACCTGTGCGCGTGCAGGCGTGCTACGCAGCGATGCGCTGCTCGTTCGCGTTTCAGGCAGTGGACGTGCAACGGACCCGACCTTGCCCGATGGGACGATGAGCGACTGCGGTGGGTATGCGTTGCCGGCGCGTGCCTTGCCGCCGGATGGCGCCCCGTTGCCCCACCACGCCGCGACTAACCTGTTCTACATCGGCATCGCCAGCGATGGCGTGCCGCAGTTGCTATGCCGATATCCGAGCCGCCAGGGCACCCGCGTGCGGGCTACGCGCTACACGTCAGGCACATTGGTGCGCGGTGTGGAAACACTGCAATTGCGCTATGGCATCGACGCGAATGGTGACGGTGCGGTGGAGCGCTTCCTGTCGGCACAAGGTGTGGATGCCCTCGGTGCCGATACGTGGCATCGCGTGCGAGCCGTGCAGATTGCCGTGGTGATTCGCGGAGAGCGCCCGACCGTGTTGTACGCGTGGAGACAGCGGCTCTCGCTGCTGCCTGTAGCGGCGGGGGAAGATGTCGTCGATGACGACACATTCACTCCCAAAACGGAACCTGCACTGCGACGCCGCACGTTCGTCAGCACGCTCCGACTGCGCAATCCATCGCACTGCATGGAGGGCCTATGCTGACGCGTCGCAATCGCCGCAGGCATCGTGGCGCCGCGCTGATGACATTCGTCGCCACGCTGATGTTGCTGATCGCTGGCATCGGCGCGGCGTCGGTGCATTTTCTGCTGACAGGGCGGCAATTGGCGAGCCACCAACTGGATCGAGAGATTGCGTTCCGCGCCGCCGAAGCCGCGCTGCGCGATGCCGAAGCCGACCTGATCGCCGCGACGGCGTCTTCCAGCGACCGACTCTCTGCCTGGCCCGCGCCCGGTACCTGTGGCAGCGGCCCTCAGGCGGGTATCTGCCGCGCAGACGGCGATGGCCGGGCATGGCAATCCTGGCTCGATGGCGCCGCATCGGATAGTGCGGGAATTCCTTTGGGTTCGATCACCGGCGCCACACTGCCGGAACTCCCGGCCGATGTCATCGGCGCCACCACCCTGCCCCGCTATCTCATAGAACTCAGCGACGATCCTGACAGTCCTGCCGCAGGCATGTGGCCGCGCATGGCCATCGTTGCCCTGGGTATCGGGCGCGATCCGAGCATCCGCGTCGTGCTCCAGACGGAGTTCCAGCCATGAGCAGCAGTTTGACGATGATCGCTTGGCTCATGGGTGCGCTGCTCTGCGGCTTGCAACCTTCTGCCCTTGCCACCCCCGGGCAATTGCCGCTCGGCTACAGGATCTCGGCGGGTGGACATCCATGGACAGGACGGCTGGAAGCGCTGGCGTTCCGTACAACGTCGCTGTCTTCGCAGGCGGTCCTCTCCCAATGGGAGGCCGGCGATGTATTGGATCGGCAGGATATCGACGAACGTCGGCTTTACCTTGGCGGAGGCAGACTCGATCCCCTGCGCTGGTTCGCTCTCGATGTCGACACCCAGGTCATGCTCGATGCCGTGGAACCCGGCGGCACGGGCCAATCGCGCATGTCGTGGCTGCGCGGCAGCGGTGCCGACGCGGCGCATCGCCCGCGCGATACCCGGCTGGCCAGCGCCACAGGCGCGCGCGTTCATGTCGTGCCGCCGCCCCGATGGCTGCCGATGCAGCCGGGCCACACGCCCTTTCGCAATCGGTACGCGCAGCGTCGCACCACGGTCTGGCTTGGCACGCGCGACGGCCTGCTACATGGGTTCGATGCAGTCACCGGACAGGAACTGGCTGCGTACCTGCCACGCACATTACTCCGCGACGCGGCATCGGTCGCTACGCCTGGCCACCCGCTTCCCCCTGCGCCGTGCCCCCGGCCGGAGAGCATCGACGCCGATCCCGCTGGAACGTGGCGAACGTTACTGCTCTGCGCCATTCCCGCCAACAGGACGAACTCGTCTCTCCAGGCCGGCGCGGTATTCGTGCTTGATGTATCGGACCCCGATGCCGCCACGCCCATTGGCTTGCTCTGGGAGATTGGCGCCAATGCGCAGTTGCCGTTATCAGGCAGCGGGCCAGTGCGCGCTGCCATGTGGATGGAATATGGTGTGCGTCGATGGGCCGCTGTGACATTCCTCGCACCCGAGCCTGGATCGAACACGCCCGCCGCGTTGGCACTGCTGCCGCTCGACCGGCCGGTCAGCGCCTGGCACGAAACAGGAAAGGTGCGACGCTTCTCCCTGCCCGCATCGGGCTGCGGTGTCTCGGCACCGGCGGCCCGGCTATTGGCTACCACGGTCCGGCGCGATGCCAGCGGCGTTGCACGTGCCGCCTATGCCAGCGATGACCGGGGGCGGCTCTGGCGATTTGGGCTCGACCACCTGTCGCGTGACACCGATGTCCCCGCGCCGATCTGCATGCATCGCCATGCATCCAGTTCGACGGATACCGCAGAACCTCCGGTCGTCATCCAGACAGGTACGGGACCGATGGTCGTCTACAGCAGCGGTAGCGAACTCTCGGCGATCCCCGACCGATCCGGCACACGTCGCGAGCCTTCCCGTATCGAAGCGGTGGCGACGGGAGATGGCGTCGTGCTGCAGTCCGCAAACCCCAGGGGCTTGCCGGGAGACGCCGGCTGGACGATGCGAATGCCGCGTACCGACGAACGGATCGACACCCTCCACGCCGTCAGTCCCGTGCATCTCGCGTTCACGACCGTCACGCCCGATGGACAGCAGCGCAGCTATCTGGTGGATGCGGCACGCGGGGTGTCGGTGACCGTGAAGGACGAGAACGGCGCGCCAGTGCCAGCGGCGACTGGCCTGCCATGGGATGGGCAGACTGCCATGCCGATCATTACCTCGACTCCCACCTCGACCAGCACACTGGAGCAGCCGCGGGCGCCCGCAACCTCCACGCGCGAGACCTTCGACCTTGCGTGGTGGCGCATCGAAGGCGATACCGCGCTTCCGATGCAAGAGGCCCGATGGCATCGCCAACGCGGACGGCTAGGCTGGCGCGAACTGATCAGGACACCGCAATGAACGCCATGAACGCCATGAACGAGCCTCATCGAACTCAGCGGTGCGCCGGCTTCAGCCTGATCGAGCTCTTGGTGGTGGTGGTCATCGCGGCGCTACTCACCGTATTGGCCTTGCCCGCCTGGCAGCGACACACGGAGCGGGCCTGGCGGCTCCAGGCCCGCGCCTCGTTGATCTCGGCGATGCTGACGCTGGAGCGTCATGCGCTCATTACCACGTCGTTCGCAAAGGGAGCGGATGGCGCCAACCCGGCGGGCGACTGGCCATCGCCGGTGCCCGCGCCGCCTGCGCGCACCCGGCACTGGTTGACCGCAACGAGTTGTGCCGGCGCCGACCTGTCTCATTGCGTCGAGATCCGCGCGACACCGACCTATCCCGACGCATCCTGCGGCATCGTGATTTTGCGCAGCAACGGCGAGTGGCTTTCAATGCTCACCACCGACGATATTCCCATTCCACTGCCGGAGGCTTGCTGATATGCCGAAGACACCGGGCAGGGACGTACGGGGCGTGACGCTCGCCGAAATGCTGGTCACACTGGCGGTCTCTGCGATCCTCATGCTGGCGGCCCTGCCATCGCTAAGCGATTTGGTGGCGGAGTATCACGTCGCGCGGGCGGCGGACCGGCTGGCGGCCTCGCTGGCGCTGGCGCGTACCACGGCGGCAGCACGCCGGACCGAGGTGATGTTGAGTCCTGCGGCCAACGCCAGGACACTCGACCGTGGCTGGCAACTGTCCACCGTGGCTACCCGCCCAACCGAGGCGCATCGCTCGCAGCCCCCCTTCTCCATGGTCCGGCTGGGCGAGCGGTGCCTGACCGTCGCGTTGCATGGCACGGCGGGAGCCGGAGGCGCACAAAGCCTGCGCTTGACAGCTGTGGGATACTCACGATCTGAGCGTGGTGGCTTCTTCGCTGCTACGTTCCACTTGCGTTGCCATGCCGCACAGCGTCAGGTCAGGCTTGGCGCGCAAGGGCGTATCCGGACTTGCCGACCCGGTGTCGATATCGATTGCGACCCACTGGAATCTACGAATCCGGCCCCGTCCGCTGCACGCTGACTGCCCCGACGCCTCCTCAGGATCCGACTCACCAGCCATGTTCTCCGCATCCGATCACACCGCCATGGAGCAGGCCCTGGCGCTCGCCGCCCGTGGCATGTTCACCACCACGCCAAACCCGCGCGTCGGCTGCGTCCTGATGAAGGACGGTCAGGTCATCGGACAGGGATTCACACAGCCGGCCGGGCACGATCACGCCGAGATCCAGGCGATGAAGGATGCCATCGCGCGCGGGCACGATCCCGCTGGCGCCACCGCCTATGTCACGCTGGAGCCGTGCAGCCACTTCGGCCGGACCCCACCGTGCGCGGATGCGCTGGTGCGTGCGCGTATCGCCCGCGTGGTGGCGGCGATGGAGGACCCCAACCCTTCGGTGTCCGGGCGCGGCCTGCAACGGCTGCGCGAGGCCGGTATCGACGTGCGCTGCGGACTGCTGGAAAAAGAGGCGCGCGATCTCAATATCGGCTTTGTGTCGCGCATGACGCGTGGCCTGCCCTGGGTTCGCGTCAAGGTGGCGGCCTCGCTCGATGGCGGCACGGCGCTCCATGACGGCACAAGTCAATGGATCACCGGCCAGGCGGCGCGCGATGATGGCCATGCGTGGCGCGCGCGCGCCTGCGCCATCCTGACCGGCATCGGTACCGTCCGCGACGACAATCCGGCGCTGACCGTCCGCGCTATCGACACACCGCGACAGCCGCAACGTGTACTGGTCGATTCCCGGCTGGAAGTGCCGCTCGACGCCCAGATCCTGAACCGTGACAGTGGTGATTTCGCCAAGCCGGTGCTGGTCTTCTGCGCGGTGGAGGACCCGGCCCGCCAGCGTGCGCTCGAAGCGCGCGGCGTGGAGGTCGTGGTCCTGCCCAACCGCCATGGCAAGGTCGAGCTGCGCCGCATGCTCGAAGCGCTCGGACAGCGCGGCATCAACGAACTCCACGTAGAAGCCGGCTTCAAGCTCAACGGTTCGCTGATCCGCGAAGGGTGTGCCGATGAACTGCTGGTCTATCTGGCGCCCCGCCTGTTGGGCGACGCGCAGGGCATGTTCAACCTGCCGCCGTTGACCAAACTGGAAGACGCCACCGCATTCCGCTGGCACGAAGTGCGGCAGATCGGCGACGACCTGCGCCTGATCGCACGTCGCGCAGACAGCAAGGACTAACGACCGACTTCATCGTATTCAGACAGAGGCAAATATGTTTACTGGCATTGTGGCGGCAGTGGGCCGCATCGAATCCGTTTCCCCGCTCGGCGATAGCACTGCGGGCGTGCGCCTGCGCGTGGCCGCTGGCGGCCTGGACCTCTCGGACGTGGGCATCGGCGACAGCATCGCCATCCAGGGCGCCTGCATGACCGTGGTCACGCTGGAAGCCGGCCATTTCGACGTGGATGTCTCGCGCGAATCGCTGGACAAGACCGTCGGTCTGGCACAGCCGGGTCGCGTCAACCTGGAAAAGGCGCTGCGCCTGGCGGACCGTCTCGGCGGCCATCTGGTGTCGGGCCATGTCGATGGCCTGGGTGAGGTGGTCCGTTTTGCCCCGGTGGGCGAGTCGCACGAGTTGCGCATCCGCGCGCCGCGCGAACTTGGCCGCTATCTGGCTTACAAGGGCTCGGTGGTCGTGAATGGCGTATCGCTGACCGTCAACACGGTCAGCGACGAAGCCGACGGCTGCGTGTTCTCGATCAACCTGATCCCGCACACGGTGGAAGTCACCACGCTCAACGAACTCGCGGCGGGCAAGCGCGTGAACCTGGAAATCGACCTGATCGCGCGATACGTCGAGCGGATGCTGTCGGCTTCCGGCGAGGCGACGCTCGGCTGACCCTGCCGCTCAGTCTCCGGCAGGACCGAACTTCGGCGCGCCCGCCGCATCGAGCGTCCCGTCGGGATGCTCGACGAACAACCCGCGTGCCACGTTGTGCGGATGCCGGGCGGCCTCGGCAATGCTGAGGACCGGCGCATAGCAGACGTCGGTGCCCCCGAGCAGCGCATCCCAGTGCTCGCGCGGCTGGCTCAGGAACAGCGCGGCGAATCGTTGCTTCAACGCCGGCCAGGTCGCGGTGTCGTACTGCCGGGCGGGATCGATGTCGTGCAGTCCCAGCTTGCCAAGCAGCAACGCATAGAACTGCGGCTCCAGGGCACCGATCGTGATGTATCCGCCATCGGCGCACGCGTAGACATCGTAGAACGGCGATGCATGGAACGGGCTGGGCTCGGCGCCGTCGAGCTGGCCGTTGTTGCGAACCCAGAGCGCAATGCCGCCGAGCATGGTCACCACATCGACAATGGCAGCATCGACCACCCGGCCACGGCCCGTGGTCCGCGCCTCGAGCATGGCGCACGCCATGCCGAAGGCCAGTCCCAGCGCGCCGCCCGCATCGCCCAGCAGCGTGGGCGGAATCATCGGCGTTTCGCCGGGGCGCGCTGACAGCGACAGCATGCCGCTCAGCGCCACGTAGTTGAGATCATGCCCCGCCGATTGCGACAAGGGTCCTGTCTGGCCCCAGCCGGTCATGCGGCCATAGACCAGCCGGGGATTGCGCGCGGCGCAGTCAACGGGCCCAAGCCCCAGCCGCTCCATCACGCCAGGGCGATTGCCTTCGATCAAGGCATCGGCATCCGCTACCAGGCGCAAGGCTTCGGCGTGGTCGGCGTCCTGTTTGAGGTCGAGCGGCACGATGCGCTTGCCGCGCCGCAACGGGCTCGGCTTGTCGCCACCCAGCAGTTCGGCCACCGCCCCGCGCTGCCTGCGGGCAATGACGGTCACCTCGGCGCCCATGTCGGCCAGCATCCGGCCCGCCAGCGGTCCCGGCCCGAGTCCTTCGAATTCCACGATACGAATACCATGCAGCGGTGCAGTCATGCGCTTCTCTCCGATCAATGCCATCAGCCATGGATATGCCGTGCGCCGCACTTGCGCGCAACCGGGAAGAACCCGATGGCTGCGGCCCACCGCCGAGGGCGCTGGCACACGCCTTGGCGTACAATAGCGGCCTTGATTTCGCCGGTAACCCCAAGGTACCGGCCCTGCCCGCCATCCGCACCCGCCCGTCATCAAACGTCGCCCCAGCCATGACTATCGCCCGTACCGAAGACATCATTGCCGACATTCGCGCCGGCCGCATGGTTATCCTCGTCGATGAGGAAGACCGCGAGAACGAAGGCGATCTCGTCCTGGCAGCCGATTTCGTGACGCCGGAAGCCATCAACTTCATGGCCAAGTTTGGCCGTGGCCTGATCTGCCTGACCCTGACGGCCGAGCGCTGCCGGCAGCTTGAGCTGTATCCGATGGTGTCACGCAACGGCACCGTGCATGGCACCAACTTCACGGTTTCGATCGAAGCCGCCGAAGGTGTCACCACCGGGATCTCCGCCGCCGACCGTTCCCGCACCGTGCAGGCCGCGGTAGCCAAGGACGCCCGCGCTGCCGACCTGGTCCAGCCGGGACACATCTTCCCGCTGACCGCCCAGCCCGGCGGCGTGCTGATCCGCGCCGGCCACACCGAAGCCGGCTGCGACCTGGGCGCGCTGGCCGGCCTGACGCCCGCCGCCGTGATCTGCGAGATCATGAAGGACGACGGCACGATGGCTCGCCTGCCCGATCTGGTGGAGTTCGCGCGCGAGCACGATCTCAAGATCGGCACCATCGCCGACCTGATCCACTACCGCAGCCGCACCGAGAGCATCATCGAACGTGTGGGCGAGCGCGACATGCAGACGCCGTGGGGCACGTTCCGCAGCGTGATGTACCGCGACAAGCCGACAGGCCGCGCGCACCTGGCGCTGATCAAGGGCCAGCCGCATCCGGATCGCGCCACGCTGGTACGCGTGCACGAGCCGCTGTCGGTGCTGGACGTGCTGGAAGCCGGCCGCACCACGCACTCGTGGAGCGTGCCCGCTGCGCTGGAAGCGCTGCACGGCGCCGATACCGGTGTCATGGTGCTGCTGAACTGCGACGACTCGCCCGACCAATTGTTCACGCAGTTTGCGGCGCTGGACGCCCCGAACGACCGTCCGCGCCGCAAGCCCGACCTGCGCACCTATGGCATGGGGGCGCAGATCCTCCGCGATGTGGGCGTGGGCAAGATGCGCGTGCTGGGTTCGCCGCAAAAGATGCCGAGCATGACGGGCTATGACCTCGAAATCGTCGGCTGCCATGCCATGGAAGGCGAAGCCAACTGCGACTGACGGTTGGGCCTGTCCGGATAGCAGGCACACAGAAATCATGGGCATTGGCGCCTGCCAGTGCCTGAACGAATCTACGGAGAATTGACAATGGATCACGGCTTCTACGAGAAGAACCTCGACGGCGAAGGCCTGCGTATCGGGATTGTGCAAGCCCGCTTCAACGAGCCCGTCTGCAACGAGCTGCGCGAGGCTTGCATGGCCGAACTGGAAAAACTCGGCGTCGAAGGTGAAGACACGCTGCTGGTGACCGTACCCGGCGCGCTGGAAGTACCGCTGGCCCTGCAAAAGATGGCCGAAAGCGGCCAGTTCGACGCACTGGTGGCACTGGGTGCCGTCGTGCGCGGCGAGACGTACCACTTCGAGCTGGTCTCGAACGAGTCGGGCGCCGGTATCACCCGCGTGGGCCTGGACTTCAACGTTCCCGTCGCCAACGGCATCCTGACCGTGGATACGGACGAGCAAGCCCACGCCCGCACGCGCGAGAAGGGTCGCGATTGCGCCCGTACCGCCGTGGAAATGGCAAACCTGGTGGTCGCGCTGGATTCGCTGCGCGAGAACGAAGCTGGCGACGGTGAAGATGATGAGTGATGTGAACGACACCGGCGATAAGCCGTCGGGCGCCAAGCCGCGTACCGAGCCGAAGGCTCCGCCGAAGAGTGCACGCCGCCGTTCGCGCGAACTGGCGTTGCAAGGGCTTTACCAATGGCTGCTGAACCGCAACGACATCGGCACGATCCAGGCGCACCTGCATGACGCGCAGGGCTTCAACAAGGCGGACACCGAACACTTCAACGCCCTGCTGAACGGCGCCGTGCGAGAGGAAGCGCGCCTGACGGCAGCGTTCGAGCCGTTCCTCGACCGGAAAGTCGACGAGCTGTCGCCAGTTGAGCGTGCCGCGCTGCTGGTGGGCAGCTACGAGCTCGTGCACTGCCTGGACATCCCGTACAAGGTCGTGATCAACGAAGCCGTGGAACTGACCAAGACGTTCGGCGGCGTGGAAGGCTACAAGTACGTCAACGGCGTACTCGACAAGCTGGCCGCGCAGGTGCGGGCACCGGAAGTGGCCGCACGCCGCTGATCCTGGCGCCCACTGCCGACGCGCCACTTCGTGCGGCGGCCAGCCTGGACCACGACACCCGCTTCGGCGGGTTTTTTCATGCCGACTATCATGTCGAGGCGCACTCACCCAATGTTGCACCGGTTTCTTTCCCGACGGCCTGCCTAATCTGCCATGAACCTCCAGCACATCGCCACCGCGTCCCGCCTGGCCAATATCGAAGCCTTCCACGTCATGGAGCTGGCCAAGCAGGCGGCCGAGCTCGAACGTGCCGGACGGCACATCATCCATATGGGAATCGGTGAGCCCGACTTCACGGCGGCCGCCCCGGTGGTACATGCTGCGGAGGCCGCCATGCGGCGTGGCGTCACGCAATACACTGGCGCCCTGGGCATCCACGCGCTGCGCGAGGCCATTGCGGGCCACTACAAGACGGCATACGGCCTCGATATCCCGAAGCGTCGCGTCATCGTCACCGCGGGCGCCTCGGGTGCACTGCTGCTGGCCTGCGCCGTGCTGGTCGATATCGGCGCCGAAGTGTTGATGCCTGACCCGAGCTACCCCTGCAACCGGCATTTCGTGGCGGCCTTCGACGGGCAGGCGAAGATGATCCCGAGCGGCCCGGCCGAGCGTTTCCAGCTGACCGCCGCTCAGGTGGTGCAGCACTGGAATGAGAAGACGCGCGGCGTGCTGCTTGCCACGCCGTCGAACCCAACCGGCACTTCGATCCTGCCCGATGAACTGAAGTCGATTCTGGACGAAGTCCGCAAGCGCCAGGGTTTTGCGATCGTCGACGAGATCTACCAGGGCCTGTCGTATGACGCGCCGCCCGTGTCGGCACTGTCCCTCGACGACAACGTGGTGACCGTAAACAGCTTCTCGAAGTACTTCAACATGACGGGCTGGCGGCTGGGATGGCTCGTGGTGCCAGATTCGCTGGTGCCGGCGTTCGAGAAGGTGGCGCAGAACCTCTTCATCTGCGCATCGGCCGTGGCACAGCATGCAGCCGTGGCGTGCTTCTCGAAGGAGGCGCTAGCCATCTACGACGAGCGCAAGGCGGAATTCCATCGCCGCCGCGACGCGATCCTGCCCGCCCTGGAGGCGCTGGGGCTGCGGGTGCCGGTAAAGCCCGACGGCGCGTTCTATGTCTACGCCGATTGCCGCCACGTCAACCATCCTGCCGCAGGCGACGCGGACAAGCTGACACAGGCCATCCTGCATGACGCCGGCGTGGTCATGGTACCGGGCACCGATTTTGGCCCCCATACCGCGCGCGACTACATCCGCATCTCGTACGCCACCTCGATGGCAAATATCGAGGAAGCGATGGACCGGATGCATCACTTCCTGCGCTGAAGGACCGCCAGCCGGTTATCACCAAAACAGAAAGGGCACCCCTCGGGGTGCCCTTTCTGTTTGACCAGCGTTGACGTTCAAGCCGCCTGCGCGGTACCGCTTGCAGCTTCCAGCTTCTCGCCGTTCTGGTGACGGTCCACCGGAGCCTTGATGGTTTCCGTGCCGGTGAGGCCCAGCAGCGCACGCAGGCGTCCGCGTTCGGCCAGCACCTTGGCGCCGTAGCCGCCATCGGTCTGTGTCGTGGCGCCCACGTAGTACTTCAGGCCGCCTTCGATCGTACCGGCGCGGGCGATGCAGTCCTTGAGCACCAGCGCACCGATCTTGATGTTGGCATACGGATTCAGCGCCGCGGCCACGCCGCCCACTGCTTCGTACTTGTCCGAATGCACCTTGGTCATCACCTGCATCAAGCCCTGCGCACCGACGCCGCTCTCGGCGTACGGATTGAAGCTCGACTCGATGGCGATCACGCCCAGGATCAGCAGCGGGTCGATACCGACCTCGCGGCCCGTCATGTATGCAGCCTTGACCAGTTGTGCCGTCGCCTGCGTCGCCACGCGGTACTTGCGGGCGATGTAGTCGGCCACGGCAGCCTGTTCACGCGCGGAACCCAGCGCGCTGGTATAGCGCGCATCCATCGCCACCCGCTGCACCGGAATCTGTGCGGCCAGATGGGCCACGGACGGCACCTTGCCGGCCGGCGTGTGGCTCCACTCGTCCACGCCCGACACGGTCGGCAGACCCTTGCCCGACGTCGACACAGTAGCCAGCAGACGCGCTGCCGCCACATCCGCCGACACGGCGGGCACGGCCGCGCCAACAAGGCTGGCCTCTTCGGCCACGGCGTTGCTGACGGCAGCATCGACCAGCACGGCAGGCGCTTCGGTTCCCGCCAGCGCACCGGCAAGGGACGTCCGCCACTGCGGGCTGAGCGTAAGCGTGACCGCTGCGGCCACGGACAGCACCCCGAGTGCATTCAAGGTGTACTTCAAAGTCGTTCGGCCGCCGCGCAACAAGGCGCGACCTGCCACCGGATGGGCCAGTCGCACCTGAAGTGCGCGGCTTACACCGGGTACCGGCTGTCTGACGCGGACCTGCAATGCCCGCCCGATGCCGGGAAGATGAAGGGTTTTCCAACCGCTCATACTTACCTCCATCCGCTGCCCCGTTGCGCGCGCCCAGACTTGCTGCGCGTGCCCGATCTCAACGTACTCAAGTAAGGATGCTGCGACCACCTAGCAGGGGTGTCCAAGCATCTGTTGGCGGGCGCTCCCCATGCGCCCAACGGGAAGCAGGATACAAGCCTGGGGAGCTGCACCCTGCCACTAAGAACTCCTATTACCTGGCATCCCGCCAGGGGACCGCACCGGACTCCTCCCGGGAATCCGTGGTGACGATCAGTGTGGAAGTATCGACGCTGCTTTTTTCGTTTCCGCCTCTTGACAGAGACAGGAAGCCATGGTGCAGCGCAACACCCCACAGAGCAGACCGGATTGTAGGAACGCTTTTATAACCCGTCAAGAATAATGAACCAAAAACCTACTACTTTTAGCTATTTGTAACTAGGCTTTTTACGACACTTATACGGGGTGCAAGAACCTTGAAACGCATACCCTGCCTAGCCTCGCCCCCCGGCACCGCTTCGGGTCAATTCGTAATTTCTTTACAATTTGATGCTTGGACTGCCACGATTTTTTTGCGCCGATGAGGGGTCATGTGTATCGTCACACACACCGCGACGACTCGCCGGAGATTGGCGCGGCGCCACATTCTGACCGGATTTCACCATGCAATACAAAGACTTACGCGACTTCATCGGACAACTGGAACAGCGCGGCGACCTCAAGCGCGTCCACGCGCCGGTGTCGCCCAACCTCGAGATGACCGAGATCTGCGATCGCGTCCTGCGCGCCGAGGGGCCGGCCATGCTGTTCGAACAGCCGCGACGCGACGATGGCGATATTTATAAAGTGCCAGTGCTGGCAAATCTGTTCGGGACGACACAAAGAGTGGCGCTCGGCATGGGCGCATCGTCGCTGTCGGATCTGCGCGATATCGGGCACGTGCTATCCGCGCTCAAGGAGCCGGAACCACCGCGGGGACTGCGCGAAGCCGGCAAGCTGTTCACACTGGTCAAGTCCGTCTGGGACATGGCACCCAAGCGGGTCAGCAGCCCGGCGTGCCAGGAAGTAGTCTGGGAAGGCAACGATGTGGATCTGGCTCGGCTGCCGATCCAGACCTGTTGGCCGGGCGATGCGGCGCCGTTGATCACCTGGGGATTGGTCATCACCAAGGGGCCGCACAAGAAGCGCCAGAACCTCGGCATCTATCGCCAGCAGGTCATCGGCCGCAACAAGGTCATCATGCGCTGGCTCGCGCATCGGGGCGGCGCACTCGACTTCCGGGAGCACGCACTGGCCAATCCGGGCAAGCCCTTCCCGATCGCCGTGGCGCTGGGCGCCGATCCCGCCACGATCCTCGGCGCGGTGACGCCGGTACCCGACACGCTCTCGGAATACCAGTTCGCGGGCCTGTTGCGCGGCAGCCGCACGGCGCTGGCGGGATGCATCACACCCACGCTGTCGGAGCTTTCCGTGCCGGCTTCGGCGGAGTTCGTACTGGAGGGCCATATCCAGCCGGACCCCGAACACCCTTCGGGCTACGAGCATGCCCTGGAAGGCCCCTACGGCGACCACACCGGCTATTACAACGAACAGGACTGGTTTCCGGTCTTCACGATCGACCGCATCACCATGCGCCGTGATCCGATCTACCACTCCACCTACACCGGCAAGCCGCCCGATGAACCGGCCGTGCTGGGCGTGGCGCTGAACGAGGTCTTCGTGCCGCTGCTGCAGAAGCAGTTCCCCGAAATTACTGACTTTTACCTGCCGCCCGAGGGGTGCAGCTACCGCATGGCGGTGGTCCGCATGAAGAAGCAGTACGCCGGGCACGCCAAGCGCGTGATGTTTGGCGTCTGGAGCTTCCTGCGGCAGTTCATGTATACGAAGTTCATCATCGTGGTGGACGACGATATCGACGCCCGCGACTGGAAGGAAGTGATCTGGGCCATCACCACGCGCGTGGACCCGACCCGCGACACCGTGATGGTCGACAACACCCCCATCGACTATCTCGACTTTGCTTCGCCGGTCTCGGGCCTGGGCTCGAAGATGGGCATTGACGCCACCGACAAATGGCCCGGCGAGACCACACGCGAGTGGGGTACGCCGATCAAGATGGATCCGGCCATCAAGACGCGCGTCGACGAGATCTGGGGCACGCTGTTCGAAGCCGGCCGGTAGGAGGCCGAGGCCGGCAGGCTGGAGGACGGTCGGCTATCATCTGTCGACCATCCATCACGCCATCACTCTCATGGCCCGCGTCAGACGGGCCTCGGAGGAGACAACATGACCCTCGAAGCAGGGAAGCTGATGTGGACGCCTTCGCCGGCGTTCGCCCAGGCGAGCCAGCTGGCCGCCTACATGGACTGGCTGCGCCGCGAGCGCGGGCTCGATTTCCCGGACTACGGCAGCCTCTGGCAGTGGTCCGTCACCGAGATCGAAGCGTTCTGGCAGTCCATCGTCGATTACTTCGATGTCCGCTTCGACACGCCGCCTGCCTCGGTACTGTCCGAGCGCACCATGCCGGGCGCGCGATGGTTCGAGGGCGCCACGCTGAACTACGTGCAACAGGTCTTTCGCCACGCCCGCGAGCAGGATGCCGCGCAGCGCACGGCCATTCGTCACGCTGGCGAGAGCCTGCCGCTGGCCGACATCACCTGGGGTGATCTCGAACGTCGGGTGGCTTCCATGGCGCACGCCTTGCGCGAGATGGGCGTGGCACGTGGCGACCGCGTGGCTGGCTATCTCCCCAACATCCCGGCCACGGTCATTGCATTCCTCGCCACGGCCAGCCTCGGAGCGGTGTGGTCCGGATGTGCGCCGGACATGGGGCAAGTGGCAGTCATCGATCGATTCCGCCAGATCGAACCCAAGGTGCTGATCGCCGTGGATGGCTATCGCTACGGCGGCAAGGCTTACGACCGGGCACCAGTCATTGCCGATCTGGTGGCCGCCCTGCCCTCGCTGACCGATGTCGTCATCGTGCCGTCAGGCGACACTGATGCCGACATCAAGATCGATGCACGCGTGCGTCGGCATGCATGGGCCGATGTACTGGCACATGACGTGCCGCTGCGCATGGAGCCTGTGCCGTTCGACCATCCGCTGTGGATCGTCTATTCCTCGGGCACCACGGGTATGCCGAAGCCAATCGTGCATGGCCACGGCGGCATCGTGATCGAGCAACTCAAGCTCATGGCCTTCCACAACAACCTGGGCCGCGACGATGTCTTCCACTGGTACAGCAGCAGCGGCTGGATCATGTGGAACGCGCAGATCGCCGGGTTGCTACTGGGCACCACGATTGCGATTTACGACGGCAACCCTGCCTGGCCGGATGCCGGTGTGCTCTGGCGCTTCGTCGACGAGGCAAAGGTCACGATGTTCGGCGCCGGCGCCGCATTCTTCACCAATGCGATGAAGGCCGGCGTGGAGCCGGCGCAGATCGCGGATGTGTCCCGCCTGCGCGGCATCGGCTCCACCGGTTCGCCGTTGCCCGAGGAAGCCTATGCGTGGATCTACGAACACGTGCGACACGATGTATGGCTCGCGCCGATGTCGGGTGGCACCGACTTCGCTGGCTCGTTCGTCGCAGGCTGTCCGCTGCTCCCCGTGCATGCGGGCGAAATGCAATGCCGATGCCTCGGCGCCAAGGTGGAGGCATTCGACGATAGCGGCCACGCGCTGATCGACGAAGTGGGCGAACTGGTCTGCACCGAGCCCATGCCGTCAATGCCGCTGTTCCTTTGGGGCGACGCTGACGGCAAGCGCTATCGCGACAGCTATTTCGACGTGTATCCCCACGCGTGGCGCCATGGCGACTGGATACGCATCACGCCACGCGGCGGTGCGGTCATCTACGGCCGCTCGGATGCCACGATCAACCGGCACGGCATCCGCATGGGCACGAGCGAGCTGTATCGCGTGGTGGAAGAACTGCCTGAAGTGCTCGACAGCATGGTGGTCGATCTCGAATACCTTGGGCGCGAATCCTATATGCCGCTGTTCGTGGTGCTGCGCGAGGGCCTGCAACTGGACGAGGCACTGCGTGACACGATGCGCGCACGCATTCGCTCGGGGCTTTCTTCGCGCCACGTGCCCAACGAGATCGTGCAGGTGCCCGGCGTGCCACGCACGCTCTCGGGCAAGAAGATGGAGGTGCCGATCAAGAAGCTGTTGCTGGGCCATGCACCGGACAAGATTGCCAATCCCGATGCCATGGCCAACCCAGGCTGCCTGGACTGGTACTTCGCCTACGCCACCAGCTATCTGGCGCGTCAGTCACGCGTGGCCTGAGACGTGCGCGATGAAGGGGACGATTACGCGCGCCGCTCAGGCATCGACATCGAGTTCGTTGATCTCGTCGCGCTCGTCGCGCGCCGCGCGAATCCATTCCTGCAACTCGGGAATGGCGAGGATGGTCTTGCAGAAGTCCATCAACTGCGGATCGAGCTTCACGCCGTAGGTGATGAAGCGCGTAACCACGGGCGCATACATCGCATCGGCCATCGTGCGGTGCGCGCCGAACAGGTAAGGGCCGCCGTAACGATCCAGGCAATCGCGCCAGATCGTGGCGATCCGGTCGATGTCGGCCTGCGCACGGGACCACACCTTGAGGCCCGGGAAATGTCCTTTCAGGTTCATTGGCAAGGCCGCCCGCATGGCGGCGAAGCCGGAATGCATCTCGCCACAGATGGCGCGGCAGTGCGCACGCGCCACTAGATCGGCTGGCAGCAAGCCGGCCTGCGGCCGGATCTCGTTGAGATACTCGCCGATAGCGAGCGTATCCCAGACGGTCACGCCTTCATGACGCAGGCAAGGCACCAGGAAAGAGGGCGAGAGCAACAGGATTTCCGCGCGCACTGCGGGATCGTCAGGCGGCACGAGCACCTCCCGGAATTCGAGTCCCGCAAAGCGCGTCAGAAGCCAGCCGCGCAACGACCACGAGGAGTAAGTCTTGCTGCTGATGGTCAGGGTCGTCTCGGCCACACGTGCCTCCCTCCGCCAGTGGCGGGCGCAATGTTTGGATGGAGTCGTTCGCTTGCAGTATCGGTGGCGACGCCGCATTTCGCCAGTTTGCGCCGCGCGGCGCACCTTCAAGGTGCATCGCGGCGCGTCCGGCACATCCGGCTCGCACGTCATCGCAAGTTCGCAAGCGCCATGCCAACTTGCGCTACGCTGTGGCCTCCCAACGTCCATGCCCGATACCCTCGCCACGATGACCACGACACAGCGCTTTCAGGACCAGGATCTGCTCAAGATCGGTCAGAACGATGACTATCTGCTACTGGCTCCCGAACATGGCGGGCGGCTGGTGCGCTGGGTCCACCGGGGCGAGGACATCCTGTACTGGCCGGCGTCAGCCGACTGGTCGCGCCTGTCAAAGGTGCGCGGCGGCAATCCACTTCTGTTTCCGTTCATCGGCCGGCATTTCGTGGACGGCGAGGTGGGCAAGTGGCAAGACGAGGAAAGCGTGGTCCACGCCCTGCCCCAGCACGGCTTCGCACGCGACCTGTCCTTCCTGATCTCGGACATTTCGGACGATGCAGTGAGTCTGTCACTGGCCTCCTCCGATGCCACGCGGGCCGGCTATCCGTTCGAATTCGTCTTCACGGTGACGTACCGACTGGTGGCCGCAGGGCTCGAGGTCACGCTGCGCACCGCCAACACCGGCACCCGGCCGCTGCCTTACTACGCCGGACATCACTTCTACTTCGCCCTGCCCCATGGCGACCGCTCACGCAGCCACATTACGCTGCCGGCTGCCTCACGTATGCGGCAACGCCAGGACGGAAGCCTGACCGATGCCGAGCCGGGCGAGGCCGACTATGCGCTCGACGATCCCCGGCTGCAGGACACCTTCCATGTGCTGAAAGCGCCGGGCGAAGTCACCGTGACGCTCCCTGCCCGCACGATCGAGATCACCGCGCCCGACGCGGCACACTCGGTGCCCTGGTATGCGGTGACAACATGGACCGAGCGCGAGGATTCGGATTTCTACTGCGTCGAGCCGTGGCTCGGATTGCCCAATGCCATAGACCATCGACAGGGATTGCGATGGATCGCAGCGGGATCGGAGGAGTCGGCAGTCTGCACGCTGACCATCCGGTAACGCCATAACGCCAACGCCTGTCCCTCCCTAGCGCATCAGATGCTCGAAATCGAGGCCACCGATCAGCACGGTGGGATCGGCCTGCGTGCGGGTGTTGATATCGAACTGCCGGGGCTCCTGCCAGGCATCGAGTTTGCCTGCCAGCGCGTCGAGATACTCCGCAAAGCGCGTCTCGCCTCCGGTCGCAAACAGCCGATCGACCTCCCAGCTATCCCACGACAGCGTAATGTCGAGCGGATAGGCAAATCGCCCGGCATTGGCCCGCGCGGGCGCCCAGACTCGCAGCCGCCCAGGTTCGTTGGGAATTTCGGGTGGCAAGACTTCGCCGTGCAGCGTGCCGTGAGACAGCCGGTGCAAACGCTCGATGATGCGCGGAAGCAGTTCGGCAGTGAAGCGTTGGGCAGGATTGGGATGCACGGGGGCGACGGGCGTGTAATGGGGGCAAGCGCTATTGTGCCCTCGGCACCGACCCGAGAGGGCAGATGCGGTTGGAAAAATGCCGCAGCAGGCTGGGAGCGACGCCGGAGGCATCCGCCGCACCCATGCTACAATCCGCCCCCAGTAAGCCATAGCGGGCGTCGTATAATGGCCATTACCTTAGCTTCCCAAGCTAAAGACGTGGGTTCGATTCCCATCGCCCGCTCCACGTTTCATTGACAAGCCGCCTTTGGCACCCGGTCGAACGATGACCGGCAATCGCCGGGCGGTTTTTTGTTGCCATGCTTCCCCAAGACACCCAAACCGACACGCTGCCGGGCGATGACGCCGATGGCGACCCGCAACAGCCTTCCGACGCGACGTCAGCGACGGCCCCTGCCGACGTTGCACATCCGCGCCGCATCCGTTCGTTCGTGCGGCGTGCGGGCCGCACCTCCACTGGCCAGCAGCGCGCCATCGACGATCTGGGCCCTCAGTTCATCGTCCCCTACGCGCCGCAGCCACTCGACTGGACGGCGACGTTCGGGCGCGACGCGCCATCCATTCTGGAGATCGGCTTCGGGATGGGCGAGACCACGGCGCACATCGCCGGGGTGCGTCCGCAGGACAATTTCCTGGGTTGCGAGGTCCATGAACCGGGCGTCGGCGCGTTGCTCAAGCTGATCGGCGAACGCGACCTGCAGAACGTGCGGATCATGAATCACGATGCCGTCGAAGTCATTGCGCACATGCTGACTGAAGATTCGCTGGACGGCGTGCATATCTTCTTCCCGGATCCGTGGCACAAGAAGCGCCATAACAAGCGCCGCCTGGTGCAACCACCGCTGGTGAAACTGCTGGCGAGCCGTTTGAAGCCAGGTGGCTATATGCACTGCGCGACCGACTGGGAAGAATACGCACACCAGATGATCGAGGTGCTCTCCGGTGAATCGACCCTGAAGAACACGTCGCAAGCCGAAGGCGGCTTTGCGGAGCGGCCCGATTATCGTCCGGTCACCAAGTTCGAGAAGCGCGGATTGCGTCTCGGCCATGGCGTCTGGGATGTGATATTCCGCAAGCAGTAAGCGCAAAGCATCGCAAGCATAAAAAAGGGGGCCGATTCGGCCCCCTTCTTCTTTTACCGCTCAGGAAATCAAGCGTGCCACGCCACCATGCCGGTCCAAGCCGTCAGCAGCACGATCACGCCGAAAACAATGCGGTACCAGGCGAACGGCTTGAAATCATGCGTCGCAACGAATCGCAGCAGCCAGCGTACGCACAGGAACGCCGACAGGAACGCAAAGACAAATCCGATGCCGAAAATGCCGATGTCATCGACCGACAGCAGCGCACGCGCCTTGTAGAGTTCGTACACCGTCGCCCCGAAAATCACGGGGATGGCCAGGAAGAACGAGAACTCGGTGGCCACCTGACGCGACAGCCCGAACAGCATGCCGCCAATAATCGTGGCGCCCGAGCGCGATGTGCCCGGGACGAGCGCGAAACACTGGGCAAACCCGACCTTGAGGGCATCGCGCCAGTTCAGATCGTCGATCGATTCGACACGCGGCGCACCGGCCTTGGCCGCTTCCAGCAGCGCATTGCCTTGCGGATGCGAAACCGTGCCGCGACGCGCCTCGCGCCATTCGGCCAGCAGGATCACCACGCCGCCGATGATGAATGCCATCGCCACGGTGATCGGATTGAACAGGTGTGCCTTGATCCATTTGCCGAACACGAACGCGAGAACGATGGCCGGCAAGGTGGCGACCACGACGTTGACGGCAAAACGTTGTTGCGTGGGGTCTGACGCCAGTCCGCCCAGCGCAGCGGCAATCCGCTTGCGGAATTCCCAGCAAACGGCCAGGATCGCGCCGAACTGGATCACGATCTCGAAAATCTTGCCCTTCTCGTCGTTGAAATCCAGTAACTGGCCCGCAAGAATCAGGTGACCGGTACTGGAGATGGGCAGGAATTCGGTCAGTCCTTCAACGATCCCGAGAATGACAGCCTTGAGGGCGAGTGCAATATCCATATGGACTCAAAAAAGTAGGCACGGAGGCGAAAAGGCGGAATGTCGGATCCGCAAGCCATGCGTCATTGGCGCATCGGCATTATTGTTCGTCTGAATTTACGGGCGATTGATCTTGACGTTGATACCGTCGGACAGGACCGTGATTGTACCGGGTTCGACGCTGCTGCCAGCCAGCCGAAGCTGCTCGGGCTTGAATGTATACAGCGGATAATTCTGCAGCAGTTGCTCGGAGAGAATGCCGCCCAGTGCATTGAGTTGCCGCGCAAACTGGGCAGGCACGCCCTTCACCTCGAATTGTTTCACTTCAGGATCTTGCAGCACCAGCGAATGGCTTGGCGGATCGTAGCGAAGCGCGCTGTCCAATGCGAACTGACCCGTCAGCGGCTGCCGGAAAAACAGCCGGTTATCCACCGTGGCATCGAACGTCACCGTCACGCGATTGCGCGCGGAATCGAGCGCCAGCCGTGGATTGGCCAACTGGATATCGAACAGTTCCATATAGCGCTTGTTGAACGGAAACTTCCGCTCGAGCGCCGACTGGAGCTGATCCTGGGAAAACGTATATTCACTGCGGAATACGCTGCAGCCCGCCAGGCCCAGCCCGGCAGCCGCAGTCGTTGCCGCGGCCACGGCCAGCCAGCGCCGGCGCGTCAAAGCGATCATGCGTGAATCTCCATCAAACAACGGTCACACGGGGAGCAGGCGCTGTGGCGATCTCAAGACGCGTCAGCCAGGCCAACGCCACCTCGCGCGAATCGCCGCACATCTCGGCCGACGGCCGCAATCCGCCGCAAAAGCCCGGCCGCGCCGGCTGCCCGAACACGCCACATCGCATATCGGGCAGCAACTGGGCGCAACGCTCGCCGGCCGCCTTGCCTTGCGGCATGCCCGGCAATGGGGAAGTGATCGACGGGGCGATGCAGCAGGCGCCACATCCGGCCCGACAAGTGAGTTCAGACTCGCGGGACATCATCAAGGTTCATCATCGAATGCCGACATTCACGGCACGACTGCCAAAAGCAGGCGCTCATTGTGCCTCAGCACGGATGATCGACCTGAAACAAAGCGCAACCTGGCGCCGCACCGGACGCGGCTTGACCGCGTGCAGGCAGTCCTCTACATTACTGACCGACCAGTTATTAATTACGTCGCTGCCTGGCGGCGGCAATCCGTCATCCCGTGACCCCTGCCTCACCCAAGACTGAACCCGACACCCGGCGATGGAGCCGGCGCAAGGCCGCCCGTCCCCAGGAACTGGTAGCGGCTGCGCTGGACCTGTTCGTGGAGCGCGGCTATGCCGCCACGCGGCTGGAGGACGTGGCGACGGCAGCCGGGGTGTCCAAGGGCACGGTGTACCTGTATTTCGCCAACAAGGAAGAACTGTTCAAATCGGTGGTGCGCGAGAATCTGGTGCCCGCACTGGCCCGTGGTACAGACCTCGTCGATACCTACGAGGGTTCCACCCCCGCACTGCTCCGCGAGTTGCTGCTCGGCTGGTGGGGCTTGATCGGTGCCACGCAGGTAGCGGGCCTGACCAAGCTGATCATCGCCGAATCCGGCAATTTTCCGGATATTGCACAGTTTTACCAGGACGAAGTCATGGGACCCGGCGACGCCTTGTTCGCCCGGGTATTGGCGCGCGGCGTGGAGCGCGGCGAATTCCGCAGCGTTCCCGCCAACCCGACAACCACGCTATTCTGCGCGCCGCTGATGTTCCTCATGCTGTGGCGCCAGTCGTTCAGTCAGTTGAACGTGCCGGCCATCGATCCCGACGCCTATGTCGATCAGCTACTGCACATGCTGTTATTCGGCCTGACCACTGGCCCGGCGCGCGATACGCCCCTGCCGGTGCAGCAAGGCCCCTGGGTCTGGGAAGGTATCCGCGACGAACTCATGGCCCAACGTGCGGCGCAAGCCTCACAGGACGAGGCGGACGGTGCCGTGCCATGACCGCGCATGGCGCCGTCAGCGGCCGGGTGTGTCCCGATGCAACGCCAATTTTCTGTAAACGAGCCGACGCGGTGCGCCGGAGTAAAATAGCGGGCTTTTGTGCAACTTCCCGGCAGACGGCGGCCTCTGCCACGCCCGGGACGGCGTGCAACTGGTACCGACCGACATGACAGCGCTGACGGCGAGGCGAGTCTCGCCCGGCATCGCACCCCCGCAAGTATCTGGAAGGAAAGGCAAGATGGATCTCGAAAAAGCCCGATTCAACATGATCGAACAGCAAATCCGCCCATGGGACGTGCTGGACCAGGAAATCCTGGACCTGCTGGCCGTGGTC
>Ga0209256_1000144_pt1 | contig 151157 bp, 159 predicted proteins | sample AraplaCol_mCL_r2_2_FD_184270 | JGI IMG/M metagenome (GOLD analysis project Ga0209256, IMG submission 184270) | Arabidopsis root microbial communities from North Carolina, USA - plate scrape MF_Col_mCL_r2 (SPAdes) (version 3) | ecosystem: Host-associated > Plants > Roots > Endosphere | place... | reverse complement strand
GCAAAATTCCTCCGCTGGCGAACGGATCAGGAATCAAGCGGACCAAATTCGGAGTGTTAGAGTATGAAGAACAAGCGGATTTTGATCACAGGTGGCGCCGGTCTCATCGGCTCTCATATTGCGGATCTGGTCGCCCGCGAGGATCCCAAGGAAATCGTGGTCCTGGACAATTTCGTCCGAGGCAGGCGTGAGAACCTTGTTGGCGCCATCGATCGGGCTCCGGTGACGATTGTCGAGGGCGATATCAGGGACCGTGCGCTTCTCAAGAACGTCAGCCAGGGCATCGATGTCGTCTTCCACCAGGCCGCCATTCGCATCACGCAATGCGCCGAGGAGCCACGGCTTGCCTTCGATGTTCTGGCAGGCGGAACGTTCGACGTTCTCGAAGCGGCCATGCAGGCTGGGGTTTCCAAAGTTGTGGCGGCGTCCTCCGCCTCGGTCCTGGGGCTGGCCGATACGTTCCCGACCACCGAGGAACATCACCCTTACAACAATCGGACCATTTACGGTGCTGCCAAAGCCTTCAACGAAGGCCTGCTGCGCAGCTTTGCGGAGATGTACGGCCTGCGTTACGTCGCGCTTCGCTACTTCAACGTCTACGGTCCACGCATGGATGTCTATGGCGCCTACACGGAAGTCCTGATCCGCTGGATGGAGCGCATTGCCAGCGGCCTGCCGCCGATCATCCTCGGAGATGGCACGCAAACGATGGATTTCGTGCATGTGCACGACATCGCACGGGCCAACCTGCTTGCAGCAGAATCCGATGTCACCGATGAGATTTTCAACGTCGCAAGCGGTAGCGAGACGAGCCTTCGCGAACTTGCAGCCCTGCTGACCAAGGTCATGGGTTCATCGTTTGAACCGCAATTCGGGCCGGCGCGCAAGGTCAATGCCGTGCCGCGGCGCCTTGCCTCGACTGCCAAGGCAGAGAAGCTTCTAGGCTTCAGCGCAAAGGTGACAATGGAAGAAGGCCTGCGCGATCTCGTAGAGTGGTGGCGCCAGGAAAAGATCCTGAACGCAGGAGAGGCAGCATGAGCAAGATCCCGGTTGCCAAGCCTGTTCTTGATGAGCAGGAGGTCGAGGCGGTACGCCGCGTTATTCTATCAGGCTGGGTCACGCAAGGGCCCGAGGTGGCCGCGTTCGAGGAAGAGTTCGCCGATTTTGTTGGTGCCCGGCACGCATGCGCTGTGTCCAATTGTACAACGGCGCTTCACCTTGCCCTAAAGGCGGTCGGCGTTCAGGCTGGCGATGAAGTCGTCACCGTCAGCCACACGTTCATCGCAACCGCGAATGCGATCCGCTATTGCGGTGCCGTGCCTGTTTTCGTCGATATCGAGAAAGATGGCTACAACATCGATCCCGACCTGATCGAAGCGGCCATCACGCCCCGAACAAAGGCCATCATTTGCGTCCATCAGCTTGGAATGCCCTGCGACCTGCGCCGCGTCGTTACGATCGCCGCCCGCCATTCCATCCCGGTGATCGAAGATGCGGCTTGCGCAACGGGCAGCGAAATTCTCTGGAAGGGTCGATGGGAAAAAATCGGCAAGCCTCACGGCGATATCGCCTGCTTCTCCTTTCATCCGCGCAAGGTGGTTACGACAGGCGACGGCGGTATGCTGACGACGGCCGATCCGGAATACGATCGAAAGTTCCGCCTATGGCGGCAACATGGCATGAACGTCACTGATGCCGTGCGGCACGGCTCCAGGGAGGTCATTTTTGAGTCATATCCCGAGCTCGGCTACAACTATCGGATGACCGATATCCAGGCCGCCGTTGGCCGTGAGCAACTCAAGCGTCTGACATCAATCATCACGCGGCGACGCGAGATTGCAAGCCAATATTCTGAGCAACTTCGCCCCACAACTGATGTCTCTCTGCCTATTGAGCCGGCCTGGGCGCGTAGCAATTGGCAAAGCTTCTGCGTCAGATTACCCATATATCACGATCGGCGCGACATCATGCAAGACCTGCTTGACCGAGGGATATCAACGCGACGCGGGATCATGAATATTCATCTTGAGGAGGCTTATTCTGATCCAGGATCGCATCGCCGCGCGACAAGCCTCGACAGGAGCATTTCTGCTCAGGAGCATTCGATTATTTTGCCGTTGTTTTCACAGATGACAGGCAGTGATCTGGTCAACGTATCGGAAGCGCTGACTTTTTCCTTGTTCGCGTCTCAAACTTCGGTCGGACGAGCTATTCCGAACCGCGTAGCCTCTCCCTGACGCCCTTCGCGGCGCGTCCGTCCTTGCACCCCACCACCGAGGCCGCCGTTTTTATCTCAGAACGTCGACCCAAATCACATGACGCGCGGTAGCATACGAGGTCTCCTAGTGGCGTCTCGTACCCAATCAAGGTGATGTGTGGCAAAGATCGGCCGTTGATACATGTCAAGGTTTAAATGGCCAGCGTTCCCTTTTCGCATACACGGCTTTGATTGTATCACGCGCGTCCATTTGAAGTAGATGCTTCCACTATGAAGCAAATTGCCGTCTCCTCAAGTGGAACTTAAGTTGCTCTCGAAGAGGATAAAGGATGCCATGTTCGAGCAAAGCGCGTTAAATCCGGCAACGGATTTCTTTCAGATCCTGCGTCGTGCGGCGTCGTGGAGACATCGATCGGAACGGTTGCAAGTTAGGTTAGGCGCCGAAACCTCGCCCAATCCTACAGTGTATTTCTTAACCCCTGACTATCCTAAGCCAGCGGGTGGAATAAAAGTTATCTACCGCCACGTCGATATTCTCAATCATGCGGGCATACGTGCCTTCGTATTGCACCAAAAAACTGGGTTTCGGTGCACTTGGTTTGAGAATTCCACTCAAATTGCCTATCGCAGGAATACGAAAATCCTTTGCGGTGATATCTTAGTGATTCCAGAAATATGTGTAGACATCTTAGATAGGCTTCCGGCACCGATCAAATATGTTATCTTCAACCAAGGTATCCACTTAACATGGACACCGACCGGCAGTAATCCCGTTAAATACTATGACGCTGGGAATGGATTGCGAGGCGTCGTAACGGTTTCACTCCATAGTCAAAATATGCTTCGTTTCGCGTTCGGGCGCGATTCTTTTCGTGTGCACGTGGGCATTGATTCCAGCATTTTTCATCCGATAGAAGGACCACGACAAAATCGCCTCGCGTATATGCCGCGTCGAATGCCGAAGGATGCTAGGCTGGTTTTAGAAATTCTTCGTAGCCGCGGTATGTTGGATGGCTGGGAGGTGGTTGAATTGGACCGCATGAGCCAAACAGAGGTAGCCGCACAGTTACGCCAATCGAAGATTTTTCTCGCTTTTACATATCAAGAGGGTTTTGGCCTTCCTGCTGCGGAGGCGATGGCGTGCGGAAACTATGTAGTCGGATACCACGGCTTCGGCGGACAAGAGTTTTTTCTGTCTGATTTCAGCGCGCCCGTGGCGACCGGTGATGTGATGGGCTTCGCGCAAGCGGTCGAAACTGCAATTCTCAACGAAAGGTCGCAGCCAGGCTGGTGTCGGAAACGTGGCAGCGAGGCCTCCGACTTTGTCCTCAGTGAATATTCACTGGCGCGAGAATACGAAGAAGTTCGAGATTTTTACGAAGGCTTAATGCGATGATTGCTGCAGTAGTGTAGCCAATTGCCGTGCTTTCCGACATAGGGTCGGAGATGATACTATAGCCATGGCGTGCAGAGTGGTTGGGATCATCGCCACTTAGGTTGCTTTCGGCCCGATCCGATCGGCGATACTTATACTGCATCGTTGACGCGCTAGAGTACGTCGGCATCTCCGGGCAACGGCTCTGGCCATCGGAGCAGATACAGCTCACCTCCACACTTCCGGCATGCACCAGCACGTTCCTCATGAATTGGACACTACGCCGCTGCCAGTCGGGCTGAGGACTCAGAAAGGGGTAACCTTGACGCCTTCGTGCGGATGCAGACCATCGCCCCGCCGGATTTTGAGACAGTCGCGTCCACCCATATGTTTGATCACTCGTCTTCGATGAAATGATCGGGGAACGCATTCACTTTGACGTCGGTCTCCCCGCACAGACGGTCGAATCCGGAACTAGTCAAAAGGATGAGGACAGAGGCATTGGTGGACTTTAGGATATACTATTGAAGCACTTTCTTCGGTCTCTTTATCCGAGGATGATCGCCATCGCATCGATTAAGTTCGGGTTGGAGTACATGACCAGTAGGGACATACAATTCTACCTAGCGATCCTTTTTAGAAGAGCACCCTATATCATGGGAGTGCTAATAGCGACTGTCGGTCTATCGATTGTCGTGGCATTGATTATGCCGCGTGTCTACCGGGCAACGGCAACGATTCTTGTTGAAGCCCCACAGATCCCGGTTGATTTGGTGAAGTCGACCGTACCAACTAGCTCGCTGGATCAGCTTCTCATAACGCAACAGCGGGTTACAACCAAAAATAATCTTGTTGGGGTAGCAAAGGAACTCAAACTTTATCGGGACGAAACGGTCGTGCTGTCAAGCGACGACATCGCGAAGGACATGCGGTCGCGACTGGTGTTTGATCAGCAGCAACTCGGACTTGGGATGGCCGCAGTCTTCACTGTGGCATTTGATGCTGAGACGCCAGATTTGGCTGCGAACGGGGCGAACAAGTTGGCATCTCTCATTCTTGTTACAAATCAGCGACAAAGGACAGGCCGCGCTGGTGATACCTTGGAATTCTTTGATGGCGAAGTAACCAGGCTCAGCAATCAACTTAATCTCGCGGAAGCCGAGTTGCTGAGGTTCAAGACCGAGAACAAAAGTTCATTACCGGAGAGCTTGGATTTCCGCCGGCAACAACAATCCAACCAGCAACTTCGGCTCACCTCCTTGGAGCGGGAAACCGCGGATCTTCGCACAAGGCGGAGCGTTTTAGTTGATACGTATACAGCGGCAGGCCGAAGTCCTGTGGGAACTGTAGCGCCGAAGCAACAGATGTTGGCCGACTTGAATAAAGCGCTTGCCGGGCAACTGGCAGTTTTTTCCGAAAAAAGCCCGAATATCGTGGCGCTGCGTGCCCGTATTGCGTCAATGCAAGGCGAGTCATCGTCCAACGACGAACTCAAGGCCGACAGCGCTTTAAACGCTGGACCACAATCTGGAATCGAATTGCAGTTAGCGGACATTGATAGGCGACTTCGTGATATCGCCGCGGAACAGGCAAAAATAGGAAAGGAATTTGCAACGACCACCGAATCGATCGAGGCGACTCCGGCTACAGAAACCAGCCTCAATTCGTTAGAGCGAAACAAAGCGAACATCCAAACGCTGTATAACGCTGCAATGGCCAGACGTGCAGACGCTTCGCTGGGTGAACAAGTCGAAAGCCGCTCAGACGGAGGCCGTTTCAGCCTTCTCGAGGAAGCCACGCCGCCAGAAGGTCCTGTTAGGCCAAAGCGTCGACTAATCGTTGCTTTCGGCGCGGCTGCAGGGGTCGGACTAAGCTTGGCTCTCGTAATTCTCCTCGAGTTTCTGAACAGCACGATACGCCGTCCAAAGGAACTCGCATACCTGCTTCAGAGCCAGCCGCTCGCAGTCATCCCTTACATAGATAAGCCACATAACTCGCGCGGCTCACGCCTTTGGCAAAATATAGAGTCTGCGGTTTCAACATTGCCGTTTCGCTGAGTGATGATCAGCGGGTCCTTGTTGCTGAGCGTAGAAACATTCCTATGGAAGAGATTGAGCGTACACCATGGAATATCCACTTGTGATGAACCAGAAAAGCACCGAGCAATTTGATTGTGGGAACTCCCCCAGAATAGAAGCTTCGGAACCGAGGGGGACAGCGCATGTCGATTGGCGAAATCTCCCTAAAATTCAAGTGGAGCGTGGGCTGTTTGCTCGCAATCGCGTAGTCGCTGCCGATCGCAATCTTCCGGCCCATGCTGCATTCGATATGCTCCGTACGAAATTGATACAGCGACTTCGGCAGAACAATTGGAGATCTGTCGCTATAACGTCGCCGACGCCGGCTTGTGGCAAAACATTCGTTTCGCTGAATCTCGCTTTCAGCCTCGCCCATCAAACAGATTGCCGAACTCTGCTGCTGGACCTTGATCTCCGCCGCCCTCAGGTTGGGAAAACGTTGGGCATGAAGGATGCACCTTCAATCGAGGCTTTTCTTAAGGGGGAAGCTGGTGTTGCGGAAACGTTCAAAAGACATGGCGATAACTTAGCAATAGCCGCGAACAAGCGTCCAGTCGAGTTCGCCGCCGAGTTACTTCAGAGCACTGAGACAAGAGATCAATTGCAGCGGCTTCAGCGGACTATGGCACCGGATGTCTTGCTGTTTGATCTGCCGCCGATGCTTTCGAACGATGACGTACTGGCATTCTTGCCTAACGTCGACTGTGTAATCCTGGTTGTGGCTGCAGAATATTCAACACTGGGAGAAGTTGATATTTGCGAGCAAGAGCTTGCGGCTAATACAAATATCGCAGGTGTCGTTTTGAATAAATGCCGATATACTCCAGAAAAATATGAATACTGAAACTGAGAATATTGATATTGTCTGGCGTTGTATTTTAACTATATAACGTGATTTATATTATATACACACGAGTGACGACATACTATTTATTAAGACTATCGCAGAGTAGGTTATTTATTCCATTACACCAAAAGAGAAGTAACTACGAATTGGGGTGCCGCTGGCGTATGGAGGGCATATCTTTGAATATCAACACAGCGATGACGTCGGCACGATTGAACCGCAATTTCGTCGGATTACTTTCACTTTGCGTTCCGCTACTCCTTATGCAAGCGAAGGTAGCTGTGAGCGAACAGCTTCTGCCACAGACTCGTCTTAAAATAACAATCGTGCAGTGGATTCCCACGAAAGGTACCTATGAGCCTTGGAACGGGATCAGTGGGGACTATACCGTCTCTGACCTGGGGACGATCTACATGCCCGTGTTGGGAAAGGTCGCGATCGGTGATTATGACGATGCAGGATTGGCGGCAGATATTGCGGATCGGCTGAGAACGAAGCTAGGCTTGGTTTCGGCGCCAGAAACAACCATCGAGATCGTCAATTACCCTCCGATCTACGTCGTGGGAGATGTCGCAAAGCCGGGTGAATATCCATATCGCGCTGGGTTCACGGTTATCCAAGCATTCGCCACGAGCGGAGGAGAAATTAGATCGGACTCTGCGAGAACTTCCCTTGAAGTAACGCGGCTTCTTGGAGAGATCAAGGCGAGTGACCAATCCATTCTTCGTAGCACCGCCCGAAGCGCGAGGCTTGAAGCAGAGATGAACGATGCTGTCGAGCTCCGGTTCTCTCAGGCCGTCGCTGAGCCCAATCAATTCGCCAATGAGGTTTTCAATCAGGAAAAGACAATCTTCGCCGCGCGAAAACGGGCAATGGAGCAGCAAGCGAAATCTCTGACGGAGCTCCGCGATTTCCTAGAGAAGGAAATTAGTTCGCTGGAAGAGAAGCTCACGAACGGTGAAGCCAATATTAAATCACGTGAAGCTGAGTTGGCAAATGTTGCACAACTGGTTGCGCGGGGTATTGCAACTGCAACTCGGCAAATGGACACGGAACGCGATTTGCGCTTGGACCAAAGCCAACGCTTGGACCTGGAGACGGCTATTATGCGGGCGCGGCAGGAGTTCAGTAAAGCAGGCAGGGATCTCCAGGCCTTGCATGATGATCGCCGGTCAGGGGCCGCAGTCGAACTACAGACGGAACGCGCGTTGACAGCGAAGGCACGACTGAAACGAGAGACAGACCAAAAGCTTTTGCTTGAGACCCTGTCCACCAACCCGTCGATTGCTGACCCTGACAATGCGCCAGCTATGACCTTTCGTATTATGCGACGCGAAAAAGGGAAGCTTACGGAATTTCCCGCATCGGACACCACGACGTTGATGCCGGGTGATGTGGTGAAGGTAACCAGAAATGGTGCCCAACGGAATGATCTGATGTTTCAACTAGATACCCAGGGTAATGCTTTTGTGCCTTCCTCGGAAGCAACCGCAGACCAATGACGGTTGCGAATGACTGAGTTGACATCGTCACAAGCACGTATCTGTAGACTCGTTATTGGTTAAAGGACTATCGGTCTCATGACTAAATCTGCGGATCCGGCTGACAAACAAAGCTATCGACAAATTCTCAAGTCGACCTCGGTTGTTGGTGGTGCCTCAATCATCAATGTCGCGTTCTCGATTCTTCGCAACAAAGCGCTGGCAACTATGCTCGGCCCAGAGGGAATAGGCATCATTGCGCTCTATAACTCTATTGTGGACATGTCTCAGGCAATAGTGGGCCTCGGCATAAACGCAAGTGGGGTGCGCCAAATTGCGGCCGCGGCGGCCGAGGACGACACGAAGCGGGTGTCGAGAGTAGTAACCGTGCTACACGTGTCCTCACTCATTCTCGGCAGCATCGGCTCCTCTATTTTGATGGTGTTTTCGTCTGAAATAGCTCAGATAACTTTCGGTGACCATCAGAATACAACCGGCGTGATGATAGTCGCCTTAGCGGTCGGGTTTCAAGTTCTGACGGGCGCTCATGCCGCTCATCTCCAGGGAACACGTAATATAGCAGCCCTAGCCCTAATGGGCATACTTGCCGGGTTCTTTGGCTTAGTCATCGGGGTGCCACTGATTCTTTTGTTAGGCGAACACGGGATTGCGCCGTCGCTAGCTGGCACAGCGCTTGTCAATTTCCTAACCGCCTGGTGGCTTGGTCGTCGGATAAGTGTCTCGCGTAGTTCCATTTCCATCACCCAAGCACTGCACGAAAGCGGCGACCTCATCAAACTTGGGCTTGTATTCATGGCAAGTGGTTTCCTGACCTGGGGAAGCGCATATGCTATCCGACTGATAGTCGCTTCCGAAGGCGGGCTGCACGCTGCAGGCCTTTACCAAGCAGCGTGGGCGCTAGGTGGCCTCTACGCTAGCTTCATTTTGCAGGCAATGGGCACCGATTTCTATCCCCGCTTAACCGCCATATCAAAGGACGACGATGAATGCAATCGGCTGGTCAACGAACAAACTGAAGTCAGCATCCTATTGGCAGGCCCTGGTCTGATTTCGACCCTTACCCTCGCCCCCGCTGTAATGGCGTTGTTCTACTCCACTGAATTTCAGGGAGCGGTCGACATTCTGCGTTGGATTTGCCTCGGAATGATGCTCAGAATTATATCTTGGCCGATTGGTTTTATTGTCCTTGCGAAGGGTGCAAAGGCAGTGTTCTTCTGGTCTGATGTTGCTGCTGCCGCCGTTCACGTTGGACTTGCTTGGCTGTGTGTGCCTGTATTTGGCGCTGCTGGCGCCGGCTTTGCATTCTTTGGCCTTTACGTGTGGCATACCGTACTGATTTATTGTGTGGCTCGACGATTGACGAATTTCCGTTGGTCACCCGCGAATTGGAAACTGACCTCTGCTTATCTCCCGATATCGGTATTCGTTTTCTGCAGTTTCGAATTCCTGCCACTCTGGCAAGCAACTGGTTTGGGATTGACGATCGCGGCTGCTGTCGGACTGTTTTCGCTGAAGACTCTTGCAAACTTACTTCCACAAGAGGCGTTTCCAAGGATGATCCGACCCCTACTAAATATGCGGCGCGTTTGAGAGACAATTAGCAAGAGACAGGCTGAGCGCTTAGGCGGATAGTTTGCAAGCCTGACGTGCCGCCGGTCGAATTGACCAATCTTCGCACTGGCAGGTACTCAATATCGGTACTTCTCGATCCGGACCGAATTTCTGCGGAAGCTCATCTCAAGCTCAGCTCGCCGATGCGCGTGTCTTGAGCAAAGGCGGTTGCGATGAAGGTTGAGGATACGCATTGGCCGCTCTGCCGGCATGACGTCAGTACCGGAGCATTGCGTCTGTAGTGAATCCGACTACGTTGCTAGGATACATTCGTGCGACACAACCGACCCAACTGACGATCAGGAGTCGAAGGGTGAACGTTCGCTGACATGTCGCGGCTCGGAAACATCAAGTTTTTCAATCTCCCATCCGCCGCATTTCACATCCTAAGAATAGCGAGTTCTGACCGCCTTCTCGGACTATATCTGGCACTAGACTGGGTTTAATCCGGGAGACTGTTCCGATACGGCGATATGGCCAAAAACCAAGCGTTGCAATCAGCTTCGCTGCGGACCTTCTTACATGTTAATATCATTATCTATACGCCCCAGCCTTCAACAAGACGTGCGGCGGCCAGCGGAATAGTTTTCACGCGAGCAAATTTCTTCAATCGTCTTTACTAAGTATTACGTATCATTTGAGAAGAGCGTTGCCACGCTAATAGATTGACTCAAGGCAAGTTTCCTTCTTTAATACAAAAACTAAGCAATTAGCGAATATATTATTTGATGGCGGAACTTATGCTTGAGAAACTTAGGCCATTAGGCAAGCGTGCCCTGATCAATATTCCCGGCGTCTACGGACTTGGAAAATCTGCGTATCAGGCGTTGAAGTCTAACTCAGAGCGTTTGCAAATCGGGCGGAAGCACCCAGCAGCGGCATTCGTAAACTATTCGCCGGTAAAATTGGCCAATCTTCGAAGCCGAGGCTACTCGTCGCAGTTCGGGCAGGATTACTATCTTTGGAACCACGTCCTTGCCCACAGACCTTCCGGCTTTTATGTCGAGATTGGTGCAAACCACCCAGCGCTGAACAGCAATAGTAAGTTCTTGGAAAGCCGAGGCTGGAAAGGGGTGTCCTTTGAGCCACTCGGGACCTTCCAGGAAGAATGGAGCCGTACCCGCGCAAATCCACTATTGCAGGTTGCTATATCAAGTTCGGCCGGCGAAGAGGACTTCGTCGAAATCCTCGCTAAAGAGGGCTGGGAGCATCAGTTATCGGCGTTTGCTTCCCATGTCCGGCAGGAAGACGTTGATATGTACGGGAGCAAGAAGTACAAGGTGCCGACAGCCCCCCTTGCGGAGCACCTGACACCTGAAACTCATATCGATATTTTGATGATCGACGTGGAAGGCGCGGAGCGATCTGTTCTGGCTGGGATCGACTTTGGCTTAATCCGTCCAGACCACCTTCTGGTCGAGAATAATGCCATTGTTGGGGGCGACCCCCAATTGCGGTCTCTGATCGTCAATTTGGGTTATAATTTCGTTGCGCGGCTAGGACTATCTGACGACTTGTACCGACGGCGCAACTGATTCAACCAACCACATACCGTACTGCCCGATCGGGGCCGCAGTAGCCTAGGTTTTCTTACGTTTTCATTCTTTCGGGCTTCGATGGGGCGACCCCGCGGCGATTGCGGAACAAGACAATGCGCTCGCTGAACTCTTAGGTGGGATGGTTGAGTGTAAACAACGCGAGAACAATCGGGCTAAGTAGCGCTCGCTTTGGGCCGATCTACTTATACCACAAACCGACGCATTGTCCTCATCCCTGCCCTCGCCACGGACGGTGGGAACCGGGCATGTGATCCGGATCTGTTCCGTGACGAGGGCCATAGCGGCGCTGATGGACGGCGACACGCTTGCCGCGGTGCGTGCTGTCGCCCTCAGATCGACCTGCTGGCGAATAAGACTGTGCGGCACGGAATAGAGAAAGGTTTTGAACTCGACGTGGTAATCCGTCGAAACGCGAACCAAACGGGCTGACGCCCAACCGACGCATGACGTGATTGTTGATCCGGTCAAGTGCCTGGTCAATGGCGGCATTAGCCTCCGCCAGCGAGAAGAAGGTTTGATTGCGAAGACGCGCCATTCTAGTCTTCACTCGGAAGGCTAGCGAGCGCGGGACGTTCGACAGTCTCAAACAGTTGCCGGCGCGTCCCAGAATGCAGGACTGGGCGAAACGGACTCCATTTTCCACTTTCGACTTGTCCTTTGGGCGCCGCGGTCGTGCCGGAAGAACGCCGACGCCATAGTGGGAGGCCATCATGCCGTAGCTGCGGTTGATCTGGGGATGGTAAAAGCTGGCGCGACTGCCGGCCGGCTTGAGATTTGTCGGGGCGATCAGCCGCGGAACGCCTGCAAAGAAACGTAACAACCGGACATGCGAGCCAATCCAGTCGAGAAGCGTTTGCATCCAAGTCGGCTCAGCATAGGTGAAGCTGGACGCAGCGAGCACCGCCACGATGATCTCCGCCTCGCGGATCTCTCCAGTCTTGCGATCAACGATCGGGATCTTCTTGCCGGGATAGTCGACGAACACTTTGTCGCCGGCTGCATGCTCCTGGCGCCTCGTCGGTGAAAGCCGCTGTTGGAAACCACACAGGAGTTCACAAAAGCGGCTATAGTCGGCCGTGAAGAACACGGAAGCTGCTGATTAGACATAGGAATCGAAGGATCTGCAGATCTTCTAATTGCCGGAAACAGCCACCGAACGGGCTGTTTCCTTGCAAAATCAGTTTGAGGTTTCCCTGGTTGGCGGAGCGTGATTCACTGGGTTTATCGCGGTGAATCGGAGAGCCAGGAATGGGTAAACCACGCGAACGGCGCCAAACGGGTGAACAGGATTTATTCCGATCCCGGCTCGACCAGATCATCAACATGAAGCACGAACTTGTGCGTCTGGCGCAGGCTATTGACTGGCCTGTGTTGGAAGCCCGCTTTGGGACGGTCTATTCGGACGGAGCTGGCATGCCGCCATTGCCGACGCGGCTGATGGCGGGGCTGGCCATTCTGAAGCACACGTTCAACCTGTCGGACGAGGCGCTGTGCGAGCGCTGGGTGGAGAACCCCTACTTTCAGTACCTCTGCGGCGAGGAGTTCTTTCGTCACGAACTATCGTTCGACCGCTCCTCGATGACGCGCTGGCGGCAGCGCATGGGCGAGGAACGGATCGGCGCGCTCTTGCAGGAGAGCCTGGCCGTGGCCGTCAAGACAGGCGCGATGAAGCCGCAGGATACGCGGCAGGTGATCGTGGACACGACCGTTCAACCGAAGAACGTCATGTTCCCGACGGATGCCAAGCTTATTCACCGGGCGCGCGAACGGCTGGTGCGGCTGGCGAAGAAAATGGGGCTTGATCTGCGCCAGACCTATATTCGGGTCGGTAAATTCGCCCTGATCCAGCACCAGCGCTACGCTCATGCGAAGCAATTCAAACGGGCCGGCAAGGCGCTGCGCAAGTTGAAGACCTATCTCGGCCGGACCGTTCGCGACGTCGAACGTCAGATCGCCGGCGACGAACAACTCGACGCGATCTTCAAATGGTCGCTCTATCAGGCAAAAACGGTCATCGCGCAGCGGCAACGTCAGCGTGGCCGCAAGATCTACAGCCTGCATGCCGACGAGGTCGAGTGCATTGGTAAAGGCAAGGCGCACAAGCCCTATGAGTTCGGAGTGAAGGTGTCCGTGGCCACAACATTGAACCGTTCAAAGGGCGGGCAGTTCGCCCTGCACGCAGCGGCGCTGCCCGGCAATCCGTACGACGGCCACACGCTCGCGACCGTCATTCCGGATATGGAAAAGATGATTGGCAACGAGCTCTCCCGCATTCTGGCCGATGCTGGATACCGCGGCCATAATGCTCCCGAAAGTCACAAGCTGAGGGTCTTCACCAGTGGCCAGAAGCGCCGTCTCACGCCCGCCATCAAGCGCCAGATGCGACGACGATCGGCGGTCGAACCCGTCATTGGACACCTCAAGAGCGAACACAGAATGGACCGGAATTATCTCGCTGGCGAACAGGGGGATGCCGTCAATGCCGTTCTGGCCGCCGCCGGATACAACTTCTCCCTCCTGCTGCGATGGTTCAGGCAACTTTTGTGTCTGTTCGCCGCACTCTTCCTCACGTTCCAGAGCCGACCGATGCCGCAACAACTTGCCTGAAAGCGAGTTCTTCACGATCGACCAGATGGTTACGGCTGGTCGCAATCGAGGGCGGCCAGCAGGGGCGATGCAGACGGAGGGTCAGGTTGGCAGTCCAAAGCACCGTAGCGCCAAAATATCGTCCAGCGTGACACTGGATCCAAACATCAGATAAGACCAGACCGGTCGAGTGGCGAAGACGAGCGCAGCGCCAAAAGCGACCCAAATCACTGCCGTTCGGAGCTCACGAAATACCTCAGCCATGCCGCCGGATCCAGATAAAGGCTCCCGCGGCGACCATCGTTCCGCCCGCTGCGAGAAAGCCGAGATCCCAGAGCAGCCAATAACCGCGAGCGACCGTTTCGTTGACGTGGTGGAGCCCCAGAATCTGATGGTCGACGATCCCCTCGACAAGATTGAAGCCCCCAAAGCCGATAAGCATCAGAGCCGCGAGCTCCGCCGTCGACCAGCGGAAGTGACTAAGCCTGCTCGACCTCCAAAGAATGAATAGCCCGGCAAGGACCAGAACGTAGGTTGCCGAATGAAAAACCCCATCCCACAGGGTGTTGAGCTCGGGATTTTCGATAGTGTTGATCGGATACCAGGAGCTTAGCATGTGATGCCACTGAAGCAATTGATGCAGCACGATTCCGTCGAAAAAGCCCCCGAGCCCAATTCCAAGCAGCAAGCCCGCAAATAGCGGGACGCCACGTCTGACGTTGCGTCTGATTATTGTCATGCGAGAACTTTCGCTGCGGCTGCAGCCTCTACAAACGCGCTTCGTGCGAGCGCGGGGCTACCGTGCCGAGACACTGCATTCATGCAGTGGCGCTTGGCAGCGAGATATTCAGAGTTATTCCCGGTAGGCCATCGGTGGAGCAGTGCAGAAAGCGCTGCATCAGGCCCACCGATCCGTTCGCGCATCCCGGTGCCTATTCTTATAAAGACCGGTGACGGCCAGATAACGTGAAAGTCGACGTCGATAACATTTTCCATTGAGGGCCTCCTGCTTCCCATAACAATAAGCGCATCGCAGGGTTCCACTGGCCTTGGCTGTGTGCGCTAGCGAACCTTCGCTGGGCGTCTGGAACTTCTAGCCGAGGCTGTGGTTCTGACCCGCTCTGCCCTGGCAGGGCAACTTCAACATTTTCGGTGGGCTACACCCACCCTCGCCCGGAGGCTTCACGACGAAAAGACTGGCTCTCAGCCTAGTTGTCTGCCTGATCACGCTTCCAGTACGCGCCGGCGACGGGGAGGGCGCGAAGCAGATTTCGCGCAAAAAGCCGCGGTGTCGAACATATTCGAGATCGAGGCCGCGAAAACCGAAATCTCCCAAGGGCGAGCGGTCGCCGCTAAGCAGTTCGCTCAGGATATGCTGCGGGACCATGGCCGCGCCGCAGGGTTGCTATCAGCGGCCGCCAGAAACGATGGCGTCACCGTTTCACAGTCGCTCGATGCCCGACATCAGCAGAAGATCGACGCTCTTAAAAACAGCGATCCCGCAAATCTCGACCAAGCTTACCTGTCGACACAGGTAACCGCGCATCAGCAGACATACGAGCTGTTTGTGGCCTATGCGAAAGAGGGTCCGGATGGCCCATTGAAAAACGCGGCTGTGACGATGTTACCCGACCTCCACATGCACCTGACCCGTGTCCAGGGCATTTCTAACAAATAGCCGACAGCCTATCGCCCACGCCGCTGCCAAAATCGCTCGCAATAGGATGGCTATGCCAATATTCTGCGGAAACGATAATGTGAATGTCGCTTCTGTCGCAGGGGCAAACGCCTTCTATTTTAGCCGCCGTGGCCAGCCTGCAGCTTCGAGAGCTGGCGCAACCTCTGCACTCGTCGCACTCGGAGCCGCCTTCGCTATCGCCCGTCCTAAAGAAAAGATCGCTCTTCTTCTCGACATCGAAGACATCGCCTTGAAGAAAGCCCGCTGACGATTGGAGATTAGCTTCGTTCATCACTCGTACGCCAGTTCCCCCTTTCAGCATTGCCACATCGATAGGGCCGCCCACATTTCATCTGTAAATCCCCGGGACGCGGGAACTCTTGCACTCTGGGAATGTTCGGGCCCCGTCGCCCGGCACGTCCTCACTTGCAAAGACTTCTGTCTCCTGGTCGTGTTGGGCGACACCTGTCCAATAGTCTGAGCAAGCGGCGAAAAAAGCGGAACAACATCGCCGCACGCAGGTTAAGTTTGCGAGGCATCTGGGCCTCTTCAAACAATGGAGACTACGTCATGGCAAATCAGGGCGGCTCGCACGAGCAGCACGTAAAGGCAGGCCAGCAGAGCCACAAGAATTCTGGCTCGAAGCAGGCTTCTTCGAGCAAGACTTCCGAGGCTTCTTCTGCCAAAAGCGCCTCCTCTGGCAAGCAGGGCGGCTCGCACGAGCAGCACGTCAAGGCTGGCCAGCAGAGCCATAAGAACAGCCACTGATAACAGCTTGTTCTACGACGAGGAGGCCGCCACGGCGGCCTCTTTCTTTTTTATGCTCGCCTTTTGCGCCATTCCTTCCACCTGACGGTTGCGCAAGTCGCCAGCTATGAAGCCCGATTCTTACCCCCGACTTTCGGCTGCTGAATTTGCGCTCTCAACGACCGATCGTCTATTCCGCGTTCTCGATGTGGAAAGATGCGCCGCGACGAATTTCCTTGCAGGGTCACCCGATCGCAGGTCCGATGGTCATGGTGTGAACACAGCAGTCGTTGAGTGACCGCCGCTATACTCCGCCCAGGCAGAAAAGTTCCCACTGATCAAACTATAAGTCAAAGCTTTCGACGGAATCTCGTGCGTCTAGTCGCTGGAACCGCATATCGAGCAAACCGTGACGACAGGCGCGGGAATAACCCCCCACTTTCCGTGCCACCGGCAGCATGAAGGCATATTATGCCGGCCCGATTGAACCCAGCCGTGAACGCTGTTTCCCTCCGGGCCTAGCGGCGCATACTTCCACGATTGGGAAACAACGAGGGTTTCGGCCGTTTAGTCGGCAGACAATCGCTCACGATCCATAATGACCGGCGCTAGCTCCGCGTCGTGAACCAGCTCGACGGTCGGGTCCACATTCTAAGGAAAGGCCTCGCCAAGAGACGGCGAGGCTTTCTCGTTGATTGCTTGCGTTGAAACAGGGAACGCGGAGCAACGTTCCAGCCACCAACGAGAGCGGCAATCGACGCAGCCATCTTAAGGTCGTGCTTTACATCCGGGCAAACAAATTTATGAACACGCAACGAACGAATGCGAAGGTTGGCCCTATGGGCGGCGTGGTTATTGCGGTCGCCTGCGACCACCAACATCGATTTTCAAAGATGCTTGTACCAAGGTTAACTATGTTGCAAGGCTTGGGCGTTGAAGGCGACGCCCATCTTGGCGTCACTATCAAACATCGCTACCGCGTGAGGACCGATCCAAGCCAGCCGAACCTTCGTCAGGTGCATTTGATCCAAGCGGAACTTCTGGACGAACTGGCCAGCAGTGGCTTTGCCGTCGCTCCGGGCGACCTCGGCGAAAATGTCACCACCCGCGGGGTCGACCTCCTTGCGCTTCCTCGCGGGACGATCCTCAAGCTCGGCGCAGACGCGGTATTGCATGTAACCGGCCTTCGCAATCCATGCTCCCAGATCGAAAAGTTTCGCTCCGGTCTTCTCAAGGCGGTTCTGCTAAAAGCGCCGAGCGGCGAAGTCGTCAGGAAGACTGGTGTGATGGCCGTTGTTTTGGCGGGTGGCGTTGTCGTTCCTGGTGATCCTGTCGTGGTCGAACTCCCCCGACCTCCACTTTTTGGGCTCGAGGCTGTGTAAGATTTCGTGCACTGCGGATACGCCGCCCCTAGAAATTCCGGCAAGAGCCTGCAGATAACGCTGATGATCCATTTTACCGCTGACACGCATTTCGGCGACCCGCGCGTTTTGCGCCTCGATCGGCGACCGTTTTCAAGTACAGCCGAGCATGACGCGGCGCTTGTTCGCAGCTGGAATGAAACCGTTGGCCCCAGCGACGAGGTCTGGCACCTGGGAGACGTCATGTCGGCAAACGCGGGTGATTGCACAGTGCTTCTGTCAAAGCTGCATGGGCGCAAGCACCTGATCATCGGCAACAATGACCCGCCGACGACGACCGGTTCTTCCGTATGGGAAAGTGTGCAACACTACGCTGAAATCAGGCATGATGGACATCACCTGGTCCTATGCCACTACGCTTTCAGGACATGGAACCACATGGGCAGGAAGTCGATCAATCTACATGGCCATTCGCACGGCAGGCTGAAACCCTATCCCCGCCAATTCGACGTCGGCGTCGATGCGCGCGGCCTGCGTCCCGTGACACTCGCGAGCATCTTGGGGCAGTAAGCCCGTCACTTCCGGCGGCGTGGCATTCGCTGAAGATCAGCGCGTGCCAACCTTTATGGCTCTCAAGAATTTCCCTCGGGTTTTGATTGGCCTTGCCAACCTGCCCCGGGCCCGAACATTCCTACAAGAAGATACACACCAGATCCAGACGGACACAAAGGCGATACACCAGCGTGCGATCTGTCGCCGCGATCACCTTTGAGGAATTCAACATGCTTCATCTCGCGCAATTGGCCGTTCTGGCCGCTTTCGTCGTTTTGTTTGCCGCCTTAAGCCTAGCGGCCTCACCGATGATTTTCATCGCTCACCATCGAATGCCTGTGATGATGGCCGGTATTGCGGCGATGGTCTGTCTAACTTTGGTCACCGCGATCCTGCTTGCGGCATCGTCGGTCCTGGACCGGGTCCGCAAAGCGAGAAATTCAGCTTAGAAGCCGCTGGGCGGAGCTTGATCTCCAATGCCATGGAACCACAACTGAGCTTCCACGTCAGCCTCCAATGGCGGTTCGGTTCCGGCCCTTCCGTTCACCGCAGATGTCCGGTCCAGGCGATTATCTAGTCCGCCGGCATCATGACAGTCTGTTTTGAGCTAGGAATGAGCAACGCAGTAGCAATGGTCAATGTTCTCGAGAGCGTGGAGGGAACAATCTTTGGATCAGGAGGTTCTAACTCGCAGGCAGCACTCGATTCTCCCATCGGGCAACCGCTCTCCGCGGAGGCTGCGACAGCATGCAAACCCCCGGTCTCCTCCCTCCCGGACCGGGGGTTTTCATGTGGGCGTTCTTCGATTTCATCTGTTGTGACCAGGCTAAGCGCTCGCGGCTCGACGCTGTCCTGCTGAGCAGAGTTCAATCAAATCCTTGAGGCGCTGGCGCTGTCGGGAGAAGCCCCTTAGAACTGGAAGCGCAGCGCTCCTTCTTGTGAAGACTGGCGCCGCCCGTCAGGGACCAAATCTCCAAGTCTGCAATCTGATACAAGCTGGCGCGTCACCGTGGTGCGACATCCAAAGGTGCTGTCTGCAATTGCAATATCTTCCGACCGCTCGCCGGAACGACGAGCGTTGCGACGGCTATCAGTCGAGACACGTTTCGGCCGCCATGGCACGGAGCCTTGTAAACAGCGCTTATCGACGCTGTCTGAGCCCGGTCATCCTTTTGTCCTCCCCGACATAGGCCATCGCCCAACCACCGGTCCATCTTGGACGAAGATCAGAACAGGCGCAGTTGGATCCTCGCTCCTCCGACCCAATCCGCTGATGGCCTGTTCGTGATGCAGCGTCGCGATAATTGCCGGACGGAACTGGAACCATTCACGTGCCTCCAAGTTTCCATCGCGCCATTGCTTTGGGGTTTGACATGACAGCTTCTCATAACAGTAAAGACGTGCTTGCCGGCGACTGGACGCGTCTTGGTGCAACCGTTGACAAGGACGGCGTAAATTTTTCGATTTTCAGCGCTCATGCAGAGCGCGTCGAGCTTTGCCTTTTTGACGAGAGCGGCGAGGTCGAGACCAACCGGATCACGCTGCCGGAGTTTACCAACGAAATCTGGCATGGCTATGTTCCTGGCCTCAAAGCCGGGTCGCTCTACGGGTACCGGGTTTACGGACCATATGATCCCGAAAACGGGCATCGCTTCAACCCAAACAAGTTGCTGGTCGATCCCTACGCTCGCGAACTCGTCGGGGACATCCGGTGGGGGCAGGAGCAATTTGCCTACCAGATGGACAGCGAGGACAAAGATCTGTCGTATGACGAGAGCGACAGCGCAGCAGCGATGCCGAAGTGCCGCGTCATCGACACTTCCGCCGCAGAGTCGAAGGATGCGAAACAGCCCCAGATCCCCTGGTCGAAAACGATATTTTATGAAACTCATGTGAAAGGCTTCACCAAGCTCCACCCCGCGGTTCCCGAAGAGCTGCGTGGGACTTACGAGGGCCTCGGACACAAGAAGATCGTCGAGTATATCCGCAGTCTGGGCGTCACGTCCGTCGAGCTTCTTCCGGTCCACTGGTTTCCAGACGATGCGCATCTTCTCGACAAGGGGCTAAGAAATTACTGGGGCTACAACTCACTCGGGTTTTTCGCCCTCGCCTCACGCTATTACGGCCCCCGCGGCATGGCCGGCTTTAGGGACATGATCCGTGCGTTTCATGATAACGGCATCGAGGTTATTCTGGATGTCGTCTACAACCACACCGCTGAAGGCAATGAACTTGGGCCAACGCTGTCGTTCAAAGGCATCGATAATTTCTCCTACTATCGGACGATGCCCGGAGAGCCTCGCTATTATATCAACGACACAGGCACGGGAAATACGGTCAATACGTCGCACCCTCGCGTCCTCCAGTTGATCACCGACAGCCTACGGTACTGGTCGGACGAAATGCACGTTGATGGCTTCCGCTTTGATTTAGGCACAATTCTCGGTCGCGAACCGGAAGGCTTCGACCAGCGCGGCGGCTTTTTCGACGCGGTAGGCCAGGACCCGGTACTGTCTAAGGCGAAGCTCATTGGTGAGCCATGGGATATCGGCCCAGGCGGATATCAGGTCGGCGGCTTCCCACCGGGCTGGGCCGAGTGGAACGACAAGTATCGTGACACAGTACGCGACTACTGGAAGGATACAGACGGCACGACGAGCGACTTCGCCGCACGCATGCTCGGCTCCGGGGACGTCTACGATCTTCGTGGTCGCAGGCCATGGGCTGGCGTCAACTTCCTGACAGCGCACGACGGCTTTACCTTGAACGACCTTGTATCGTACGCGCAGAAGCACAACGAGGACAACGGCGAAGACAATAATGACGGCCACAGCGACAATCGCAGCGACAACTACGGTGTCGAAGGTCCGACCGACGATGAAAACATCAATGTCATACGTGAGCGCCAAAAGCGCAACTTCCTCGCCACACTCTTCCTTTCCCACGGCACTCCAATGCTTCTTGCCGGAGACGAGTTTGGCCGCAGCCAGATGGGAAACAACAACGGCTACTGCCAGGACAGCGAGCTCAGCTGGATTCACTGGGATGATTTGCCCGATACCGCCAATCAGCTTCGCGAGTTCGTTACCAGGCTGATCAAACTCCGCAACGACAACCCGATCTTGCGGCGAGAAAGCTGGCGTGACGGCATGACAGTCGCCTGGCTGAACCCAGGCGGGGGTGAACAGACCGAAGAGCAATGGGCCGATGCCGGAAGCACGACAATCGGCTTGCGATTGGCGTGCGACAGCCAAGCGTGCGAGGGCTTGACTGACGTCATCATTCTGTTCAATCCCCATGATGGTGACATAGAGTTTTCTCTCCCAGATAGCCCTGGCGGCGGCTGGGCTGTCGAATTGGCGACTGACGAGCCCGATCGGAACGACGAAGACATTGGGGATGCGCAAACCTACGTTCTCGCACCGCGCAGTCTGGTGGTGTTGTCGCCACGCGCCTAGTGCGCCGCGCGTTGCTCCGTAAGCCTGGATCGTGCATCCAGCAGTCCGCTGGGATGCGTATAATCGTTGGGTTCCGGAAAGGAACTTTGGCTTGGCATGGGACGTCCTCGACAAAAGGAGAAGGCGATGCAGGTAAAAGACGTGATGACACGGCAGGTGGTAACGGCCGCTCCCGCTTCGAGCATCAGGGAGGTCGCGAGGCTTATGTCGGAGATCGATTCCGGGGTTATCCCGGTCGTCGACGGAGAAGTGCTCGGTGTCGTGACGGACCGCGACATCGTCATTCGAGGCGTTGCCGAGGGGATCGGATATGATGAGGCGGTATCGTCGATCATGACCGAAGGCGTGGAAAGCTGCCTCGAAGGAGACAATCTGCGAGAGGCGGCGGATCGGATGTCCGAATTGCAAATGCGCCGGCTTCTGGTCTTCGATGATGACGGGAAAATCGTCGGCATTTTGTCTCTGGGCGACGTTGCGGGCATCAACGAAGAACTTGCCGGCGTTGCCCTGGAGGAGATCAGTGACGACGTTTCCGCTCGGTAGGTCAGGAGTGCGTGACGTCAGCTGGCGTCCTGCACCTTCCACACGGGCTGCCTGTTCATGCGTGGTCTGATAGGGGCAGCGCAGTTGCGCCCTGTCATTGGCTCGACCGCCTCCAGAATGCCTGCTCGGACCTATGCAAAATTCAGTCCTCGGCCCATTCATCCAACCGGCTGACCGCTGTCCTTGGCCTTTGCGGCTCTGCAGCCACGGCTGCCGCAATCTTCCCAGCCTCTCGATCGACACTTCTGAAATAGCTGACAAGGCCTGGCGTCATCCCCGAAAACCACAAACCCGGAACACTTGATGACACATTGTCGGAACCGAGGATTGGATTACCTTTGGCATTAAGTACGGAAAGATCGCCAAGAGTACATCCCAGTCGTGGGCCGTAGCCGGTCGCTGCGATGAGAATGTCTGGCTCGACAATGTCGCCGCCGGCCAGATAAACCGTGCCGCCAACTACGCGGTCGACCTCGCGGACGACCGCAATCCGGCCCGCCTTTATCGCGCCCATTGCTCCGTCGTCGACAGGGATGGCAATGTGATCGCATCTGAGCCGGGTCGCTGCTCCCCGACCGGGCTTCGGAAAGCCGAAACTTTGAATGTTTCCGAAAGCGAGCCGCTGAGTGAAACCGATCGCAAAGTCGGCAAACGCTGATGGCAACATGTCCATGAGCGGGGACAGTCGATGCACAGCGATACCCCTCAAGCGCTTGGGAAGAACCGCTGACCCCGATCTAACGGAGAGCCAAACTTCTTCAGTATCAACCCGGCAAAGATGGTTCAGGATGTCAAATCCTGAGTTTCCCCCTCCCACAACGAGGACGCGTTTTCCCGCATATTGCTTCACGTCGCCAAAGTCGCTCGCGTGGATGCGTTGGCCGGTGAAGGTTTCAACACCACGAATTTGTGGCCATCGTGGATCCTGGTCCCTCCCTGTTGCAATAACTACATGCTCGGCAAAGACAGGACCGGTGCTGGATGTGATCACGAAGCACGAGCCGGCCTTGCTGATCCCAGTGACATCTACGTTAAAGCGTATTGGGAACGCATGGCGCTGCGCGAAACTCTCGAGATGGCGCACAACGTCATCTCGCCTCGGAAACGCTGGCGTTCCACTTTGATATTGCAGACCCGGCAAGTGTGACAGGCTCCGGTGAGTATTGAGGGTCAACTGCTGGTGGCGCGCAGACCAGGAGGCGCCGATCTTGCCGCCTTTGTCCAAGATAAGACTTTTAATTCCCAACCTTTTAAGGTGATAGGCAACCGTCAGTCCTGCCAAGCCGGCACCGACGATAACGACTCGTTCTACATTCGCTTGCGCTTCCATCCGACAACCATGACTAAAACAGAATACGGGCGCAACGCCGCCCGCTGACTATTGTACGGTATCGGACGAAGGATGCTTTCGCGTTTGGTAACGACTCTAAACTGTGCGCAAGGTGCGTGACCACCAGGGGAACGCAATGCCGAACATCCGCAGGGTCTTCGATGATCTACTCGACCGACGCGTATCTCATATCCCGGACGTTCGATTTTCCGCGAGCCAGAAGCTGGAGCTCTGTCGTAGGCACGGTGACTTCGCCCTCGCCTACTCGACCGCCGTTCAGCGGGACCTGAAACACTTCGGGGACGACGAGGGATATGTCGCCTATGCGACCAAGATGGGCCACACGTTCGCCCTGGGCGATCCCGTTGCACCAAAGAGTGAGCACGAACGATATGTACGAGACTTTGTTCAAGCGGCCGGAAATCCTTGTTTCGTCCAAATCGGGCCGCAAACGGCGGGGGTTCTGTCAACGATGGGATATCGCGTCAATCACATGGGGATCGATACACATTTGACCTTCGATACCCACAGTTTCAGCGGCAAACGGAACGAAACGGTCCGCTATTCCGAGAGATGGCTGATCAAGCAAGGCTACACGATCGCCGAGTGTGACGGCACCAGGACCCAGGCCGACCAGATCAAGACCGTTTCGGAAAGCTGGCGTGCTGGGCGGATCGTCAGCCGGAGGGAAATGCGCTTCCTGAATCGACCCTTCTTTCCGGAACTATCGCCGCATATGCGTCGCTTTGTGATCCTGAGCCCACAAGGCGATCCAGTTGCAATCCTCGATTTCGATCCGATGTTTGAAGACGGCGTGGTGACAGGCTACACGGCAGCTTTCAAGCGAAAGCTCGAGGGAACGACACCACATGCCGAGGTCGGGCTGACAAAATTTGCAGCTGACCGCTTCCGCGAAGAGGGACGCGCGCGCATTACCCTTGGCCTATCGCCGCTTGCAGCGATCGCCGCGAGCGGGTTTGCCGAGAGCCGCCTCTGGCGCGCCTTGTTCGAGAAGGCCTTCCTGTCTGAAAAGGTCAACACTCATATATTCAACTTGCGTGGTCAGGCGGCGTTCAAGCGCCGGTTTCATGGGGAAGAAGTTCCCACCTACATTGCGTTCAAGAGGCCGACCCCGATAGAGATGATCGCGTTACTCCGCCTGCTCAAAACGCTTTAGTCGTGTCACTCCGCGATGAACATGTGCGATGAGCCGACCGCGACGTGCGATCCCCAGACCGAACCGGTTCAAACCGCTCATCGGATTATCTTCGAATGTCATCCCTGCAATGTCGAATCGAGGCTTATGCGCCTCCCCCTGAAGGTTCGGCGTTCAGGGCGCAACAAGCCAGCACTGCCAGGGTTCGCAAGCCAGCCCCGGCCAGTCAATGTATCACGCCAGTTCTGAACGCAGCAGCCACCAGCGCCGTGTCTTTGTAGACGCAGAACGTGTCCTTCAGTCGATCGATATGCGTGCGCACGGTGTAGACCGATATCCCCAGGATGTCTGCAATTTCCTGGGCGCTCTTGCCATCGCACATCAATGTCAGCACTTCTCGCTCACGCGGGGACAGATGGTATTCCATAAGATCGATATGGTGACTCTTTCGCGCGGTTCACCCTCTGGTCAAAGCTTTTTTGCGAAACAGCAGGCCGTGAGAAGATTCGCATGACAGACCACCCTCGGTCGGCATCAAAACCACCCTCTCCGCCAGAACCATAATAGCGGCAGTATGGCACTCAAGGCGATGACCGCCCAGGCAAATGGGTAACCCCAAGTCCAGCCAAGTTCAGGCATGAACTTGAAGTTCATCCCCCATATGCCAGCCATCAGGGTGGGCGGGACGCCCACCACCGATGCGATGGTCAATACCTTGAATATGTCGTTCTGCTCGATGGTGATGAAGCCAAGGACGGCGTCGAGCAGAAACTGTGTCTTGTCAGAAAGGTGGGTCTCATAGTCACTCAAAGAAGCGACGTCTTTGGTAACGGCGTGGAGCTGGTCACGGAATTCGTCCGACAGCATGTCATGACACACATCGAGTGTGAACGACGCCATCCTCCCCACACCGAGGAGAACATCTCTCGCTTTCGATGATCGGTCGCCCAGCCTGCCAACTTTCGAAAGCGCCAGGCGCAAGGTGAAATTGGCGTTTCGAGAGGACGTAGATCCCCTAAGGTTGCCTTTGAAGACCGAACGGGACACGTGGTCGACTGCAGTGGCCAGATGCTCAAGGGCATCTGCACCACGATCGACCATCGCCTCAAGCAGCGCGACAAAAACTCCCATTCCACTGGACAGGCTTTCATCATGTTTGATGCGATCGGCCACCGCGTCGAAAGCGGGCAAGGCTTCGAAGCGTACGGTCACGAGAAAGTCAGGACCGACGATAAACCCAGCTGGCGACATTTCAGCATGCTCGATGCTGGCGTGGGCAACGACAGGCGCGCTGAGATAGAGCCGGTTACCTTGTTTGGAGAGCCTGCTGGACGCCTCGATTTCGCTCAGCGCTTCCTTTGTCGGAACACGCACCTTCGCCCGATGTTGGACAAACGCTATTTCCTTTTCGTCGGGATCGATCAGGTCCATCCAGATTACCCGACCAGGCAATGTGTCTTGAGGTTGGCCAGCCCTGACAGTTCCGTCAATGTCACGATAGATTTTTAGCACTCTCGGTTCCTCAAAATTCCAGCATATCGTGATATGACAGGCATCCCTTTTGCGGCCAGGTGCCATATCGTCGCTCGTGGGTGCTCTGCCCGGTCGTCTCGGTGACCCGTTGCCGAATGTTCGACCGGATGCCTCACCGTTCCTCTCCCCTCAACTTGAAGTCCAGGAGATCATAGCAAGCGCATAATTCCTCTGTCTGGACGGATCCCGCCATGCGGCCCGTGGCGACCGAAACGAGTGCTAAAGCAGGCGTGGCTGGATGGGCGGCTCTTTTACCGTGGAGGATTTGTCTTCCCGCCGGGCCAATTCCATTTCGGCAGTAAACCGGATGTCGGCGTCTCGATCCTTGAGGAATCCCTGAAGGAGTTGCAAATCGACTTGGCTCCAAGCCTTGCCGCGTTCGGATCCTGCGGGGACGCGGGGCAACAGGCCCGGTTGAGCGCTCCATGCCAGCAACTGCTCGAGTGAAGCTTCATTCAGCATGTCACGCAGATGATGAGCTGTAACATATGCATCTGGCATCGCGCGGTGGGCGGGCAGACCGATCTCGTGCACAAGCCCAACCGGCATGCGCTGGTAACGCAGCATCTGGTTCGAGAACCGCGGCAGATGCGACCATAGCCTCAGGGCGCACTTCCATGTGCAGATCCACGGCGCCCCTGCGCAAAGCCGGGGCGTGCAATAGCGTCGTTCGAAGGCGGCGCGATGTGCAGCAAGTGCCGCGACTGGTTGCCGCGGCTGAAGGACGGAAGCTGCGGCCTGCTTCCACAGAGGCGCGCCGATCACGTCTCGGTCGAGGATGTGATGGATCGCCATTGTTTCCGGCGATATGGGACGACCTGGGTCAATCAGGAGCGAGCCGCGTTCGGCATCCAGCCCCCAGCGTCCGTCTGGCGCCTGGACGACGTCCTGCCAGCCGATCTCGCATACATCGTTGGGGCCGTTTCCCGCGGTCTCCAGGTCAATGACCCGAACTCTCGCTGCCTCGGCCACCTGCTCACCTCTCGCAATTTCCGACGCGTTGACATTAGTCCGGCCCACCCTGCTCGCGATCCAGCAGCTAGGCGGCTCCAGAGTGGCTTCAGCTTTTTTACCTGCGAATCTAGCGGTCCTGGTTTTCTGCGCAGTTGTTCGGGAACCAATTTCTCGCGAGCGAGCAACGGTCCCCGTACAAGCTGGAGCGGATACCGAACGACCCGACGGCCTAGCGGCACCGCGCCTCGTACTTGCGGCCATACTGATCACGATAGATGCAATAGCCTCTATGTTCGGTCGAACGGCCGATCAAAGCTCCTGCGACGCCACCGGCAACTGCACCAACCGCGGCTCCTCCCCAGCTATTCGTGACGGCTCCGCCGATGACGGCACCCGTTCCCGCGCCAATTGCGGTCCCCTTCTCGGTGGCTGTGCAAGCCGTCAACATCGGCAAGGTCGCGGTGAAAGCCAAAACAAGTGATAGGTTTTTGAACATGACGAGTTTCCTTGGTTGTCCGCAGCCCCACGACGCGAGGCGTTTGGTCTCCCTCAAACCGCACCAGTCAGGTTTTGTTCCGTCCGCGTCGTCGCATCGGACCAAGGTCCGACCTCTGCCTACCGCAGGCATTGTTTCGGTGCGCGCCTTCGCAGAGATCGATTCGATCATGAGTGAAGTCGCCGCAACGGGTTTGTCTCGACGTCAACGCACCCGCGCGCGCCAATTAAGGGCGAAACGCCGATGTCGGTATTCTTGGAGACCTGGCCAAACACCCTGCGGCATTTGATTCTCGCTTATCGTGCGGCACGAAAAACATAGCGTCGTTAGAATATTTAATTGCATTGCCTGAGAGCCGATCTACACTGGCGGCGCCACGCATCGTGACCAGCATTCTCGGATCCCTCGATGACCTTAGAACCGGACGACGCCCTTGAGGACAAAGCCGCCTTGCTGTCCGCGATGGCTAACGAAAATCGCTTGAAGATACTGCTCGTTCTGGCCCACAAGGAAATATCGGTCGGTGACCTGATGCTTCACGTGGACCTCTCACAATCGGCGCTCTCACAGCACTTGTCCAAACTGCGCGCGGACAAGCTGGTAAAAACGAGGCGGAGCGCTCAAACGGTCTTTTACCGGACCGACGACCACCGGATCCTCAGTTTGTTGCGAGCCCTCGACGAGATCTTTGGATCCCGCCCGCCGGGCGCGTAGATTTCCGGTGATCGGGGTTGCGCCCAGCTGGCAGCCCGGCAAACAGGTAATCAATCGGTCGCGTCAGGCGTTGGCGCCGGCTTCATCTTGTCGACGCCGCGTCGCCGGTCGATCCACCGCATCACCGGCGTCACCGCAATGCCGTGCAGCACAATTGACGCCAGGATAATGACGAGAACTGTTGCCCATATTGTCTCTATTCCTTCGAACTGCACTTTCCCGGATGCGTAGGCGAGATAGTAGATCGATCCTAATCCACGGATGCCGAACACTGAAACAATCGCCTTTTCCGCAACGGAATGCCGGCAGCCCATCAGGCTGATCCAACCCGCCAGCGGTCGCACAAGCGAAAGAGTCACAACAGCGACCACTGCCACCCGCCAATCCACCTTTTGCAGAAGCGATCCTTCAGCGACGATTGATCCGAAGCAGACGAGCAGCACCATCATCAGCATTCGCTCTATTTGTTCGCCGAAATCGTGAAGCTCGCCATGGAAGCTGCTGTGTCGTTCGACACTGCGCAACGCCAGCGCAGCAACAAACACCGCCACGAACCCATATCCATGGACGAGTTCGGCGATCGCATAGGCCACGCAGGTGAAACCGAGCGCTGCAAGCCCGTCGCCAGTTCGTGCGATCCGGCTTCGTTCCGGAACCTTAAAGGTGAGGTATCCAAGCGCGCGGCCGACAATCCATCCCGTTCCGGCGCCCACGGCGAGCTTCCAGACGACGTCGACAGCCAGCCAGGGCAAGACCCAGTCCGAATGACCGGCCGTGCTGCCGGCGATTGCCATCGCCGCCATTACAAAAGGAAAGCTCAGCCCGTCATTCAGGCCGGCCTCCGACGTCAACGCGAAACGGATGTCGTCTTCCTCACCTGTCTGCGGCGGCCCCACCTGAACATCTGCTGCAAGAACAGGATCGGTGGGTGCGAGTGCTGCACCGAGTAAAAGAGCAGACGCTGCTCCAAGACCGAGGACGCTCCACCCAAGAAGCGCGATCGCGGCAATCGAGATAGGCATGGCGATCCCCAGCAATCTCCAGGTGATCATCCATCGTGCCCAACCGAGCGGCCGGTCGATCTTCAGGCCAGCCCCCATCAAGGCAACGACGACCACGAACTCCGTCAAGTGCTCGGCCCATTTTACATTCTCCAGCGGGTTGAACTGCGGCAGAGGCGTGAATGGAGACCAGGCGAGTGCCATTCCGATGGCAATGCAGCAGATGGGCAAAGAAAGAGGGACCCGCCTCAGCGCCATGGGCAGCCAGGCGGTCAATAAAACCACGGCGCCGAAGATCAGGAGCGTAACGACGTAGGTGTTCACTCCGGTCATCTCTCCCACGCGGGTATGATGGCGGATCCGGCCGCGACGTGCTTGTCTGCATCCCGGGCTGCATCGAAGACCTTTGCGAGCTCCAGCGACAGCTTTTGATGCGCTGCGTCCCTACACTGGCTCATGAAGCGGCGCTTGATCTTCCCCTCAGGTCGCCGGGCGGTCGGGCTGCCACTGCGCGGGTCGAGATCGGCGTCGGTCGTTTTGAACATGAACATCGTCCCTTCGGCCAACAAGATAAACGTCGACTGCAGCCTACCTGTTCCTAGGGCCCTATTGCTCAAGGAATATGGCAAGTTCTCGCGCTACGGTTTGCGGATCCTCGCGTTGCGGAAAATGTCCGACATTCTGAAGAATGATCCTTTCAAAGGGGCCCGAAAACTTTTCGTGCAAGTGTTCGGAGAGCTCAGGCGGATTGACGCCATCCTCCAGCCCCTGGAAGTAGACCGTCGGCAGCGAGAGCGACTGTGTCTGCCTGACGCGGTCTTCAAGCCATGCGCTTTGCGGATCGGGCTCGGCTTCCCCCCAACGAACCTTATAGCTGTGCAGCGTGACAGCGACCCAGTCCGGATTATCGAAGGACTTCGATACCGAGGCAAAAGTTGCCTCGTCAAACCAGCCGTCAGGCCCCCAGTTTTCCCACTGGATGCGGGCAAAGCCATGCGGATCGTTACGGATCGCCTCAGCTCCGCGCTTCGTCGCCATGAACCAATGGTACCAGTATCGCTGGGCCTGCCGAAATGAAGGGGTCTTCAAACCGCCCATCCGCGGCAGCGACGAAAGCAGCGCCATCCGGTCGACGCGCTCGGGCCAGCCAATGGCGAGGGCTTCGGCGATGTTTGAGCCCCAGTCGTGGCCAACGACGGAAAACCGCTCAATGCCCAGGCCGTCCATGAGGGCTATGGCGTCCATCGCAAGGGCGCCACCGTTCGCGCTGCGCAATGCACTGCCGTTGCGAAATACGGTCGGACCGAACCCCCGCAAGTATGGCGCAATCAGTCGAAGATCCCGGTTCCCCAGCAGCGACGTGACAGACGACCATGTGGAAGCGTCGTCGGGCCATCCGTGAAGAAAGAGAACCGGCTGGCCATGACGCACTCCAGTTTCGTCGAAGACTATTCGCAGGCTGTCCGTTTCAAGGTGCGGCATGATGGTACTCCCGGTTCAAGGACGCAACACTATAAGGGCACTCTTGGTTCCGACGCAGGGAACCTCGCAGCGTTACCTAAGTTGGTGGGCAACCGAAGCCGCGAACGCTGAAAGAGCTGTCATGACACCCATACACTCCGTCCCCATGACCCGGCGATCGGTGATTGCTGCGGCAAGCGTAACGCTCGCAGCCTCGGCTTTCCAAGGCTTCGCCTGGTCGGCCTCGAACACGCAGGAGAATGCACAAATGGACGATCCTACGACAAAGTACCCGAAACCGCCATTCCAGAAGCAGAGTCAGCCATTTCCAGGCCTTGCCGGCAGGATGGTGCCCAAGCCCGATCACGGGGAGGCTTCCTATAAGGGTTCTGGCCGCCTTGCGGGACGCAGGGCGCTGATCACCGGGGGCGATTCCGGCATGGGTCGCGCGGCAGCCATCGCTTACGCCCGCGAAGGCGCTGATGTCGCCATCAACTATCTTCCGGATGAGGAGCCCGATGCACGGGAGGTGATCGCGCTGATCCAGAAGGAAGGCCGTAGAGGCATATCGCTTCCCGGCGACCTGCGGGATGCGGCCTTCTGTGAAAAACTGGTAGAAGATGCGGTGGCTGCGCTCGGCGGCCTCGACATACTGGTCAACAATGCCGGCCGCCAACAGCAAGCAAAGTCGATCGAAGAGATCACCTACGAGGCGTTCGACGCGACTATGAAAACCAATATCTACGCAACCTTCCTCCTGACAAGGGCAGCGCTCAAGCACATGCAGCCAGGTTCCGTGATTATCCAGACAACCTCGGAGCAGGCATATGATCCTTCCGAGAACCTCGTCGACTACGCCATGACCAAGGCCGCGATGATGAATTTCACCAAATCGATGGCCAAGCAGCTCGGCCCCAAAGGCATCCGCGTCAACGGTGTCGCGCCCGGCCCAATCTGGACTCCGCTGCAGGTCAGCGGGGGCGCCACGATGGAAAAGCTGGAAAAGTTCGGAGGCGACACACCGATGGGGCGCCCGGGACAGCCGGCAGAACTGGCGTCCATCTACGTTCAGCTCGCAGATCCTGAGGCCAGTTACGCCACCGGACAAATTTATGGCGCAGCAGGCGGCGGCGGGCAACCGTAAGAGAGCGGCTTAACGCCGATGCGGACCAACGGACACGCCATCCAAGCGCTCCATTGTAAGGCAGCAGCGATGTCGATGCGAGAAATCTGATGATGGCGAACAATCGATGTCGGGCATCGGCTCGAACATGAAACTCGGAGAATGTGTCGTCGTGCTGATCACAGTCCCGCTGGGAAATGCCGCGAGTGGACTTGGCGTATTGGGCTTGCGAGGGTTCGTAACCGGTGGCGAAGAAGATCTCGGCAGGTGAGCCATCTAAGGAAGAGGTTTTGGCCATCCGAGCGACAAGGCGGAGCAGCCGGCTCCGTTCGTGCCATACGCCCATCGCAACGTCCCGCATTCACGCGTGATCGGTCCGTCTCTAAACTGCGCGAGATGAGCAAGCGGTTAGCCGACAGAGTGCGTCGAGGAGGCTGTGGAACGGGAGCAGGATCGCCGGCGCAACCACGGGCCTGCCAGAAGAACGCTCGCAAGCCGCGACAGCTCGTCTGCCTCGGCTCGCTCGATGCCGATCATATGGTTATCGGCATCGCTTGATCGGATCCAGCTCGCCCACTTTCACTTGAAGCGCCGCTATACCGCGGTTCTGCGAGTGCTGTATGATGAGCAGGATAAAAGGGTGACGAGGCTTCCGATCATGTTGGACAACATGCACCATTCCTTCGGCAGGCCGCCAATCCATCCACCAACTGACCAGACCGTCGCAGCGCCTAATGCCCTCGCCAAGACCAATCGATGTCCCGTCAGCCAGGCGACGGCTTCCGAAATAATGAGGAAAAGGCTTCGCGTTTGCATGCGTCAGAAATGGCCTACCCGGCAAATCGGTTCCACGGCCGGGGGTTGCTTGAAGCCGGAGCCTTAGTATCCTGCATCCGCATCTGCAGCAACAACTGACGCGATGGCTGTGTCTGTCCCGCCCCAGGTTGTTCGGCGATGATGGCTGCTCCATCCTTCAAACCATCATGCTCCCGGCCCATGGAACTTACTGATTCTTCGATCGTTTCTGCATACCGAGGCAATAAATCTGGAGACTGTCCATGGCAACCACATCGAGGGGACGTGCTCAGGACCGAGAAAGAGTAGCGGGCGGTCAGGATTACGAGGTTCGATATGAAGCAGGGAAGCAGGGCGTTTCTGCAGACGCGGTTAAGAGGGCCATCAAGAGCGCTGGAAACTGTCGCAAGAACGTGGAAGCAGACATCAGTCGCCGCTGAGCCGTGAAGATCGCGACGTATAATGTCAACGGCGTCAACGGCCGGCTGGAAGTCCTCCTACGGTGGTTGCAGGAGGCGGATCCCGATATCGTTTGCCTGCAAGAGCTCAAGGCGCCGCAGGATAAGTTTCCCGTCAAAGCCATCGAGGCAGCTGGCTATGGCGCCGTCTGGCATGGCCAAAAGTCCTGGAACGGTGTGGCGATCCTTTCCAAAGGACAGCACCCGCATCTTACGAGGAAAGGGCTTCCAGGAGAGCCGGCTGATGAACACAGCCGCTATATCGAGGCCATCGTCGACGGTATGGTGATCGGCGGTCTCTATCTTCCCAACGGCAACCCCTATCCAGGACCGAAATTCGACTACAAGCTACGTTGGTTCAAGCGTTTGCAGGACTATGGCAGGGAACTGCTGGAGCTGGATGTTCCAGTCGTGCTTGCCGGCGATTATAACGTCATGCCAACGGAGTTGGATGTCTATAAGCCGGAGCGCTGGACGAATGACGCGTTGTTCAGGATCGAAGTGCGGCAGGCCTATGAGGATCTTGTTGATCAGGGCTGGACAGATGCCCTGCGCCATCTGCACCCGGGCGAGCGCATCTATACATTCTGGGACTACTTCCGAAACGCCTTTGCCCGTGATGCGGGTCTTCGGATCGACCACGTCCTCCTGAGCCCTGGGGCGGCGGACCGTCTGTCGGCGGCGCAAGTCGATAGAGACGTGCGCGGTTGGGACCGCACAAGCGATCACGCGCCCGTATGGATCGAGCTCAGCGACAAGATCGTAAAGAAGAGGAGGAAATCATGACCGAGACATGGAGAGCGCGGTTGCGCGACCGGCTGGAAGATTTTGTCGACACCTTCGTGGTTGCCGGAGCGAGGCATAAGGATGTCTTGCGGGCGATCGTCGAAGAGGTCGATGAGCTGCGGATGGCGCTTGATCGTGACCCCGACCCTGCGGAAGATGGCAGTGCGGTGGTCGAGGAACCTGCAAACGACTGGCCGTCCGCTGACAAGAATTGAACCGTGGCGGCCAGCTGTCGACCGCGCAAAGCCTCGGCTGCGGTGCAGCAGTGGGTCCAACGATCGCATCGACGTGTTACCATATCGACAATCCTGACGGCACTTGTTAGACAGGAGAGCTGGGCCTTCATCACCGCCGCGCCTCCTGGCGCGCACATTTGATATGTCGTTGCGTCTGCGTTGCCTCAGCCTATGGTCTGCGCGCTTGATAGGCATGGTTAGGCGATGGGATGTTTCAGGCATTCGGCAGGCGCGGCAAGCAGCCGATTGAACCTGACGAAATCTCCATGGTTCATGGCCTCGTCAAAGATTACGGCGGCAAAAGAGCATTGGAGACCGAGTGCCGGGAGGCTCTGGAAGCAGGGAATGGGAGACCGATCAGCACAGACTGCGCCCGCTGCTCAGCGAGAACGGCAAGAATTGCTCCGAGCGTTGCTGAGGATGGCCTACAAGTTCAAAGGGCGAGATCTCTTCTGAGGGCCGGTCCGCTACAACCTACCGGTTGGCGAACTACGTCTTTCGGATGAATTGCCCTACAGCTTAGAGCTGTTACTTTATGTCAGCCGGGGTAGTAGAGTAAGATGATCGAGACCCCTGCATGCCAAAGGCTCGTCGTACCGGAATGCGACGAGCCTTTTCTTTTATCCATCCTCCGGCCGAGCCCGCCGTCTTTCAGTGTCCATAGCACAATGATCCACGACGAGAGGACGCCAGGGATGTGAAGAGAGCGCTCGAACCTGGTCCTTCACCCGAACAGACCGGTGCAATCTTGTTTGCGTTCAAGAACGTCACCGCCGGCCGCGAGAGCGGAGGTCAAAGGGGGAGACGAGGTCGTAACTGCCCGCCGAACCGCCGTCACACTATCCCTTGAGGGCTCGCGAGGTTTGCCGTCAGGATACGATGATCGATCGCACGCTTGCCCTGCACAAAGTGTTCGCCATATAGAAGTCCAATGAGCGACAATAAGATCTTCGTTGGCATCCGGCCAACACGCAGTGGACGGCGCAGCGCAACTCAGGAGCAGACTGGCCCTAAGTGTCAGTGGGAAGGGTGCGAAAGCGCCGGCACTCACCGCGCACCGGTTGGAGGCGCCGCCGACGGGCTCTACCTGATGTTTTGCGCTGGACACTCGAGACAGTACAGCAAGGGCTACGACTACTCGCCAGGCAAATCAGACCCCGTCGTCGCGAGATATCAGCTCGACGCCGCCGCTGGCAGAATTCCGGCGCGTGGCGTCAGAACAAATCACCAGGCTTTGGAGACGCCACTGCCCTCGTCGATACCCTCGGGTTCGGCAAAGTCACTGAAAGCGCGCGGAAAAGCCGTCCAGCCGACCGGCACTATTTCGTTGCGAAAGCTGAGGCCACTTGAAGCCCAGGCCTTTGACACGCTCGCGCTCCCGCGTGATGCCACCGCAGACGATATAAGACGTCGATATAAAGAGCGGCTTAAACTCGACCATCCGGACGCCAATAGCGGGGATCGGCAGTCGGAGGATCGCCTCAGGGCCACGATCGATGCCTATAGAATCCTCAAAGGCAGCGGCTTCTGTTAGGATGGCTCGCAGAGCTGGCGCATCGTCATTGCGTTTTCGATTGCAGCGCCCGAAGCTGTATTGGCGAAAACGCACCAGCTGTCCGACGCCAGCAGATCGCAGAATGAACGGATTTCCTCCTTGCTGTAGCTTGAATAGTAAATTTTTGGCGTGCCATGCAGACGAATGTATTTTGGTCGCCTGTCGAAATCGTTTGCTGGCCAGACCGGCGCAGGATCTGCAAGAACACGGTCCATCGCATATGCCTTTAATAGATCCAATGCCTCGCTGCACGAAAAGCTCGCGTGTCGTGCCTCAACAACAACCGGTCCATCATCGGCGTCGCGCATTATCTTGAAGGCCGGTGCGAGCACCTCAGCATTAAAGGCAAGCGACGGCGGCAGCTGGCAAAGAAGAGGTCCGCGCTTTTTGTCCAATGGTGCGATATCGCCAAGGAACGTCTGGAACGGCGCAGCGATGTCTCTCATCGCTCGCTCGTGAGTGACCTCCTTCGGAAGCTTTACCGAGAACAGGAATGCATCCGGTACTGCGTCGACCCATCGCGCGAAGGTGGACGGCCGGTGTCGGCGGTAGAAGGTCGAATTGATCTCTACGCCGTCGAAGATGGAAGCATATCGTGTCAGGGCGCTTCCTTCTTCAGCGAACCGATCGGCATTTTTCTTTGGAATGGACCAGCCCGCCGTAGCGATGGTCGGCAAATCGATGTCCTCGCAGCTGACAATCATCGAGGCGAAACGGAGCAGACCTGGCCCTGGTTCCACGCCAACCAACATAGATTGGAACCACCGCGCTTCCGGAACGTTTGGGGAACGACTTCAGTTTTCAGGAGATCGGCATGCGTGAAAATTCAAAACCGGATAGTTCGTCGAACACACAGAAGGACCCGGACGACTGGGTGAGTGGCGACGAGCCAATGACCGGGGCGCAAAGCTCCTACCTCAAGACCTTGTCGGAGCAGGCGCACCGTTCTGACGCCTTCTCGGAAGACCTGACAAAAGCAGAGGCCTCCAAGCGGATCGAGGACCTACGCCGCTCACTCGACCTGGAATGACGAAGGGGCGCGCCGGCGCACAAGGTGCTTTCGACGCGGCTGACTTGCGTCGGGTGCAAACGGCATTGGCAACGATCGACTATCGTGCTCTGGAGGTCTGGCCGCCGTAGCCGTCATGACATCGAAGTTCAACGCGATCGCCATCGACCGGGTCTCATTAGGGCCATGCGCGCCGCTCTGCTCGATCGAATTGTCCAAGGCATGGGGCGGGTGGCGACCTCTGCCGCCACCCAACCTGGCAGATCACACTGGCGGGGCAGCGCCTCCATGCAGCGCACCAAGCAGCCAAAGTACCAACAGGATGACAACGACAAGGCCAAGCACGCCCCCCAAGCCGCGCCCGCCATATCTGCCATGGGCGTAGTAGCCGCCGCCGCCGCCGAGGAGGAGTATAAGAACAATGATGATTATGAGTGTTGTCATTATGAGCATCCTTCGTCATTGATAGTTTTGCCATTACGGCACTGCAATCAGTTAGTTAGGGCCTAGAGTCCTTATGTCTAGGTTGCCTCCAACTTGATGCGCGAGCGAATCGGGCCCGCCTTACAAAGCCGTTCTGATAGGAGTGGCAGCTGACCCTCAAGCCTCTTGATCGCGGTGGCACCGACGTTATTTTGTCTTCACAATGGATCATTTACGCTACCAAATCTCGAAGAACCCGTTTGATCGGAATTATTCCGTCATCGACATATTTACGGGATGGCCGGCAGAGTTTCCTGGCGTCACGCTCGACTGCTTGGACGGACCAGAAGCCGACCGGATGGTCGACGTCCTCAACTTGCAGGACTTTGACCGCCGGGGGCAGTTGCGGCCATTGCGGTAGTGCCTAACCCACCTGCCGCTTTCAGATGCGGCGCAACACCCCGGCAGCGAGTGACGGCATACCGGGGCGCTGCTTGACGGGCTAGACCGACAGAGTGCTTACCGCCTTGCATTCGTGTCATTCTTCGCTTACGCCGCTTGCAGGAACATTCGCGCCGATCGGTGGGATTGCCTCTTCGCATCCCACGCGTTCTCTACCGAGACCACACATCGGAAACGGTCCGTCATGTCACGACGTCCGCCTTCCATCCCGTCGCAGGTCGACGGTGATGTGGGCGCGCGTTTGGAAAGCCGGAGAAGAATGCTAAAATATCTCAGCCGCTCTGCCTGAGAAGCTGGCCATCGTTTTTCAGGACGTGCAACAATACGAACTAGGTCGGACTGGATTGGGTTGGCCGATTGCAGCAGTTGCGGGCATACCCGGGACCACTCCGGTAGTACCTTTCGGTGAAGAAATATCCACACTGACGATCACGACGCTGCACTTCTTGCAGTCAAAAACCCGCCGCCGCCCCAAGAGGCAGGCCCGCTGAATAAGCATTCGTCATGATCACAAAGCCTGTTCGAATTGATCAACACGCTCGCCGGCGAGCTTGAGCAGCAGAACCGACATTGTGGGGTGCCTCCTTAAGTACGGCGGGCTTTTCGTAATTGCAATTTTCGTTTAAACGTCTGACCGAATTTAAGTGTCTTACCAGCTTGGAGCGCGGATCGTCCCTGTAACATGGTGGAAGAAAGCACAGGATCTCCGTTGAGCGAAACCTGTCTCCAGATACTGCGCGAGCTGGAGGAGGATCTGCCGATCTCATCAGAGGATGAATGGTTCGAAATTCGCGCCCTGCTTGACGACTTGTACAGCCATGGCGTCCGAGGCCATGCGCGTCTCAAGCGTCTGCTGTTTTCGTCCGTCATCAACCGCCGCCTTGCCCCGCAGCCCCGAAATCCGGTTCGAGCATCTTATCACTCCTGGGGCAACGGCAAGCTCAATCGCCTGATCGAGCGCAACAGTCGGTGAATTGCCCATCGTCAGGATTGGCGCCTCGGCTCAAGCAATCATCGACCGCGATACGCCTCCGACGGGAGTTGCAACTGCATCGGCCGATCGTCAACAAAATTGTGGTACACACCATGCGGGACGGTGTCGTGAGCTTCGTGCGCACGGTTTGCCGGTGTCCGTCGCGAAAGGACGCGCCCGTTGGGCGAGCGGCGCCCGCCTCGATGGACGAGCTCCGCGCAATTGTCGAGGCTTCTTTGCGGTGTTCTTTATCCCCGCAAGAGCTCGCGCCCAGGCCTCAGCGAGGTCAACCCCGGCCGACAAGACTGCAGAACTTTGAAATCTTAGAAAGACGTCGGACCTAAGTCCGATTGTTGCGTGTCGCTACTGCGTTAGCTCTGCGCTATGAAAAAACGAACGGCGCTGCTCAGCTTGGCACTTTTTGTCCTACTCGGAGTGGTCTTCTTCAGCATGTCTGAGCTCCTTGATATCGTCAGCTTGGGGCCAAGCGCCAATAGTGTGGTCAGTGGGACCCGTTGAAGACACCGCTGGATTAGCTGGCACATAGAGCGTGCAACTAAGGCGTGAGGAGGTCGTGATCGACGAGCGTAGTCGCCACGACGTTCTAAAGACGACGGTCCCGCGACAGCCGAACTGCACGCCACATGCCACCCCGGCCTGTCAAGGCACGGTCAGCGCTCCGACGACGAGGCACGAATGGGTTCTGGGCTCGTTAATTTTGTGATAGCCTCAACTCTCGCGTCGACGATTTTCAGCGAGCGGAACACGTTTCGGAGCACCGTCTCGATCTCACGCAAAAGATTGGCGACCTGGCGCGGTTGTTCCATGGTCTTCTTCATCGACCCTTCCACCAAGGCCACTCCAATGCCGATCAACTCTTTCAAGTCGTTGCCGCGAAATGTCGAGCGCTTCAGCGCATGTTGATCCGCCTCTAAGACAAGCTCTGCTGCTTCATGAACTGCCTTCCAGGCACGTGCGACCGCTGCCTTGACCTTCGCGCTGCCAGCATTGTCGTGCACCGCTGTATATGCCGCAGCCGTTGGCTCCAGTGCTGCATTTGCTGCGGCCAGAATTTCGTCGTAGCTGACTGACACATCAATCCCCTGGGCACTAAGGCAGACGATCTTTAGTTGCATGGCGGCAGAAGAAAGTCGAGATATAAGTGGCGAGGTGACGAGGGTTTCACGCGGCAAAGACCGCCGCTTGCACCGCGCCGCAATGACCGAGCAAGTTGCGACGCAAAAGGACGATTGAAGGCCTGATACCATCGAGGCTGCCGGGCAGTACCCGGCCTCCTGCGAAAGCCGGACGTTGAGATCGGCTGATGCACGTCTGCTGGCCGCGCTCTACCGCTTTCGGATGAGTTGACTAACACCTTGCTCCTCCTACTTCCGAAGGATCGCGCGCACGCCTGAGCGGGCGCAGCGAGGGAGACGTCATGATTTTTGCAAAAGCGACCGAAATCTATCGTCGAGGCGGACGAGAAGACCTCATCAATGCCATCGAGGCGTTCTCCATTGCGACGAAAGCACAAATTCTTGCCGACATCGGATTTGCAGCACCAGCGACAATCGAACCTGATGGCCCACAGGAAGAAGCAGCCGATCCGTCTTGCGACGAGATCCACTGCTTCTAGACCAGATGCTCAAAGACCCAAACGGCTTACGATTGCGTGACGCGTTGGCGAGAAGCCTTCTTCTCTCCGCAAGTGTTATGCGCAAGGATGCCGCAGAGTGACGCATCATGCCCCGAAAAAATGTCTGGCGGCGCCACGCCGCCCGACGGCGGCTTATTTGACTGCAGTCAGCGTGGCATGCATGCCCGCTTCGTAATGACCCTTGATGTTGCAGAGCAAGAGATAAGAACCTGGAGCGAGCTTGGCCTTCAGTGTGCCGTCGGCCCCAGGCTTGAGGTCGGACACTTCGCCTAGGCTCTTGAGCTGCTTCTCATCCACGCGATGCTTGCCCTTGACGACGGAGACCTGCTGGTCGGCACTCTTGAGCTTGACCAGAACCATTTCATGTTCCTCGGTCATCGCATCATTGTGGACCTTGAACAGCACGTCGCCTGCCTTCACGGTCGGCTGGTCGACGGTCAGGGTCATTGGTCCGCCGCCCTCTCCGCCTTCCGTAACCGTCACCGTTGTTGCGGCAAGCGCTGGCGTCGCGAGGCACAGCGTTAAAAGCGTAGCAAAAATGCTCTTGTTTTGCAGCATGCGTTCAGGTCTCCTGGATTGAACAAAACCAGAGGCACATAGGGGCGAAATCTGACAGTTACCTGAAATCAAGAAATAACAGAAATATTCGCGTCATCGTTCAGGCGCGAGGCAACGACAGTATTCCTGCGGGCACAGAGCGTCTGGCTGATCAACGCATGGCGACCGGAAGTCTGATCGTCACCACCAGGCCATGGCTTTGTCGCACGGCCAGTTCGACCGAACCGCCGTACATTTCAGCCAGCTCTGCCGCGATAGTAAGCCCGAACCCATCGCCTGGCTTCGACTCATCCAGCCGGCGTCCCGGAAAAAGGACGTCACCGATAAAGGCTTCCTCGATGCCCGGGCCGTCATCAGCGATGACGACGGCGACGTTGTCCTGCTCGATTGTGCTTGAGATTTGAACCTCCGAAGCCGCCCATTTGAAGGCGTTATCGATGATGCCTGCGAATATTTCGTCTGCATCCTCCGGCGAACAGTTCAGAAAGGTCCCACTCGAAACGCTATTCCTGATGACGATCTTGCGGTCCGCGTAGATCCTCGACATCATCTCCAGAATATCGTCGATCCTTGGAGCCAGCTCGATCGAAAAGTAATGACCTGCATCGGCAAAGCTGGACCGTGTCCTACCGAGGTGATGTCGGATGTTCCGGTCAATGCGCGCCACGAGCGCCCTCGACGCTCCGCTTGGATCGTTATCATCATTGAGAGCAAGACCAAGGCTTGCCACTGGTGTTTTTAGCCCATGGGCCAGGTTGGCAAACTGAAGCCTGGTCTGAGCCAGACGAAGTCTGTTGGCTTCGACCAGATGGTTGATTTCCTCCACTATTGGAAAAAGCTCGGCAGCTTGTGCTGGCGGCAGGGCGGATCGCTGCGCCGTCGCGATCTCAGCGATTTGACCGGAAAGCCTGCGAAGCGGAGAAAGTCCAAAGCGCACCTGAAGAACACTTCCGATGATCAAGCAGGCACCCAGTATCAGCATGGCGGGAACCAGAAAGACCAATGCCCTCTTCGAGGGGACGCTCAACGCAGATGAGGGGGCAGAGGCGACAATCTCCAAACCGGTTCCGCCGACAAAAGTCCTCGCGACCCGGAAGTGCAGATCCCCGCCGCGGCCGTCTTCTCCGTCGGCTGCTTGTGAGGTGCCTGTCAGCAACCGACGCCAGTCAAACGGCGACGGTGGGCTCTCGATCGTTTCGCTGCCAAGAGAACGCGACGACAGCCTTTGGCCCTTTGCCTCGACCTGCCAGTACCAACCGGAACCTTGCCGGTCAAAAGGAGGGCCATCCACAGATCCTCGCAAGCCGACACCGCCATCAGCGCCGATGACGATTGCATTGCGGATGGTCTCGATCTGAAGGTCCAGGCGTTGATCGACCTGCTCTCTGACAACGCCGGCAATGACGAACCAAAGTACAAGCGACGTGACAATCACCGCCAGCGAGGCGTAGGCGACCGAGAACCATATAAGCCGGCCCGCCATTGTCGACTGGTTTCGCATAGCGTCCCGAATCAAATCCCTTTCGTCAGCCTGTAGCCGCGCCCCCGCTCCGTCTCGATCCGGTCCGCCCCGATCTTGCGCCGCAGCCGTGCAACAATGACTTCGATCGAATTGGAATCGACATCGGCGTCGCCTTCATAGACCCTCTCGAGCAGCTCGCGCTTGTCGATGATGGTTTCCTTGCGCAGCATAAGACAGGAAAGCACGCGCCATTCAAAGGCTGTCAGCTTGAGAGGAAGTCCCGACTGCTCGAACGTCCCGAGCTGTGCATCGTAGGATATGTCGCCACATTGCACGATCGAAGCTGCGTGTCCTGCCGCGCGCCGGACCAGAGCCCGCAAGCGAAGAACAAGCTCTTCGAAGCGGAAGGGTTTCGTCAAGAAGTCGTCGGCCCCTGCCTTGAATGCCGCAACCTTGTCTGGCCATCCTTCACGCGCCGTCAGGACCATGACCGGAAAGTTACGTCCCTGGCTTCGCCATGATTTAAGCACCGTGACCCCGTCACTCTTTGGCAGACCGAGGTCGAGCACCACAACGTCATAGATTTCCGTCAAACCGGCATGCTCACCGTCCTCACCGTTTCGGGCGATATCAACCACAAAATTCTCCGCACGCAAACTGGCTGCAATGCGGGCCGAAAGATCGACGTCGTCTTCCACCAAAAGAATGCGCATGTTCAATCCATGTAATCCTATGCTCCATCCGAAATAGGGCGTTTTCGCTTAACTCAAACTGAACATGGGCGTTCAGGCTCTGTCGGGCGGTCAGGACTATAGTCGGCACGTCAAAACAACCTGGAGACCGAACATGTCGAATGACCCGGCTATTCACGAAGCGGCGCATCTGGAACGACCACAACGCGGACGGAGAGGAGCAGCACACGTAGCCGCGTTTGGCATCGCAGCCTTTGCCGTGCTCGCCATAGGAGCGGTTGGCGGAGCGGCAGCAATGAAATTCACACGCCCAAACGTCGATCTCGCACCTTTGACACCGACATCGATCTCCAGCCTGAAAGATGATTGGAGCACCGTCACGGTCAAAGGGACGGTAGCAGAAATTTACGGCAACAAGTTCATCGTTCAGGACGAGACAGGTCGCGCGCTCATCGAGACGGGGCCCGCCGGTGAGAGCGGAAGCATTGTCGCCATCAGCGAGCCTGTCAGCGTCCAGGGCCGCTTCGAACATGGCTTCCTGCACGCCAGCTACGTCGTCCATCAGAATGGGAGAACCGACGCACTTCTTCCCCCGCCTGGTCCCCCGCCTCATGGCGGGCCAATCGGCGAAGCGCTGCGTGAGTTGCGCCGTTGAAGGGCGGACTATGACCTGACGCGCGCCGATGAAACCAAACTCGTCGGCGTGCGTTAATCGGCGGCTTTCACGGAGTGGCGGGCATGATCAAATCCTTGGCTCAACCGCTTGCCGCACCGGGCAATCTCGGCTGCGCGCTGATTACCTTCAGCATTCTTGTCCAGATGACCTGCCCCTTGATGGCGGACGAACAGCCTGCGATCCCGGTCACGGCGATCGCAGCGCGAACGGCCATCCTTGACCGTGTGATCAATGGTATCGGCACGGTTTCACCTCTCCAGTCAGTGACGATCAGGCCGCGCATCGACGGCCAGGTCGTCGCAATCCTGTTCGAGGAGGGACAAATGGTGGAAAAGGGTAGCACTCTCGTTAAGCTCGACGACCGCGAGCTTTTGTCATCGCTCGCCTCTGCGCGGGCCAAGAAGGCTCAGGACGAAGCACAATTCAATAGCGCGCGAACCGACGCCCAGCGCTATGCTGCACTTGCTGATAAAGGCGTAGCCTCCGCGTCAACCCTGGAGCAAAAGACGGCATCGAGCCAACAGTCATTAGCAGCCGTTCAATACGATGATGCACTCATCAAAAATGCGCAGACCCAGCTCGGCTTCGCCACCATAACCGCGCCCTTTGCCGGGCGAGCCGGCTTTCGGCAGGTCGACGTCGGCTCGGTCGTCACCGCTGCCTCCAGCGTCGGTGTCGTCACAATCACGCAGATGGACCCGATCGGCGTATCCTTTGTCGCTCCCGGCGACCGGTTCGGTGAGATACGAGCGGCACTCGAGCGTGGCATCGCGGCCGTCAGATTGACAAGTACCGACGGCAGCAAAACCCTGGCGGAGGGCAAGCTGACGACACTGGACAATTCTGTCGATGCGTCCAATGGTTCGATTCATCTCAAGGCCACGTTCGACAATGCCAAAAGCATTCTTTGGCCAGGGCTTCCTGTCGCAACGCGACTGACAGTCGAAAAGCGCACAGGGATCGTCGTGCCTGACAAGGCCCTCGCCCGTGGACAGGACGGCCTTTATGCCTATGTCGTTGAAGCGGATGGCAAGGTGGCCCGTCGTAGCGTCAAGACGGCATTTGTCACCGACGCAATGGCGCTCGTCAGCGAAGGTATCGGCGACGGCGAGGAGGTCGTTATGGACGGCCAATCGCGTATCGGTGACGGCGCAAAGGTTGTCGTCACCCGTTGGAGCGGTTCGCCTACCGGCCAGCTAGCCGGAGCGACCAAACCATGAAAATCGAGGAGAACAGCGACACTTCGAGGTCGCGGGGCTTTTTCGACTTCTTCATCGCTCATCCGGTTGCAACCGGTCTGATCATGAGCGGTATCTTTCTTCTCGGGGCGTTATGCTACCCTTTCATGCCGGTATCGGCACTACCGCAAATCGACTTCCCGACGATCCAAATCGAAGCCAATCTTCCAGGCGCTTCACCTGAAACGATGGCCGCCAGCGTTGCGCAGCCGATAGAGGACGCCCTGTCGCATGTGTCCGGCATTAGCGAAATGACCTCTAACAGCTCACTCGGCACCAGCTCCATAACTGTGCAGTTTGGGCTCGACCAGAATATCCAGACAGCAGCAAGCGATGTGCAGACGGCCATCAGTGAAGCGGCAGGACAGCTGCCTAAAGACATGACGTCTCTGCCAAGGGTTCATAAGGCAAACCCGGCCGATGCACCTGTCATGCAGCTCTCAGCATCGTCCGACGTGCTTCCTCTTCCTGAACTCGACGAATTTATCGAGCGCAACGTCGCCTCGAAGATCGGCCAGGTCGCCGGCGTCGCCTTTGTCAACATTGGCGGCAAGCAAAAGCCTGCAATTCGGATTTCAGTCGATCCTGGGAGATTGGCGCAGGCTGACGTCACGCTGGAAGACGTTCGAAGCGCGATCGGCAATCTCAGCCTTAGTGCACCCAAAGGCAACATCGACGATCCAACCCGGACCTTCCCGATCTATACAAACGATCAGATCGGGAGCAGCGCTGAATGGAATGATGCGGTCATAGCTTACAGAAATGGCGGCCCCGTACGTATCCGCGACATTGGCCTGGCCATTGATGGCGCAGAAGATAACAAGATGGCGCATTGGACGAACGGCACGCGTGGCATTGCGCTCGACGTCTTTCGACAACCAGGGGCCAACGTCATCGCCGTGGTGGATGCGGTAAAGGAGCAGCTGCCAGCGTTGCAAGCCTCGCTTCCAAAGTCGATCCGGCTGGAGTTGGTCACTGATCGAACGACAACGATCCGTGCATCCGTGGACGACGTCCAGTTCACCTTGATGCTGACGATCGGTCTCGTCGTCGCCGTCATTTTTATCTTCCTGAGGAGCCTCAGGGCGACCATCATACCCGCCCTGACCCTGCCAATCGCGCTTGCGGGCTCGCTCGCACCCATGTGGGCCCTTGGCTTCAGCTTGGACAATCTTTCCCTGATGGCTCTCGTCGTGGCGGTCGGCTTCGTTGTCGATGATGCCATCGTCATGCTAGAAAACATCACGCGTCATATCGAGAAAGGCGTCGAACCGGAGGAAGCGGCCAGGCGGGGCTCTCGAGAGATCGGCTTTACGATTGTCTCGATCAGCCTGTCCCTGATTGCCGTGCTGATCCCGATCCTGCTGATGGGCGGTATCGTCGGACGACTGTTTCGGGAATTCGCCCTGACACTCACAATCGCAATCGCCATATCGGCGCTCGTCTCAATGACGCTGACACCGATGCTGGCATCGAAATTCATCCGCCCCGTCAACCCGATGCAGGAAGGATGGTTCCATCGCACCGGCGAGGCGTTGTTCGAGACCCTGACCGCCGGCTACGTCAGATCGCTCCGTCCCTTCATCCGCCATCGCTTCCTGACGCTGGCGCTGTTCTTGGCCACCCTTGGTTCAACTGCTTACCTGTTCATCACAATTCCCAAAGGCTTTTTCCCCGAACAGGACACCGGGTTTATCGGTGGATTGTCTCAGGCCTCGCCCGATATCTCATTCACGGAAATGGCCAAGCTGCAGGAGCGCGTCAGCGCCATCATCCTGAAGGATCCGGCGGTCTACTCGGTCTTCATGGACATTGGCGGGGGCAATGGCGGCAATGCACTCAATCAGGGGCATGTCAACATCACCCTTAAAGCTCTGAATGAAAGAGACGCCAGTTCCAAACAAGTCATCGACAGGCTGGGAGAAGCGCTCAATGCTCAGCAGGGGATAAAGCTTTTCATGTCGTCGGCCCAAGACATCAATATCGGCGCACGTCCAGCGAAGACCCAATATCAGTTCACGTTGCAGGACGCCGATATCGCAGAGCTCGGCAACTGGGCCAAAAAGGTCACCCATCAGTTGCAAAGCCTTCCAGAACTGCGTGATGTCGGCAGTGACCAGCAGGCCGACGCACCCAACCTCTCCATCAAGATCGACCGGGCGGCAGCAACGCTTTACGGCGTATTACCATCGGCGATCGACGATACGCTCTATGATGCCTTCGGTCAGCGTCAGGTCGCATCCTATTCAACACAGACCGATACGTTCCGGGTCATCCTCGAAGTCTTGCCAAACCTGCAGCACGACATAGCAACTCTGGACCGGCTGTCGGTACGTGCGAGCAACGGCAACCTCGTGCCCCTGTCGGTCGTTGCCAAGTGGTCGACAGACGGCGTCTCGCCTGTCTCGATTGCCCATCAGGGTCAGTCACCTGCGGTGACGATCTCTTTCAATCTCGCGCCTGATATTGCTCTGGGTGATGCAACAAAGGCGATTGAAGCCGCAGTCGCCGGCATGCATCCGCCTGCCTCTCTGGAAACGAGCTTTGCGGGCAGCGCGAAAGCTTTCAAAGAGTCACTCGCAACCGTACCGCTATTGATCGTCGCTTCCCTTGTTGTTGTCTATATCATCCTCGGGGTCCTTTACGAGAGCCTTGTTCATCCGCTAACCATTCTTTCAACACTGCCATCGGCTGGTCTTGGCGCGCTGCTCGCGTTGAAGGTGGCGGGTTTTGATTTCGGACTTGTTGCGATGATAGGCGTCATACTGCTGATTGGCATCGTCAAGAAAAACGGGATTATGCTTGTGGACTTTGCCGTTCAGGCCGAGCGGGAGGGCTGCGGGAGCGAGGAGGCGATTGTCCAGGCGGCGCAGATGCGCTTTCGGCCGATACTGATGACGACGATGGCAGCCTTGCTTGGAGGCCTGCCCCTTGCTATCGGGCACGGAGTGGGATCGGAACTGCGCCAGCCGCTCGGCTACGCGATCGTTGGCGGCCTGCTGGTCAGCCAGTTGCTGACACTGTACACGACGCCCGTGATCTACCTCTTGCTCGACCATTTACGCCGGTCGAACTGGGCCGAGGTCAAGGAAAAACCGGCGCAGATCGCGCAGTGAGATACACTCCGGAATGCATATGAACCAGTCAGCTCTTACCCTTACAATTGCTGCAGGAACTGCGGCTGGCGTCGTCATTCGCCCTTTCCGGCTACCTGAAGCCGTCTGGGCCGTCCTAGGCGCAGGATTGATCCTTGTCCTTGGTATCCTCAATCCGGCGGAAATCTGGGCGGGCGTGGCAAAGGGAATTGATGTTTACCTGTTCCTGATCGGCATGATGCTGCTGTCCGAACTTGCTCGCAGAGAAGGACTTTTCGACTGGGTCGCGGCAATTGCCACATCCCGTGCCAAGGGATCGCCGAAAAAGCTGTTTGCGCTTATCTACGCCGTCGGAGTGGTCGTAACAGCTCTTTTGTCGAACGACGCGACCGCCGTTGTCCTGACACCCGCCGTTTACGCCGCTTGCCGGGCCGCCAAGGTCAACGACCCGTTACCCTATCTCTTCATCTGCGCCTTCATTGCAAATGCCGCGAGTTTTATCCTGCCAATTTCCAACCCCGCAAACCTCGTTATCTTCGCTGGCGGCGAAATGCCCTCACTGGGCCGCTGGCTGGCGACGTTTTTCGCTCCGTCGATTGCGGCAATCCTGATAACGTTTGTGGCGCTCTACGTCATGCAGCGCAAGGCATTGTTGTCGGAGACCTTGGCCGCCGATATTCCGACACCTGCATTATCATTTCCGGCGAGGCTTGCGGGCATCGGCCTCATTGCAACCGCCTTTGTCCTCGTTGGAGCATCGGCTGCACATCTGGACTTGGGGTTGCCCACCTTTATCGCCGCCACGGTCACCACGCTCATCGTTCTTACTGTTGCCCGGCAAAATCCATTTGGCATCGTCCGCGCGATCGACTGGAGTGTTATTCTCCTGGTGGCTGGTCTTTTTGTCGTGGTAGAGGCTATCAATCAGACCGGGATGACCGCTTCCCTTGCAAGCGAGTTGACGGCGATCAGTGCCTATTCTGAGTGGCAGGCAGTAGCGATCACAGGCATCGGCTTGGCCTTCCTGTCAAACCTCGCAAACAATTTGCCGGTCGGATTGTTCGCTGGCGGCGTTGTCAATGCAGCCCATCTTTCCGACCGGCTGGCGGGGGCGGTACTCGTCGGCGTCGACCTCGGCCCCAATCTCTCGGTCACCGGATCACTGGCAACCATACTATGGTTGTCTGCTCTCCGACGCGAAGGCATCACCGTAAGCGCGTATACCTTTCTAAAGGTGGGGGCGGTCGTGATGATCCCGGCGCTGATTGCTTCGCTGGCTGCGCTTTAGAAACCTGGCGATGCCGTTGATCTGAAGGCAACCCTTATTGGGCCGTAAAGAACGTCAAAAGAACCTTGCCTTTTTCACCAAGCAGGCACACAAACCGGTCCGGCGCGCCCGTCTTATCTTTTCGGGCGATATACGCCTCACCGAGGACCACTGTCTTGACCGGAACGTCCTCGACACGGGTGTCAGCTTTACTGACGGCGATGCTTTCCATGTCGAGAACAAGATCGGTGATATCAGGAGCGCGCTCGCGCAACGCCAGCAGACCAGTTGACCTGCACGCATCGACAGCAGGATCTGTCAGGGACTGGGCTGAGGCGCCTGACGCAATCAGGCAGATCGTGAAGGTGGCAAACAGTCTTTCAAGCATCTTATCTCCTTGCGTAAAATCTGCCAGCGCACGAGATTTTCAGTCCGGCAGCGCATAAATGCGTCGACGCGATCAATCGTTCCCGCGCCGTGGAACTCTTTCCGACTGAACACCGTTTATGGGCGCCAGGTGCTGACCTGAGCGCAGTTTTCATAGGAGTTTTCATGAAGCTTATCCCTATCGCCGCCGCCCTCTCGATCCTCTCCGCAGGCGCCGCCTTCGCGCAGCAGACCGTTGCCCCGGGCGCGGATGCGATAATGGCTGGCCCTGGCATCGCCATGGGCAAGGCGGCGACCATGCCGCTGAAATATGTCGAGATCAAAGATGCCGACATTGTAACGTCCAAACTGATCGGCGTGGAGATCTACAACAAGGCGAATGAGGACGTCGGCGAAATTTCCGATATCGTCATTGGTGACGGCAAATCGGTAATTGGCGTGGTGGCGAGCGTCGGTGGTTTTCTCGGTATTGGTGAAAGCTACATCGTCATCGATCCGGCATCGTTGGCCCTGGCAGACGATAACGGCACTTGGAAGGCTTACGTGGACACCAACAAGGACGATCTGTCTAAGGCTCCGAAGTTCGACTATTCGAAGCTGAAAAAGTGATGTTTTAGGGAGTGGGGCACGCTACGCGAAAATCAGGCGTGCCCCGAATAGCGCCACGATATCTCAACCCCGTGACGCTATTAGAGTTGCGGGAAAATGGTAAAGGAATAATGAAAAGGGCTCGCAATAGGTTCGAAGGCGCGCCCTTATTGCCATTTACGCCGCAGGTTCCCCACCAAACACGGCCGCATTGGGATATCGCAACATAGGATTGCCAGACCGCTTATAGCCGCTTGCGGCCGTTGGATCGGTCCAGGCTCAACGACCCTGTGGCGTGTGCGTGACCGGCCGAGCCTAATACAACCACATCTTCATGCAGGCATTTCGCACTTTTGATATGCTGCGGGACGTCGCAGCGACGACAAACGGTGCATTTCGCTAGGGAGCTGGTTCACACCGCACCCGAGCCTGAGCATCGACCAAACGGGAGGGATCGACATTGGATAAAACGCCGGCCAAAGAAGGGCATGAGGCTGAGACCCGTTTGACCCCCGAGCAGATGGAAGACGCGCGCAAAGCGTATCTGCTTCGGCGTTTCTGGATCAGTGGCCGCGAGTACTGGGGTCGCAACGGAGACCGGCTGGCCTGGGCCTCATCGATTGGTCTCCTCCTCCTCATAGCCATCAACGTTGCCTTCCAGTATGGGATCAATGTCTGGAACCGTGGCCTCTTCGACGCCATTGAGCAGCGCAATGCGTCGACAGTCTACTTTCTTGGGGCGGTGTTTCCGCCGCTCGTTCTGGGGTGCGTCGCAGTCGTTACCATCCAGGTTTACGTGCGCATGCTCATACAGCGACGCTGGCGATCCTGGCTTACGAAAGCGCTGATTGCTCGCTGGTTGGCAAACGGGCGTTATTACCAGCTCAATCTTATCGGCGGCGATCACCAGAACCCGGAAGCGCGGCTATCGGAAGATATGCGCATCGCTACCGAATCCCCCGTCGACTTTGTCGCCGGCGTGATCGCTGCGTTCGTCTCGGCGTCCACCTTTATCGTCGTGCTATGGACGATAGGCGGCGCCTTGCGCCTTCCTATTGCGGGGATGACCATCACGATTCCGGGCTTTCTCGTCGTGACAGCGGTTATCTACGCGCTCGTAACTTCCGGTTCGATCACATTTATCGGAAGACGGTTCGTTCGTGTCTCCGAAGCAAAAAATCAGGTCGAAGCGGAATTTAGGTATACCCTGACCCGTGTACGCGAGAATGGTGAGAGTATAGCCCTTTTGGGTGGCGAGGAAGAAGAGCGCAACGATCTTGACAAAACATTCGCCAATGTGCGCCAACAGTGGCGGCTGCTCGCCCATCAGCATATGCGCACAACGCTTGTTTCGCATGGCTCCATGCTGATCGCGCCGGTGGTCCCGGTGCTGCTGTGTGCACCCAAATTTCTCGATGGCAGCATGACGCTTGGGCAGGTCATGCAGGCAGCGTCGGCCTTCACCATCGTCCAAAGTGCGTTTGGGTGGCTGGTCGACAACTACCCGCGGCTTGCCGACTGGAACGCCAGTGCCCGCCGCGTGGCGTCGTTGATGATGTCGCTGGACGGGTTGGAAAACGCTGAAAAGAGCCAATCCCTGGATCGGATCAAGCGCGGCGAGACAGAAGGCGAGGCCATGCTCAGCTTGAACGACGTCTCGGTCGCGCTCGGAGACGGGACCGCTGTCGTCAAAGAGACGCAGGTCGAAGTCGGACCGGGTGAACGCGTGCTGGTCGCCGGAGAATCGGGATCAGGAAAAAGCACCTTGGTGCGAGCGATCGCAGGCCTGTGGCCGTGGGGCGGAGGCAGCGTCAATTTCCATCCCGGCAAGCAGCTATTCATGTTGCCGCAGCGGCCTTACATCCCCTCGGGCACGCTCCGACGTGCCGTATCCTACCCGCAGCCCGCGGACAGCCATACGGAAGACGAATTGCAAACCGCTCTAGAGAAAGTCGGACTGGGTCATTTGATCGAGAAAATCGAAGAAGATGCTCCGTGGGACCACACCTTGTCCGGCGGCGAAAAGCAGCGACTAGCCTTCGCGCGCCTGCTGCTCAACGACCCCGACATTATCGTGCTTGATGAGGCAACCTCGGCGCTTGACGAAAAGACACAGGACAAGATCATGGAAATGCTGATCGACGAGCTGCCGGGCGCAACAATCGTAAGCGTTGCCCACCGCGCCGAACTGGAAGCCTTCCATAGCCGTAAGATCACGCTTGAGAAGCGTGAGGGCGGAGCGAGGCTCGTCAGCGACGTCGATCTAGCACCCTACGGAAAACAACGCAACGTCCTGACCAAGCTCACCAAATATTCTCGCAAACTGAAGAAGGTCCCATAGGCAGCAAGGCTTAACTGGCATGTGCGGGCGTCCCAAAGCCAGCCGAGAGCGCGCGGGTGCCATCATAAGCAAACTGCCAGGGATCGATTCCGCCACACGGCCCCTGCAGTCGCGGCAGCAAGGGGGACCGGCCGCAGGAGGGCGGAGCGGCCGGTCCCGCGTCGCAGCACGAGCGACGCATCGCGCAAACGCGCGTATCCGCCGTTGGCGGCTCGGCGGACTTTGCTGTTACGTTCGAGATAGTCCTTAGATCAGTTCTGCGGCCGCCCTCTCGCCAACAGGCGCTGCAGCGTACGGCGATGCATGTTCAATTGCCTGGCGGTCATCGAGACGTTTTTTCCCGTCGCCTCGAAGACGCTGTTGATGTGTTCCCAGCGCATCAATTGCGGCGAGGTCAGCGGGACGTCAGTGCGCTCTGCAGTCGGTCTGGTGAAACCCAGAACTTCGAGAATCTCATCGGCATCCGCCGGCTTGCTCAAAAATTCAGTTGCGCCCAGCTTGACGGCAGTTACGGCAGCCGGAACACTTCCATAACCAGTCAGGACCAGGATTTTCGAGAAGGGGAATTCTCTTTGCATCGCCGTGACCAAGTCGAGGCCGCTTTCATCACCGATCCGCAAATCGGTGATCAGGACGTCGAAATCACGGGCGGACAAGGCGGCGTAAGCAGCATCGAGACACGTAGCGGTCGCGGCACGGAAGCCTCGGTTGGACAGAGCAAGTGCAAGCCTCTGCGCGAAGACCTTATCATCGTCGACGATCAGAAAACGTGCCTTCGGTTCCTCGGCTTGGGTCATCCTAACCCTCCGTTTCAGTTACCCCGCTATTACGGTGAGATCACCCTCCCGGATCGCATCGCCGCAAAAGCATCTACCAGGCAATCGCGCTGCCGTCATAGGCGAAGAACCCGCCGTTTTGTGCAGACGTGAGACCGTCTGCGGCATGAAGTATCAGCCTTGAGGCTCGATCCGGCGCTTGTCGCTCGTGGCCGCCCGAAAATGGCTCCGTCAGTGTCGTGGCGACCGTACCGGGGTGGATAGCGACGAGGATGGCATGTGGCTTCGTCCGCGACAGTTCGATAGACGTGGTTTTGACTATCTGATTGAGGGCTGCCTTTGCGCTTCGGTACGAGATCCATCCGCCCAGTCTGTTGTCGCCGATCGATCCGACCCTCGCAGAGAGGACGACAAAGAGAGAGCGTTCCTTTCGCGGCAGCAGCGGGATAAAGTGTTTGAGCACGATCGCTGGCCCGATGGCATTGGTCGAGAACTGCTTTGCCATAATGTCATGATCGATCTGCCGGATGGCCTTTTCCGGACCGTGGCCATCGATCGTGAGAGCTCCTGTGGCGCAGATCATCAGGTGAAATGTCCGTGCGCCGAGGGTGGCGGCATGCGCCTTCACCGTCCACTCCTTCTCGACCTCCAGCCCATCATCCGATCGAGACAACCTGACGATTTCGCCAGCCCTCGGATCCTGACGGATCGCTTCGGCAATTGCAGAACCAATTCCTCCCGAAGCGCCTATGACAATCGAAGCATATCCTTCGGGAAGCGAACGCATGGAAAACACGGATTGCCCTCTCACTGCATGTAAGGTCGCCGATGTCTCGCGGTGCTCGATGGTCTCATCGACGGAGGCCTTCTCGATATGCGCTATACGGTTAAGGAAAGTGCGCGGATCGACCAGCCACACATAATTATTGACTTGAGGGTGGTACGCCTGACCTGACGGCCCTTCGTCTCATGATCGGAAATTGATCTGTCATGCGAGCGGCTGCTATGCGTCGCAACCAATCAAAGATGTCTTACGAAGGAACCCGGCGGCGGCGTCTTCGTTTGTAATGCTGTTATGAGGCTGAAGACGAAGCTATCGTTGGTGTGCACGGCCATCGCAGTGCTTATGGCGGCGATCGCTGCTGCATATGTGCTCCCTACGGTGACGGGCATGGAGCGCCCCAGAAACTTCGACGTCCCGTGATTGTCAGCTGTCCCCTCATTCTCGCGCACGAGGTTTTGACCGGTCCAGAGGACACGCCGGACCGGTCGATCGTCAGCGTTACTGAGCGGCAGGCGCTGCCGGCTTCTCCGGCGCGGCTGCGGGCTTCTCCGCGGCAGGCGCCTCGACTGCAGGAGCATTGACAGTAACGCTCGTGCCGCCGCCACCCTTTCCGCCGTGAATATCGATTACTCCGGTGAACAGCAGCAGAGCGCCGATGGCGACAACTGCAAGGACAACAGCAACCGCCCAGCCACCGTTGCCACCGCCTGTGTTAATAACTGTTGGCCCGCGATCTTCCATATCCAATCCTCCTCTTGAGCGATAACCCAGCACAGCATTTCATAGAAATTCCAGTGCCTTAGGCTTGTTTCTGCCAACAGATAATTCGATCGGCGACTGTTTGTTCCAAATGCGGTCGCCGGTCAGACCAAGGTCCGGGGTGGGTCGCACCGATTGAATGATGTTTGAGGTGGACGACCACCGCCCTGCGATCGCTCAGGCAATCTTTCCTCCAGACCAAGACGTCTCGAGGATTGACTGTCGGATAAGCTACGCTTGCAATGAGCCGCTCGTCGAAGCCGCGGACGGCGATCGGGACATGACCTGCGCTCTCAAGATGTCAGCGCCCTTTCCAGGACAAATCTCGCCCGCCGCGGTCTCTGACCCAGCACAGGTAAAGCGGCGTCAACTCGTCGCCAAAGTTTGCTCGCACGGGATCCGCCGGGCTGACGTTACCAGCGGTGATTGCCGGTGGTGTCCTGTCCACTTGTCAGACGCTCATCATGACGATCTTGCGCGCCGATACGCGATGCATTTGGCCATGCACGCGCGCCGACGCCGATCCTCACGACGCCACCATCCGTCGTCAAGACATCACGGGAGGGCCAAACATTTCGACAGGACGAGGGCCAAGCCATCGATCGTGAATGGCTTCGCCAGCTGAAATGCATCCTCGATGCCGGAGGCCGCCCTGGCGCTGTCATCGCCGCTCGCAAAGACAATCCGCACTGTTGGCCATCGCTCTCGGACACGTTTGGCCAGATCCGTCCCTGCCATCCCGGGAAGCCCGACATCAGTCAGCAAAATGTCGATCTGTTCCTCTTCTAGAACGGCGAGCGCATCTTCAGCCGAGCCGGCTTCATGAACGGTATGGCCGAGCTCGCTAATCATGTCGACGGTCGCCATCAGGATCAGCGGCTCATCTTCGACCACAAGGACCCTCGTCGCTCCCGCCTCTTGATCCGGTTCGCCGTGTAAAGGCGTTTGCTCCTGCCGTTCGATCCGTTCGACAGCGATCAGGTGCTGGCGGGCATTACTAAGGACATGTCGTATTTTCCGAGCAAGAGCCTCTCGGGTATAGGGCTTTGACAGAAGTTCGACGCCGGCATCCAGCCGGCCACCGTGGACGATGGAATTTTCCGTGTATCCTGAGGTGTAAAGCACTGCCAGACCAGGCAACATTGCCTTTGCCTTGCGGGCGAGTTCTGTGCTGCGCATAGGCCCCGGCATCACGACGTCGGTGAACAGCAAATCGATCGGCATCCCGCTGTTGACGATGGCAAACGCCGACTGGGCGTCATGCGCCTTGAGAACGCGATACCCGAGATCGGTTAGAAGAGCGACGGAAGTCTCCCGCACAGCCTCGTCGTCTTCGACCACAAGAATGGTCTCAGTGCCTCCCTCAACCGGCATGGCACTCAGGTTCGCCACTCCGTCCTCGACCTGCATCGTTCGCGGCATATAGAGCTTGATCGTCGTACCATGACCGACTTCGGTGTAAATCTTGAGATGGCCACCAGATTGCTTCAGGAAGCCGTAAACCATGGATAATCCAAGGCCGCTTCCCTTGCCTTCTGACTTTGTGCTGAAGAACGGTTCAAGCACATGGTCGATGATATCATCGGCGATCCCCGATCCTGTATCTGTTACCGCCACCAGTACATATTGGCCGGGCCGGACGTCTTCCTGCGCACGGGCGTAATCGTCATCAAGCACCGCGTTCGCTGTTTCGATTGTCAGGCGTCCGCGCCCATCCATTGCATCCCTGGCATTGATTGCCAGATTGAGAATCGCGTTCTCAAGCTGACCCGGATCAATTAAGGTGTTCCACAAGCCACCAGAAACGATGGTCTCGAGCTCGACCTCCTCGCCCAGCGCGCGCCGCAGCATGTCGTCCATGTTCTGGATTAACTTGCGGCAGTTGATGACCTTCGGTTCAAGCGGCTGGCGGCGACCGAATGCCAGGAGTTGGGATGCCAATTTCGCGCCTCGGGCAACGCCGGACAAGGCGTTTTCCAGACGCTGCTGCGCCCTCGCGTTTCCGTCGACATCCTTGGAGAGGAGCTGAAGGTTTCCGCTTACAACCTGCAAGAGATTGTTGAAGTCGTGTGCAACACCGCCCGTAAGATTTCCAAGAGCCTCCATCTTTTGCGCCTGGCGCAAGGCCATCTGCGCGGTTTCGCGTTCCACGGTTTCTTTTTCAAGCTGTAGCAGTGCGGTTCGAAGTTCGTGCGTACGCTGCTCAACCCGCTGTTCAAGAGTATGGTTGAGGCTCTGGAGCTGATCCTCCGCCCTCTTCTGGTGCGTTACGTCGAAGCCATCAACAAATATCCCTGTGACCTGGCCATCCGTCCCAACGATCGGCTGATAGATCAGGTTGATGAAACGTTCGTCCGGCTCCTTGTCGCCCTCTCGCTGCAAAAATACCTGCAGGTTCCGACCGATATAGGGCTTGCCCGACTGGAACACGCTATCCAGCAGCTCAATGAAGCCCTGTCCAGCAACCTCTGGAAGCGCGTCTTTGACACTCAAGCCGAGAAGCTGCCGGGGGCCAACCAGTTGCAGGTAAGCATCATTGACAAGTTCGAAGACGTGATCCGCTCCGCTTAAAATGCACATGAAGCTTGGCGCCTGCTGGAACAGCTCTCGCATCCGGTCTCTCTCGGCGGTGCGAAGCTCGACTTCCGACGACAGCTGGCGATTAAGCAGCTCAAGAGCGATTGCCGCTTGCTCTCTCATCTGAGCTGCCTCGCTGAGAGCTTCCGCTCGCCGGCGCTCGGTTTCGAAGGCTTCGGCGCTGGCCAGGCGAGACGCAATCTGCCCCGCGATGAGCTTCAGGAAGTCGACATACTCGTCGCTGATCGCGCGGTGATAGTTGAGGCCGCTGATGAGTACGCCCTTGGGATTGTCCCCGCCCTGGCCGATCAGGGGAACGATAGCCGCTTTCTCGGGCGCCCTTGGCCATGGTCCGGATGGAACACTATCGGCTTCTGTCAGGTCAACCAGATCCACCACTTGATCTGTCCAAGCGCGTTTTAAATTCCAAAGCCCGGAACCGCCCGTGACGATGCAGGGCAACAAAGGATGGTCATCCGACCCGCCACTTATCCATTGCCGTCTGGCGTTGCCATGCTCATCGAACAAATAAAGTGCACTGAACGGAAGATCCTGAAGATTTTCTGCGAGAGCGGAGAAGGACGCTTCGACGACCTCTCGCTGAGTGTCGGCAGCTGCAAGTCCCGAAGCCAGTGCTCGCATCGTCGAGATACGTCTTTCGCCGATGACCCTCTCGGTCTCCTCGGCCACTGCGCAGAACACACCCTCAACCTTGCCGCTGTCGCCAATTAACGGGCTGTAGGAGAACGTGTGATAGGTTTCTTCAGAGTAACCGCTGCGTTCGAGCAGAAGCAACAAAGCGCGGTCCCAGGTCGACTGCCCGGTCTCATAAACGGTCTCCAGGCGCCCTTTGATATCGTCCCAGATTTCCGCCCAGAGAATTTTGGTGGGTACGGCAAGCGAATTGGGATGCTTGTTTCCAAGCGTTGGCCGGTAGGCATCATTATAGAAAAATGCGATCTCAGGTCCCCAGCCGAGCCACATCTCGAACTTCGACGTCAGCAATAACCGCAAGGCGACCTTCAGCGCTTCCGGCCATTGGTCGGGCGCTCCAAGCGAGCTGCTCGCCCAATCATGCTGGCGCATCATTCGCGCCATCTCGCCGTCACCGACGAATATGTCCGAGTATCGGTCAAGAGCTTGTGTATTCATCACATCCCCGGCAGACTATTGCAGGACCGACTTAGGCCATTGATAACGCTTGTCCAGCCCGCTAGTTCTGAAGGCCACGTTTTTTTGCAGGAAGAGATCTAAGATGGGTGAAGGGTCGCAGCCGGAATGGAGCGCGAATGAACTCAGGCTGGCGATCGAGTCGGCTGGCGTCGCACTCTGGAGCTGGATGGTGGATGATGACACGTTCGTTATGGATGCCAAGGCCTACGAGCTCTGGGACATCGCTGCAACAGAGCAACTCACCTTCGAACACCTTTCCGCCAAGGTCCATCCCGCCGACCGCGATCGGGTCAGAGCCGCCTTCGTAGCGACCCGTGCCATCGACGGTGCCTTTGAAATTGATTTCCGCATTCTGACCGATGCATCCGATGTCCGATGGATTTCCGCTAGGGGCCGGGGGAACGACGGCAATGCCGCCACGAAGAAAATGACTGGCATCTTTCTGGACGTGACAGGTCGCAAGCAGGCCGAGGAGGGTCATGAGCTTCTCGCGGGCGAGATGAGCCATCGCGTGAAGAACTTGCTGGCCCTAGCAGCCGGTCTGACGAACATTACGTCGCGGTCCGCCGAGACCAAGGAGGAGATGGCAAAGCAGCTGACACAACGCCTGACTGCGCTTGGCCGCGCCCACGAGCTCGTTCGGCCTCTGCCGAATGGGCAGGGCAACGCGGCTCTGCTGGGGGATCTGTTCAGCGTAATCTTGGCGCCCTATGACGATGTCGGTGCCTTTGCGGGACGTATCCGCGTCGCTGTCCCGCGCATGGGCCTCGGCGAAAAGGCTGCGACAAGCCTTGCCCTCGTCATTCATGAGCTGGCAACAAATTCCCTAAAATACGGCGCGCTATCGAATGATACCGGTTTGCTTGACATATCCGGTAGCGTCAACGATGAGGAGGTCGAAATTGTCTGGACGGAAAGCGGAGGTAATCGAACCTCGACACCGGTGTCGACAGAGGGATATGGAAGCAGGCTCCTGCAGCGAACCATTTCCGGCCAACTCGCTGGTTCGATCGACTACAACTGGATAGAGGGAGGTGTCGTGGTAACGCTGAGGATGAGAGAAGCTCACCTCACGGTATAGCCCGGCAGCCCCACTGGCGTCCTTTTCGCGATGGATCCGGATGTCGTCGGCTATCGGCTCATGACGGCTATAGGGATTGTCAGCAATACCACAAGGCCGTCCCGCATGAACCATCGCTCGATCGTGCCCATGAGCTGAGCTTCGACAGTTCTTGCAACCATCCGAGTGCCGAATCCCTTTCTGGTCGGTATTCCAGCAACGGGCGGCCCGTCAACTTCTCGCCATGTGATCTTGAACGCGTCGCCGTCACAACGACACTGAAGATCGATGTGACCATCCACGCTCGAGAGAGCCCCGTACTTCGCTGAATTCGTCGCAAGCTCGTGAATGACAAGGGCGAGCGCCGCGGCCGTCTTTCCGCCAACGGAGACAGACGGGCAGGAAAAAATCACCTGGCGTTCATCCCGTTTGAACGGCGCCAGCAATGCGTCAATCAAGCCAGCGAGCCCGCTTGCAGACCCGTCACTATCGGGGCCGGCATTGATGATGAAATCGTTCGCTTTGCTAAGCGCTTGTATCCGTCCGGTAACGCTGCGCACGAAGCCATCCAGATCGGTCTCAGTCCGCGAGGACACAACAAGCAGGCTGGAGATCACTGAGAAGATGTTTTTGATCCGGTGGGCGAGTTCGCCGTGGATGAGCGCCCTTTGTTCATCGAACCTTGCAAGTTCCATTACCCGCTCCCGCAAGGCAATCTGTTCCTCGACGAGCTTGCCGAAGTCCATAAGGATGGTTTGCTCGCGGGCTGTCCACCGGCGGGGTTGAGAATCGATCGCGCACAAGGACCCGATGACATGTCCATCCCCGCCATCAGAGGAACGCCGAGATAAGCGCGGACATTCAGTTCCGGAACCGCCAAGTTGTCACAAACGAGCGGGTCAAGCGTTGCATCATCGATGACAAGCGGCGCGGCCCGATGGACGACGTGCTGGCAAAAGGAATGCGTCAGCGGCGTTTCGCGCTCCGTCTTCCACGGTTCTGGAAGACCGAAGGTGCTCTTGAAAAACTGGCGCTTGCTATCGACAAGTGAAACGAGCGCCACGGGAGCAGACAAAGTTGTCGCGACAAGCCGGGTCAAGCGGTCGAAGCGCTCCTCCGGGCTGCTATCCATCAGATCGGTCCGGTAGAGAGCATCCAGACGCCCGATGGCGTGATCGATCGAATGATCATTTTCGGATGAAGCCTTCGGTGGGTGGGTCAAATAGTCGCCTCGGACGTTGCTTAGGATTTCTACCAGCCGCCACGGCGGTGTTCTGCCCACGATCAGCAGTCTTGCGTTACATTTTAGCGCTTGCGAAAGCAAGCGAATGTCTTTGTGCCGCGACATCACCGCCTCCACCGCGATGATCATCGTCTGGCTGGTGATGAGATCGCCAACTCATCTCGATCGTCCACATGAGGCTAAGGATGGCCATGCGCTCGCAGGGCAAAGCCGGTGTAATTGTCGCCTCCCTGCATTTGCAGAAGTCCCAACCTGCTAATGATCTGACCGTTTCATCCAGAGCCAACATCGCGGGATCAAACTTCGACAAAAGAGCACCGGACAAGCCCGGCAACGCCGGCAACCTAAGGCCAACCAGGACGTCAAGTCGCCGCAGGGATTGTGGCCGCGATCTCGAAACTTGCCCAGGACAGGATACGACTTTTCCTGAGTGCGAAACAGGCGGCTTCCCGGCAGCAATGGCGGGCGTGTGTCAACGATCACTACAGATGGGCCGGCGAACCGAGCCCGATCTGGATGCGTGCCAGGGGCGCTTTAAGCTTCCAAGTAATCAGACCATCGGTAAAACTCCATTCCGCCTGACCAGATAGAGCCGATGGAACCAGCCTGGCGAGAACGAGAGCCCCGAAGCCCTCTTCCTGCGCGAGCAGATCAGCATAGGCCGCTGCCGGCTCGGACCAAACGAGTTCGAGAACATCCCCACCTTCAGACCCGATCAGGCACCATCTCACAGATATGCTTCCGGCATCCGTTACCCCGAAACGCATCGCGTTCATGATCAGTTCGTGGAAGGCCATGCCGAGATTGAGAACGGCATTGGCATCCAACACTATCTCCGGGCCGGACACCTGGACTGGCTGCAGATCCTCAAAGGGCTTAAGCTGATGCATCACGAGATCGGCAAGGCTGACACCGGCCCAATCGACGTGGGAGAGCAGGTCATGAGAATGCGACAGCGCCATAATGCGCTCTCGAACCCGCTTCTCGAAATCTTCAATCGACCGCGAGCGTGTCGCCGTCTGCCGTATAACAGCAAGAACGACGGCATACTGATTTTTGACGCGATGATTAATTTCCCGCATGAGCAGGCGAAGCCGCCGGTCGGTCTCGCGCGTTTCTGAGATGTCCCGCGCGATACTTGATGCACCGACAAGCATACCGTCCCGGCTTTTGATCGGTGAGATTGTGATTGAGATCGGCACGATCCGTCCGTCTCGGGAGCGTCGCGTCGTTTGAAAGGGTTCTATTCGCTCCCCCAGCTTCAGCCGTCGCAGAATATTGGCTTCCTCATCGCGCCTGTCATCAGGGATTATAAGGTAGATCGGCTTTCCGACGGCCTCACTTTCCGTATAACCGAACATCCCTTCGGCAGCCTTGTTCCAGCTTACGATAGTGCCTGAAAGATCCTTGCTGATAATGGCGTCGAAAGACGACTCTACGATGGCCGCAAGGCGTTCTGCGCTGTGCTCTTCCATGGACGACCGATGACCTTTTTTGAATGGCGCTACCGTGATTTAGGCAGTCGCGTGACAGGTCAACCTCGCGAGCCTTAAAAAAGTTCAATCAAAGCATCGCGCCTGCGCAAAAATATCGCCTGGATCTGCGCCACTCTCAGGCACGGTCGTAGGTAAATGAGGTGAGCAGTGTGGTCACGAAATTGCTTGCGCGTTCCTTGACGAGAACTTCCGTCCACTCATTCGTTCCTCTTAGCCTGAGATCGGTATGAATGCTGTCGACCGCTGCTTCTTCGATGCGCGCGATCTGTTCCTTGAAATGGGACTCGCCGCCAGCGCGGTACATATCGCGGATGACCATCCGCAAGATCTCCTGAATAGCGATCTGCCAAGCGGTGTTGATTGCCTGAAGCTCGTTCGTGTCCGGTGCCATAGGTTGTCTTTCGGTTGATGGGCCAAGCATGACGCCGCGCGCTGATGGTCCGGGCGGGTTCGAAAACTAGGCCTGCCTTGCCTTGCGGTTGGCGTAACGCCGGTCGCGCTCAGCCTTTCGCGCGGCCTCGTCTTCGATCACCCGCGCGATGCGCGCGTTTTCGGCGGCTTCTTTCGCCTGGTTTTCGGCAACAGCTGCAGCCTCTAGTGCGGCCTGATGCGCTGCCATCTCGTTCCTTGTCCGCTCCTGTTCCTCAAGCTTGAGGCGCTCCCGTTCGACGCGCCGCTCTTCGCGCGCAGTGGCGACAGCCATTCGTTCGGCCTGCCTTTCGAGCTTGGAAGGTGCTGCCGCATCCTGGGCTGCGCGATAGGCATTGAGAAGATCTGTCTTCGCGGCGGCGGACGCAGCCCGGCGATCGACGATGTCTGTATTCTTGGCGTTCTTCATTCTGGTCTCATGTCTCTTCGTAGAAAATCAGCGTGACTTCACACCTGCGGTGTTAACCGCGGTAGCCGCCATGCGCTCTTCAGACTCCTTGGCAAGACGGGCCTCCCTCAGCCTCTGCGTCTTTGCGTCCCTTGCCTGAGCGACGGCTTCCAGTTCCTCTGCCGCATGGTTCTTGGCGAAGAACTGGGCCTGCGTCTGCATGGCACTGAAGGCATTTTCAGCGCGCTGGCGGGACTTACTGTATGTTTCTGTCATTAGAACCTCGATCATCCGGCGCTCCGCCGAAAATAAAAAGGCCAGGCGTGACGCCCGGCCTCAATGAAACAGCTTCCGGCAGTGCCAGTACATCCGTGGTCAAAAGGAAGCATGTTTCAATTCACGCGGCCTGAAGATTGACGGCCGACATCTTGCCCGACTTCCTGTCGCGCTCCAGCTCGAAGCCGATCTTCTGGCCTTCGACCAGCTCGCGCATTCCCGCGCGCTCGACTGCCGAGATATGGACGAACGCGTCAGCGTCGCCATTGTCAGGCTGGATGAAGCCGAAGCCTTTGGTGGTGTTGAACCATTTTACGGTGCCAGTGGTCATGATAAACCCTTTCAAAGCATAGAGTGAAGAACTGCGAAGCCGATGCCGCGCAGGTGAAAACCGACTATTTTTGAAAGAAAAGTTCGCTTAGGGCGCGTTGCAAATCGCGCGGTGAACAAAGCTCGGCAAGCAAAAGATCGATGAACCAATAGTTAGAGCAAGGAACGCATCGCGTCAACGTTTAGTTCTCGATTTAACTGTATTGCATCTTTAGATTGCATGAGTGGCAGCCATGCGAGCCGGCCGTGGCCGGGTGACAGTCCGTTTGAGCGTCCGCAATTCGGCTGGCTTGGCCGGGCGCCAAGTGGCGTTACAATGTTAGACGGTTCAAGGTGTGACGGTGCGGCAATGATGATCAAGCATGACCTGTAGGCGGAAGACTTATCCGGGGCTTATTCGCCCGATCCAGTGATGACCCAATCGTCATCTGATCTTCAGACGCAGCCGGGCTTTAAAGGCCATCGCCGTATCGCGGCGCCTGAGGCTGGCGCGGCTGGATCATCACAATGCGCCCCCGGGATGTATCCCGCAGGTTTCGGCGCAACGCGATCGCAGACGATACCGTTACCTGCCGGCATCAAACACAACATGTTCCGACCATCTCGGAGACACCTGGCTGGCGCAATGCCGCGCCAGCTCTTTCGTTGCAATCCTTTAACGCTCTCACCGTGGCCCGCCTGTCGCGACACGTGGCGATCTGGGCGTCGCAATGAGGGAATGAACGCTCTCTCAACGGCTTGACGCGTTTCGTGGCTGACTGCACCTCAGGATCCGTCCTGGCGGTCAAGTTCCTTAAGCGCTGACTGGATCTCGTCGATCGATACTGGTTCAGGCGTTCCGGGCAAGTGCCGGAGAGCCGGTTTCGAAACCACCGCGTAGAGATCTGAGGCCCAGGCCGCCAGGATGGTGCGCCTGTCATCGAGCGAAAGCGAGTGGGATCTTACGACATCCATCGGACGTGCGAGTTGCATGCCCTGCATCAATACCGCCGGTCCCATCGACACGGCATTGTCGACTGCCTGCTGCAAGACTGTGTTCATCACGGCAACACCTCACTGAACATGCGGATCGCGATCGCCGCGCCTGCGCAAAGCTGCAATCGCCGAGGCTTCGGGCGCCATCAGATCATGTTTCTCAGCAAATGCCGTGAACAGACCACGGGCGGTCTCGGCCTCGATCTCGCCGCGAAGGACCGCTTGACACGCCTTCAGGGCAACGGAGTGAGCCGTATCTCTGAACGAGGCGGGCCACTCAGCAAGGTAGCGGTAAGCATCCATCGCGCCGCGTATTTCGGCGGGAAAGCCCAAGCCGACCAAGATCGTGATCGGCTGTCTAAACATATCGGGTTTCATTGTTCGTCTCCTTCCAAACCCTTGGCGTTGAGAGGCGCCACCGCGGTGGCGCCTGCTTTCCAAGCGGGCTTGATCACGCCGCCTTCTGCCCTTCGATCTGAGGGCGGCCGCGTGTGTTCGAAGCAGGTGAACTCTCGATTGCAATCTTGCGCGGTTTCAGCGCCTCCGGGATTTCTCGAACGAGATCAATCGACAAGAGACCATTGCTCAAATCGGCGCCGTCCACCCTGACATGGTCAGCAAGCTCGAAACGATGTTCAAAGGACCGGCCGGAGATCCCGCGATGAAGGTAGGCTTCGCTAGAGCCTTCCTGCTTCTTGCCAGTCACCGTCAGGAGATTTGACTGGAAGGTGATATCGAGATCGCCGTCTGCAAAGCCGGCAACCGCAATCGAGATACGGTAGCTGTCATCGCCGGTCTTGACGATATCATAAGGTGGCCAATCGCTCGTCGAGCGGGCGCGCTGGGCGTTTTCAAGAAGATCGAAAATCCGGTCAAAGCCGACGGTCGATCGGAACAACGGTGCGTAGTCGTAAGATGTTGCCATAGCCATATCCTCCTTGAAGCAACATGGGTACGGGAGCGCTCTAAGCGGCGCCCCTAGCAAGGCCAGCTCCGTTCCAGCAGCTGGCGCAAAACGATTTGGTTTCAAGATTTGCGGTTTCAAGACCGGCAAAAAAGAAAATTTGCGATTTAAGGTTCCGCATGAGATTGGCTCTTTCACGGAATGCCCACCATCGGCAATTTACAGTTTCTGTGCGTGCGTCCTTGCGCCGCTGATGTGTCCGTCACGACCAATGCCAGAGAGCGTTGCGGCACTGAAGCGGCCTTGTGCGGATTGTTTTAAAGGATGGTAGCGTCGAGCGAGCCTTGCGCCGCATTGGCAAAACATCGACCTCATCGTTGCCCTGGCGTACGAGCCGCTCTTCACGCTGCTCAATGTGCGAGGGAAGCCAGGGCGCGTCAAGATGGCAGGCTTTGAGGCGTCACTGCGCATTGACCGCGGTGCCGATGGTCTCTGAACTGCCCACAAAAGCCGAGGGTTGCCAGCAGGGACGCGCATTCCATACAGGATTTCAGAACGACCAAGGCCGAGCGAAGACCGTTCGCTAGCAGGCCCTGCAGTTGGGTTGCACACGAGCTAGAATAAGTAGCAAAGCTTTTTCAGGGTCAGTTTAGCTTGAACTCACCATCAACGCGCCGCCATTGGTTTGGCCCGACCAGCCTCTGATGGCTGTAACGGACCGAATGCAGCGCTCCATCGAGCGATGCCTCCCAGAAGCGAAGGAACCTGCGCATCACCGGAAAATCGGGAGCCTGATCATAGTCTTGCCAGACGTAGGTCTGCAGGACGGACGCGAAGTCGGGGATACGATAGAGGATGTGTGCGGTGGTAAGCCCGTAACCATTGAGCTGGCGGTCCAGATCCGATGAAAACTGCATAGCAAACCTCCATTTTTCTGCGTGATCATGGTGGCGCAAAACGGCGCTGCGATCAACGCGCCTCACCCATAATCCATATTTTATCGTTAGATTTCATTTTGTTAGCAGCCACGTGGGGTGAGTGCTAATTTTTTGTCGCCACCTACTTGAAATCAAAAAATCTCAAAAATAAATTTTTCACGCGAACGCTCGGGTTGAGGTTCGCACCCGCCCTGACTGTCATCCGGTCCGGTCCGGGTTCAACGTCATTATTTTTGCTCAATGGAGGAAAACATGTCGTTCCGACCGCTTCATGATCGCATTCTCGTACGCCGCATCGAGAGCCAGGAAAAAACCAAAGGCGGCATCATCATACCCGATACCGCCAAGGAAAAACCCCAAGAGGGCGAGGTTGTTGCCGTCGGCGGCGGCGCGCGCAATGACGCAGGCGAGGTTCAGGTGCTCGACGTCAAAGCGGGTGATCGCATCCTGTTTGGCAAATGGTCGGGTACCGAGATCAAGATCAACGGCGAAGACCTGCTGATCATGAAGGAAAGCGACGTTCTTGGCGTTATCGAGGCCGAGGTCGAACAGCAGAAAGCCGCCTGACCGCTGGCTGTCAGGCGAACAATATCAGTCAAAAAGCTGCCTATTGAAGGAGTGAAGACATGGCTGCGAAAGAAGTCAAATTCAATACCGATGCCCGTGAGCGCATGTTGCGTGGGGTCGATATTCTTGCCAACGCCGTCAAGGTGACGCTCGGCCCTAAGGGTCGCAATGTGGTTATCGACAAGTCCTACGGTGCCCCGCGCATTACCAAGGACGGCGTTTCGGTTGCCAAGGAAATCGAGCTCGAAGACAAGTTCGAGAACATGGGCGCACAGATGCTGCGCGAGGTGGCGTCGAAGACCAATGATTTGGCCGGCGACGGCACGACCACAGCAACAGTGCTTGCGCAGGCAATCGTCAAGGAAGGCGCCAAGGCTGTGGCGTCGGGCTTGAACCCGATGGATCTCAAGCGCGGCATCGATCTTGCCGTCGACGCCGTGGTCAAGGAGCTGAAGGTCAACGCCCGCAAGATCACCAGCAATTCCGAAATCGCTCAGGTCGGCACCATTTCTGCAAACGGCGACGCCGAGATCGGCCAGTACCTCGCCGAAGCGATGGAGAAAGTCGGCAATGAGGGCGTCATTACCGTCGAGGAGGCCAAGACCGCCGAGACCGAGCTCGAAGTGGTCGAAGGCATGCAGTTCGATCGCGGTTACCTCAGCCCGTATTTCGTCACCAATCAGGACAAGATGCGCGTCGAGCTGGAGGATCCCTATATCCTCATCCATGAAAAGAAGCTCTCGAACCTACAGGCTCTCCTGCCAGTCCTGGAAGCGGTCGTTCAGTCGGGCAAACCGCTGCTGATCATTGCCGAAGACGTCGAAGGCGAGGCACTTGCGACACTCGTCGTCAACAAGCTGCGTGGCGGGCTCAAAATTGCGGCCGTCAAGGCGCCAGGCTTTGGTGATCGCCGCAAGGCGATGCTTGAAGACATTGCCATCCTCACCGGCGGCACTGTCATTTCCGAAGACCTCGGCATCAAGCTTGAAAACGTCACGCTCGACATGCTCGGCCGAGCCAAGAAGGTGGCGATCGAGAAGGAAAACACGACCATCATCGATGGCGTCGGCTCGAAGTCCGAGATCGATGGCCGCGTCGCTCAGATCCGCGCGCAGATCGAGGAGACGACATCCGATTACGACCGCGAAAAGCTGCAGGAGCGCCTGGCAAAACTCGCGGGTGGCGTCGCTGTCATCCGTGTCGGAGGCTCGACGGAGGTCGAGGTGAAGGAAAAGAAGGACCGAGTGGACGATGCTTTACATGCAACGCGCGCGGCGGTCGAGGAAGGCATTCTGCCGGGCGGCGGCGTTGCGCTGCTGCGCGCGGCAAAGGCGCTTGAGGGCCTGCCCACGGCCAACGACGATCAGCGGGTCGGGATTGACATCGTTCGCCGGGCGATCGAGGCCCCCGTACGGCAGATAGCCGAAAACGCCGGTGCCGAAGGCTCGATCGTGGTCGGCAAGCTGCGTGAAAAGAACGAGCCGTCGTTCGGTTGGAACGCTCAAACCGGCGAATATGGCGACCTTTACGCGCAAGGTGTCATCGACCCCGCCAAGGTTGTTCGCACCGCACTCCAGGATGCGGCTTCGGTTGCAGGACTTCTGGTAACAACAGAAGCGATGATCGCTGAAAAGCCCAGAAAGGAAGCCGCGCCTGCTCTGCCCGCCGGTGCCGGCATGGATTTCTAGTCTCCAAAGGCCAGCCCGCCCCTTCCCAGGGGCGGGTACTAGCGAGCGGTTGTCATGATAGAACCGATTTCAAGAGACGATGCACGTCTATGCGCCGGGGTGGTCAGGGAGGTCGTCCGTGCAAAGGGCATCGCAAATGACCCGGGTGCCGTTGCAAAGCTAACGGTTGCCGTCGCCCGACTTTTCAACAAAGGACTTCGCGAGCGTGATCAGCTCATGGCTGCGGCCATGGAAGCAGACCAAGCTGTATAGGGCAAAGCTCCGAGCCGGCAGCGCTAGCCGCCGGCTCGGGCACTGGTTGTACCGCCTATCCGGATCGATCCCGAACGGGTTTACGTCATGCCCATATCCCCGAACCGGAAATCGGCGCGCTTCTTCCTCGTCGGATACGCCGGCGCGGACCGATGTGGAAGCCGCTCGGCGCAAAAGCGATAGCCGGCTGGCTTCTGCGACCGAGACGAGCGCCGCATCGTTTTCGCCAATATGGTGGGTCGCCGAGCTCCTGAAACGCTCTTTACCCTTCGATCAGCAGTCGATGTAAGCCGAAAGCGCTTCCGGTGTTCCGTCCGGAAAGGCTTCCCTCAGGTGATCGAGGAACGCTGAGACGCGCGCGCTAAGCAGTCGTCTCGATGGATAAAGAGCCCAAAGCCTAATATCCGATCCTTGCACATCGCCCCATAGCGAGAGCCTCCCAGCGGCAATATCGCCGCTTACCAGCGAAATCGGCAGACGGGCGGCACCCACGCCCATTCGCACAGCGTCGCGCACATTCAACAAAGACGTCAGTCCAAGGATCGGCTCCGCACGTATCGTAAATGCCGAACCGTTGCGGTTCGCGTGCCAAGTATCAGGCGGCCCCGGCGGGCCGCGCACGACCACAGGCACGTTGGTGCCTTCCGGTGGCACTTGCAGCGACAACGGCGCGACGATGACAAGCCGGTCGCGAAGGAAGGCCCTGCCGACGAGGGCGTTGTCCGCGTCCGGGTTTACCCGAATGACCAGATCATAGCCCTCCTCAACCATGTCCACTGCCCGGTCTTCAGTCGTGACGTCGAGCCGCACATCGGGATATTGCAGCGCAAAACTCGATGCCAGCTTTCCCATCGCCGTCTGGGAAAACAGCAACGGAGCGCTGATCCGCAGCCTCCCGCGCGGTCGCTCGCCCCCAGCTGCAATTGCCGACGCCGTCTCGTCCAATTCCATGAGAAGTGCCCCGGCACGGTGGTGCAGTGCCCTCCCCTCCTCCGTGAGCTTCAGCGTCCTTGCACCACGTTCAACAAGGCGCAGTCCGAGGCTGGCTTCGAGGTCGCTGACGCGTCGCGAGAGCGTTGCTTTGGGGCGTCCGGTCGCGCGCGCTGCGCGACCAAAACCGCCATGCCTGGCAACAAGAACGAAATCGGCAAGCCCGAGAAGATCCATCAGCTGTTCCACCTGCGAGACATTTGGTCCAAAATTCCCGTCTAGTGGGTCATCAGTGATCCACTCATATTCGGGTTGTCAACAACGCAAGGAGAACTTCCATGACAATCCTCGTAATCGGTGCAACGGGTCGCGTCGGTCGGCATGTCGTCAATCAGCTCGTGGCTCGCAAAGCCACCGTCAGGGTTCTCACCCGTGACGCGTCAAAGGCTGACTTTCCAATTGAGGTCGAAGTCGCAGAAGGCGAGATTCTCGACCTCGACGCTCTTCGCAACGCTTTTAAGGGCGTGCGAACGTTGTTCCTCCTGAACGCGGTCACCGGCGACGAATTCACCCAGGCGATCATCACACTGAACATCGCCAGAGAAGCCGATGTCGAACGCGTCGTCTATTTGTCGGTCTTCGACGCGCATCGCGCCGTCAATGTCCCGCACTTCGCGGTGAAGGCCGGCGCCGAGCAAATGTTGAAAGAGATGGGTTTCAGCGCGACGATCCTGCGCCCGAGCTACTTCATCGACAATGAGATCATGATCAAGGACGTTGTCATCAACCACAGCGTCTATCCAATGCCGATCGGGTCAAAGGGCGTTGCGATGGTTGACGCGCGCGATATCGCCGAGGTGGCAGCCATCGAACTCATCCGTCGCGACCTGGCAAGCGGCAAGCTTCCACTGGTGACGATCAATCTGGTCGGACCGGACACGCTCACCGGCCAAAGTGTTGCCGATATCTGGTCCGACGTTCTCGGCCGGCCTATCGTCTACGGCGGCGACGACCCGAGCGGCTTCGAGCAGACCATGGCGACATTCATGCCCAAATGGACCGCCTATGAAATGCGGCTTATGGCCGAACGCTACGTGAGCCACGGCATGATCCCTGAACAAGGTGACGTGGAGCGGCTGGTAACGATGCTCGGGCGACCGCTGCACGGCTATCGTGAGACGGCAACATCGATCGCAGCCATGCATTGAGAGCTGATTAGGGTGCGGCCTGTCGAAATGCAGCGAAATAGCTGCATTTCGCCTGCTGGAGCGCAGCCGCAGTGACGCTTCGAACGACTGCCGGCAACCGCTGGCGCCTCAAGGCTCAAGCAATCAGCCGATCCAATGCAACTTGCGGCGCGCTTGCGGGTTTGGTGGCGTTTCGGGCAGCGTGGAACCAAACACCGCATGCGCCGTTTCTTGGCCGAGACGCTTATGTCTCTGAGGAGAATTTCAAATGGGTAGCACCAGCGACAGGATTTCTGGCAAGGCAAACGAGCTGGCAGGCCAGGCCAAGCAGGCTGTTGGAAAAGCCATCAACGACAGGGAAATGCAGGCCAAGGGTCTTGCGCAGGAAGCCAAGGGCGATGCGCAGCAGGCGAAGGGTCAGGCGAAGGATGCTGTGAAGAACATCGTCGATCGCGCCTGATTTTGAAGGCTCGAAGCGTTTAGAGGCGCGCCAAGCCGGCGCGCCTTTTTGTTATCTACTTTTCAGTTGGATCGCGGCCCGCGAAGATCCCCGTCACAAAACGTTCAGCGCAAGTGACCCAGAGCTTCCTCTCTATGCGGCAGCCTACGCTGACGACGGCCAGCGACACCCGCGGTTAGATGTGACAACCGCGATTGGAGCAGGAGGAAGTGCAAATTCAGGGTGAGTGATCGACCGCGATGCCGCATGCTTGCCGTGGCACCCGGCAGGACGATCCGCTTGGCTTCCCTACCCGAAGTGCCACACCACCAGGTCAAGCTCGTGCAGCTACCTGCTACCCTCAACAAAAGTTTAACCGTTGTCTCGGCTCACAAGATCGCCAGCCAAAGCTTTGTCGAGGTCGAGTACGGCATCGATATTGACTCTTGACGCGATCGGAACATAATAGGAACAATCTTGGCGATGCGGCCGCCTACCTTACAATTCTAACCACGGAGAACGAGCATGTTTGCGCGATCGATAGACCATGCCACTGTACAGAATAACGGTGTCGATATGTATATGACACCCGCTGGCGAGGTGAGCGCAGCCGATGTCCACCCCGACCTCATTCGCATGGTTGGCACGCGTGCGATCAGCAGTCTGCGTTTTGCCGTGGCTTGCGCCTATGCGATGCCCGACGCTGGGCCGTACGGCGAAATCGAAGTGGCGATTGACGAAGCGGCTAAGCAGGCTTGCGGCGGCCACCGGCTTTATAACCCGGACCGGTTCTCGAAGGCAGTTTGGTTTCCGTGGCAAGGCGACATCGATGACGCTATCGGCGGCGCCTACGTTCGGATCAGAGCGCATCAGACCAACCAGGAACCTGTTTGATGTCTCATGTTATAAAAAATCCGCCAAGGCCGTCCGCTTGCGACGAGTCCGCCGCGGCTCACGCTTGGCTTGACGGCGACGCAATAGCAGCTATCCAGGCGCTGCTCGATAGCTGTTGGCATCTGCGCATTCAATCGACCCTTACGGGGGCCGCAACGGGCAAGGGCTTTGCTCGCCTGTGTGGGCCTGCCTGCGAGCGCGGGGATTGACGTGCTCGACAAACCGCAACCTAAGACGCAGTTTCGCAAGGCTTTCGACGAATGGTGGAACGCCCAGACACCCGAATTCCAGGAACGCACGGACGTCCATGCAGCCTGGACCATCTTCCAGGCGGGCTACACGGCTGGCAAACGCAAAAACCTGAAACGGTACATATTCCGGGTCGGCAAATTCCGGATCACTCGCTGGGCTGAAAGCGTTACCGCAGCCAAAGAGGAAGCGATCATCGAAGCTGACTACCGCGTTGCGATGAGAGGTGGAAAGCCCCCTGCCGGCGGCTGGCGCCTGGAGCGGCTCGGTGCCTCGTAATGGCGCCTACTGGCTATCTGAATATGCCGGCCGGACCGTCGAGTTCCTTTGCATCAAATGCGAAAGGGCCGGCGCGGCATCGGCAGACGATCTTCTGGCCGAATTCGGCGATCAGAGCATGCCGAGCCTTCGTTACCATCTGGCTTCGCGGTTCGGCTGCACGCGCGGACCGAACGCGCCGATCAATGAGACCTGCAAGCTCTCGTATGCCGGAGCCGGCACAGTCATGCTGAAGGAAGAGCCGAAGGCCGATGATGACAGGACGATCGGCGAGCTGGCAGAGTACAACACCATTTTTGCTCAGTGCTTGGCATGCAAACGCCGCAAGCCGGTGAGCCGCTGGGAGATCCAGCGAAGGTTCGGGAAGGATGTCACCATGGGAGCGCTCGCGAAAGCCATGCGCTGCAAGTGCGGAAAGAAAGGCGCGAGCCTTTACCTGGGGAATATGTCGCGATGAGCGACACCGGCAGACCCAGGCAGTAATCTGCGCCGAACAAGCGCTTCAGTTGCGGAGCCCGCCGCGCTCGAAAGCGGGGGTTCAGCGGGCTCCTACCGCAATGCGGCCAAACCAATAAGCAGCTAGTTGATGAGTCGTTCAAAACCGGAACCTCCCCCTTCCACACTCGGACGACGACAGGCTTAAGGCGGCGTGAATAGTGTACCGTTTAGGAATGCCTGCCGCCGCGATGATGTAACTCGTCGGCTAAACAAGGCGGGATAGCCGGTGTTTGCTCGCTGCTCTGCTGACTAGCCAAAGATGGAGCGCGACAACAGGATGAAATTACTGTATCGAATCGACACATGTGCCCTCGTCCGTATCGAATCGTCCACTCGATCTTTGCCGTCACCATGACGGTGGTATTCCTCTCGTCGATTTTCGTGGCACCCTTCGTTTCTGCAGGAGCCGTAATCACGGCAGTCGTCTGTGGGGGGTGGTCGGTCCTTCACTTGCTGGCACTCTGCCACCTTCTGGTCATCGCTGGCGCGATATATGCGCTTGGCCCGGCCTTCCGCAGGCAGCGGTTTTCATCGACATAGATCGCCGCAGCCGCTTTCTGGCGACCCAAAATTTACCTTTAAGCTTAATGTTAACAGCAGCTTATGCTTGCTCGAAGCTCGGAAACGGCGCTACGTGATTCCGGTACACCGGAGGACCGTATGTTGGAACCCACGCAGTATATCGTCCAAAACCCGCTTGGCGGTCAGCTTACCGACAGGTTCGCGTTGCGCGACAGGCTTGCCGAAATTGGGCTCAATCGGGAAGCATTTTCGCTGTCCTGCGAGCCCTCGGGGACAGTGGCCCTGACATTCTGGGAGCCGGACCGGATCGAGGCCCTACGGATCATCGCGAAACTGCAAGCCGCGTCGTAGGCGATAATCGATCTGCGGAAGCGGATCGCCGGGGCGCACTGGTTTGAGAGCGTGCGCGGCCTGCGATGGGGTTTCATCGAAGACTGCCATACGCTCTCGCAGCGCGAGCGGGTCGATGCCGATCCGCTTTGCAAAGGACGTGATCGAGAAGCGCTTGCCGTTCTCGACGAACCAGACCGGCTCAAGCTTGGTCGAGCGCCGTTTGCGCGCCCACCGGCAGTTGCTGGGTTCGAAAGGCTTTTCTGTATCATAGCGGCGAAGGATACTGCCTTTGGGACGCGTCCCGAGATCAGACAGAAACGCTTCGAACGAGTAAATCCAGCGTGGGTCGATCGTAATGCCGGCTCCCCCATGTGCCGGGTAACAAGGATCATTGGGGTTCAGGCATTTGCCTTTCATCGTCTGGTAGGCCTTGAAGGTGGGTGTCGACCGGTATCCTGTGCGATGACCATGCTTGAGCGATCGCTCGCGGTTGGCTTGGGCTCTCAGGCATCCGCAGCTTTTCGTGCGACCTGAGCGCACAGGCTCAAGAAATGCGGTCAAGTCCTGACCGCAGTCGCAACGAAAATGCCAGCGCGTGTGCTTTCCAGCGTTGTCGGCGCGAGCTACCGCCACCAGGCGTCCGAAACGTTCCCCCTTGATGTCGGTTGCGGCCATTGTGCATTTTGTCCTGTGTTTCCTCTGTCATTATCATGCTTTGGCCACCGGGCAAATTCTCCTGCAACGACGGCTGTCTGTAGGTGACGAAATGATAACGGTGTGAGACGTTTCGGCACGACTGCGGATCGACGCCGGCAGTGCCGTGGCAACTTCCAAGACCAGGCAAGAAACCGCGCAGCGCGATTACCGGCAGGCTGTGGGGCATTGAACAACCAACGGAACAGAAACGGGAAAGACCCGCCCGGGGGTTGACTGGGCGGGTCTCGACCAAGAGAAGCGGCCAAGCACCTCGGCCGCCCCTGTGAGCGGCAAAAACTTACTTAACCGGCCTCCATCATCGGGTCGGCTGCGCCAGCCCAATCGCTTCCCCGACGGTTCCATACGCATTACATGAACCGGCCGACAAAGGTCAGTATCGAGCCTTGCACGTTCATTGGGCGTAATCAATTCATCCGAAATGCTGATGTGAATAACGTGGAAAGCGCTTGCAACGCTCTGCTCTCGCGCTCCGCAGGAGCGAGCCTCGCCTCTTCATTGCCGCCTCCGGCAAGGTGACGAATGACCGCCGGGCACGCCGGCTTAAAGATGGCGGGGCAGACAATCCAACCTGCGATGCTCAGCGCGAGCGGCAGCCATCGCAGCCAAGTACGTGACCACAAGCCAGGCTTCCACAACGGCATCGCGCGTAGAAATTGCCTGCCACCTCGAGGCTCGCCGCGATTCGACTGCTAGGCGCGACACGGGTTATTAAGCCTGCGTCACAGGACGAGATAAGCCACGCCGCCCCAGAACCCGCCAATGACGATGACGATTGCGGCCACAGCGCCAACGATTTCGAGCTTGTCCTTCATTCCCCAACTCCTGTCTTTTCTAACCAAAACCAAGCAACTGCAGCGCCGGTCGTCAAACTGATCTGTCTGGTAAGCTTATCAGATAAGGTTAAGGTGCTGGCCGGATGCCAGGCGCCTGTATGAGAGCCACGCGGCGACGAAGTCGCACGCGACAGGGAAGACCGTCACATTCCCTGCCTTCCTTGACGTCCTCGACATCGAAGAGCAGCCAAAGCAGCCTGAGAGAGCGCTCCCTGGCTTTACAGCCGTCCGCTAGCGCAGTTGTCCTACCAGACATTCAGGAAACCCGCCGGGTTTGAACGGTCATAAAAGACGAACCCGATCAGCAATGTCAGCACGATCAAAGTGGTCAGAGCCTCAGATACGACCAGCCGTTTCACCAAGCGCCTCAAAGATCGTCGGACGCCTTGTCGCCGGCCATGTCGCGTAGTTCGGAGGCGCTGAGCGCGATCAGCGCCTCATATTGGTCACCAATCATCCTGTTGAATTGCTTGCGCACGCTATATTCCTCCGACGTGCCAAGATGTTCCATCGTGTCGATCGTCTTCAGAATATGATCGCGGATGCCGCCACGTTCTGATGCCATGAGCTATCCGGTCCGTTACCTTCCGCTTGCCAGGCTGCCCAAGTGCCGCCTGGTGCGCCGTCAATATCCAATTGAAGGCGCGCGAAATCACCTAGGCTCTTCGGCTTAAGCCACCAATGGGACAATCTTCACGGCGGCCAGGTGTCCATGCTGAGAGCAAGGAACGTCACGCGACCCCTGCGGATGCGGTGGGACCCGGTAATCATAGTTTTTGACGCCGCCAAACCGCTCAGGAAGTCCAGACGTCGCGGCTGCAGCGATAGCCCCAACCTTGGAATAGACGAGAAATTTCAGGGATAGCGCACAGCGCACGAGATCGCCTTTGGATGGGCCGTCATAGGCCAACTCGCTGGACCACCTTCGCCACTCTTCATCGCTAAGGTCAATCCGAAGGTCGATATCCTTGAGGTTTGGTATGGCAAGAGGAGCTTGATCGGCCACGAGAAAGGCAACACATGTCGACGAACCGGCTGACGTCGTGTGGCAGGCAAGTGTTCGCTGATCCTCGTCGACGATGATACCAACCTTATCATCGTGACAGAAGGTTGTGGTCAAATCCCCGATATACCGTATTGCTGCGTTCGGATGATCGGCGCGCCTTACCTGCCGCTCAGCGCATGTCGGCTCCAGCGCAATTTTGAATTCGACAGAACCCCTCAAACCTTCAATGCGACGAGCCAGTTCGCACCATGGCAGCCGTCCAGCGACACCGCTGTTCAGGGACTCGGTCAACCGGGCAGACCCGGTGTCGGTGATGAAGATTGTTTCCAGAACATTGCTGTCTTGCCGGTATTGCTGCTCGATGTGAAACTCTGCGGTCGGCGTGATGGTGAATTGACCGCCCGCTGGATCATGCAGACGGTTGAACAGCGGCGGGCATTCCATGTCGGGGGCGCACACCAGTCAATGGCGCCGTCAGCGCCGACAAGGGCAACTGAGCGGCCATCTCCCACTGCAGCGTAGTTCTCCAGTGGGAGATATCCGTCGATCCTGGCTGGAACGAGGGTTCGCAGCATCAGGGTAGCGTATTGCCGCCGGTCACGCCAAAGCTCTCTCCCGTGATGTAGCTCGATTCCTGGGAGGCCAGGAAAACGTAGATTGGCGCACATTCGGCTGGCTGACCGGGACGTTTCATCGGGACCTCGCTGCCGAACTCCTTGATGACGTCCTGCGTTTGGCCTCCGGATGTTTGCAGCGGCGTCCAGAATGGACCAGGTGCCACGATGTTCACGCGGATCCCCTTTGGCAGAACCTGCTTGGAGAGTGCCTTGCTGAACGCGACGATTGCCGACTTCGTCGGCGCGTAGTCGAGAAGTGTCGCAGACGGCTGGTAAGCTTGAATGGAAGCGGTATTGATGATCGATGAGCCTTCAGGCATGAGCGGAACAGCCGCCTTGCAAATCCAGAACAGGGCGTAGACATTCGTCTTGAAGGTTTCATCAAATTGTTCGGTTGTCAGCTGCGAAATGTCGGCGATGGCTTTCTGGCGACCAGCCACATTGACCAGGAGATCGAGACCGCCCAGCTCGTCATTCGCTGTCTCAACAAGCTTTTTGCAGAACGCTTCGCTTTTGAGATCGCCAGGGATCGCCACTGCCTTTCGGCCTTCCGCCTCAATGAGTTTGATCACCTCCTCCGCGTCGCTCTGTTCTTCAGGCAGATAGTTTATGACGACGTCGGCTCCCTCACGGGCGAAAGCAATCGCAGCTGCCCGCCCGATCCCGGAGTCGCCACCAGTCACGAGTGCTTTGCGACCATTCAGTCGACCGGTACCCTTATAGGATGTTTCACCGTGATCGGGCACAGGCTGCATCTTGCTCGCCAAGCCGGGTACTGGCTGTGGTTGCTCTGGAAATTTCGGCTGAGGATACTGCGTGAGCGGGTTCTGCATATTAAACTGGTCGGCGGAAGCCATTGATCATCTACCCTTTTTCATGAAGGAGAGATCAAAAGCTCCGTGATAGGAAGTTGTTCCCGAGCCAACGCAGTAAGGGCACTTAATTTCGGAACTGTTTCTGCTTTCGGTGGTTGGTCGAATGCGGGCTACGGCCGTTGCCGCCGCCCTATCCTCAACGGGCCAACTCCTATGAACATCGAGCACAAATCTTTCAAACGAAGTGACTGGGTCCCAAACAACACTCGGTTGCCAGTCCTGATCTACCGCCAGGCAATTTTCGATGCCACCTCATCGGATTTCGAGGAGGCATTCGAGGAGAACGGCTGGACCGGTATCTGGCGCGATGGCGTGTTCGATTATCATCATTACCACTCGGGAGCGCATGAGGCGTTGGGCGTGGGGCGCGGGACAGCCAATCTTCAACTCGGCGGACCTGGTGGCGAAATCATCGAACTGGCGACGGGAGATTGCCTTCTCCTACCAGCAGGAACGGGCCACAAGAAAATAGAGGCATCAAGCGACTTCGAGATCGTCGGAGCCTACCCTCCGCGCCAGCAGGCAGATATCCAGACGCAGGCACCGAGCGCGGAGCTGCTTGCGATCATTTCGTCGCTTTCAATACCAGGCAACGATCCGGTCGTTGGCGCGACCGGTGGCTTGAAAGAGTTTTGGCGATGATTTTTTCCTTTGCCCATGCCTGATCGCGCGGTTCGACGCTTTGGCAATTCCCAGTAAGTGGCGCAATGTCCTTCGAGGATCTGGGAAGGGCACACGCTTGCTGTGCGCCCGCGCCTCCTAGGTGTGTGGTCCTAACATGTCACGGCATTGGCGGACCAGCTCTACGGCTGCAAGCCGGCAGCGGTCGGACAAGCTCGGCCTCCGGTTGCGAAAGGTCAAGCCTGGCCTGCCAATCGTGACGCCGATAGCGATATCGCTCAAGGCACAATCAGGTGGTCGCGGCGGAACGAACTAATCAAACAGAGGTTCACTTCTTCGAGGCAATCAAGTCTCTTGAGAGGAGTGTTCCGATGGGAAGCACAGCTGACAAGGTTTCCGGTAAAGCCAATGAACTGGCTGGCAAGGCCCGCCAAAGCGTGGGCGATGCAACCGATGACCGTGATATGAAGGCAAAGGGCATGGCGCAAGAAGCCAAGGGCGACGCTCAGCAGGCGAAAGGCCAGGCTAAGGACGCAGTTAAGAAGGTCGTCGATAAGGCATAACGCCTTCGGCGGGACCCGGTGGTCCGCTGGTAGTGCTACCCCAGCGGGCCGGCTCTCATAGCCGCGCTTCCCTAGATACTAGTGCCAGATCTCCGTCCTGACCCCCGTCTTCGTAAGCCCATGCCAGGGAACTCACAGCTGTAGCGGACAGGCAGATATCTTTAGAACACATGCAGGCAGCCTTTTGAGGCCCCTGCTTCGGAGGTGCGGCCCTCACTTGCAGCAGCGTGGTTCCTAGACAGATGTGAAATGCTGATGAGCGATCTTCCATCGCTGCAATCAGCTGGACTTCATCGCTTCCTCGGCAGCAAGCATTTCGTCGATGCTTGCTCCCTCGCGGGTCGTTGCTGGTCCGGGCGTGGTCGCAGCAATACGCAAGTCTTCCAACATCTGCGCAGCGAACGCTATAGCGTCGTCATCGTTGGAAACGCTGTCGGCTGACATGCGGATAGCCACAAGCTCGTTACCCTCCCCATGAAACTCCACCGTGACAGTCGCCTCTGTCGTCCTGGCAACATTTGTCCGCACCAGATGCATTCCGAAATTCCCTCCACTCCATGGACGCGACCCCCGCAGCAGCCGCGCAGGTTAAATCTACCGACCACTACTTTGTTCCAACCGCGTTCTTAGAAGCAGGACACGCACCAAGCTGGCGCAGCCCGGCGAAGGCTGCAGCCTCTATCTCTTCGTCGTCCCCAGGATGGTCGTCACGGTCGCCGATACCGGATCACTGGAAATGCCCCTTCAGCCATACAAAGCCCGGTTCAAAAACCCTGCTTCTCACCGGCCCCTCTTCCGTCGGAGCTTCGGGATCGTTCCTCGACCCGATCTGCACCTTTGGAAAGGTCGGATCCTTTCCGCGCCTCGACTTCCTTTTCCTCCTTCGCTACCTGTTCCATCAGGCCGTGGCTAGCGTCTTTTCCTTTTCCGGTCTCGGCTGGTTCTCTGTCCATAGCTTCCTCCTTTGCTCAAAAGAGACGAACGGTCCCGCTATTGTCTAGTTCCGACAGTCTCCTCGATTTTCCGCAATTGGGTAGCAACTGCCACCAGCCTTGGACGCGCAGGATCGCCGTGATCCTATGGCGTGGTTGAAAAGCAGTGCTATCCTGACATTCTGGGAATCGTCGTTCCCACCGTCGCCTCGCGAATGAGCGCGAAGATCAAGGGTTTGGTAGATGAATACAATGGCGCCAATGCAGCGAGTCCGACCTGGATCGCTGGCCGCGGCCGTCCACTCGCACCTGGAGACGGGTAGCGAGTTTCGATACCACCTTGCCAGTTTTCTTGACGGTTTTTACATTGATCCCTCAAGTCGCCGGAGACGAGAGCGGCTCGTTGATACACCCGATTTAACGGGTGACCAGCGTTTTGACGCGCTGGTGGGAGCTATTGGGGAACACCTCTGCCGTAGGTGGAGGCTAGGACCGGCTCCGCTTTGGACCGACGAGCCGGAACGCTTCCTAAAGAAGCCATGGTTCCTTGGACAAGAGCGCATGAAGCCGTTTTTCATTGCCGAAAGCCCCAGCGCTTACAGGCGCCGATTCATTTTCACGGAAATGGAGCCTCTTCGTCGGGCGCGCATGCCCCGCGACGCGATGTGGTGGCATGCGGAAGAGATCCGCACGGGTATGACACCGCTTCCAGAGGAGGTCGTGCTGACCGAACCTGTAGACGAAGAAACGGACCCGGCATCACAATGGCCATGTGAAGTCTATCGTTGAGCCCATCTTTCCAGAACGTCGCTATTGGTGGCAATTGCTACTTAATAGCGCAATATTCCTGTCCACTGCCGCACAAAGCTTTCCACCTTTGTGATGATGGGAATGCAGATCTTCCTCCTATTCGCGATAAGAGGGAAAATCGGCTTCTGTACGGTTTTGAACAATCCCTTCGGAACAACTTTTCAGCGGTGTCGTTTCAGCGAGGTGAATTGGAGCCTCGGATGCCGGGAATACAGATCAACTCCTCTGTTCGTCTTATGTTGCTGTTGAATTCGATGAGTGACGTATCGTTTCGCCCTCTCCCGCATAACGTCGGCATCAAAACGGTCATCCTCGCCGAGACGGCAGGCCTCATTCAGCGGGAGGGTTCACTTGGGCTACGTCCCCGCTGCAAGCTGACCCAAGCAGGCGCAGCATACCGTCGCGAACGCGGATACCCGACGGGATAATGGCGGCCGAGTTTACATCGCTGCGACGCTATCCTGCTCTTCATGTCGCGGCAATCCCGCATAGCCTCAAGGTGGCTTAATATAGACCCGTCATAGTGGGCTGAAGGAGCGACTCACACACAAGTTGGCTGGCCGAAAAGCGCAACCGATCATCGTGCCAAGGCCATAATCAAGAAGCCTATGACATGGGCAATGACCCTCCAGCCTCATCGCGGCCCAAACCCTATGGGTGTTCCACCTGCGGCCGCAATCACCAAGAAGATAACGGCAACGATGATCAGGGTGTACATATAGTCCTTGAGCTTTTCGAAGGGTTCATCGGGCATTCCGAAACTCCTAAGCTATCCAACGCCGACGGTATTGCACCAACCCTTGCGGGCGATCAAGGGGCTTACTCCCAGGTCATGAGGGAGCCAATGAGCTACATCACTGAAATCCAATCGAATGCCACAGCCGTTTTGCTGTTGATGCCACTCCCGCCCTAATCCCGCCGGGCCGTCGACCGAAGCGCTCGAGCGTTTGCCGCCATTGTCGTACATTACGTCTCTTCCCCTGCCCGCATCGAGCGCCAATCCTGGCCGCTGTAGCTGCCCACTGTATCTGGAGGCGCCTGCGCAATACAGGGATCTGCCGGGGTTCTAGCTTGACGACAGCCTGTCGCGATCCGGTCGCTGACGCGTGGCGGCGGCTGGCAACGCCGCGCAAACGGCAGCCCATTTCTGGGGATTGGCTCGGCTCAACCAAGGCCTTAGGCTCCGCGGAAACCACCAATGGGCGAGACGAATGAACTCGATTACGAGAACTTGCTGCACGCGCTCGCAAGCCGCGCGCAGTGTCCTGACACACAAGCTTGGCTATCTGTCGGTCGCGGCTTTGGCCGTGTTGATATGGGCGAGCGAGGATGTTCCGGCTTCTCCCAAGGGTCAACTTGCTCAGAACGAGGCTGCGGTCCGCCAAAGATTGCAATGACCCGATCGCAGTGCGTGCCTCCCGGCGCCTTTCCTACTATATTGGGAGCGCTACCTTTCACGTATGTCGCACCCACGATATTGGGTCTACAAGAATGTTGACGACCAGTGCGGGTCGATCATCGACATCTTTACGGGCTGGCCGGTCGATCTTGACGGCGTGCTGCTTAATACGCTCGAGGCCGAGGAGGTAGACAGGATGGCTGATGTCGTCAAATTCGGCTATTGTGCCCGGCGCGGCAATCTCCGATAGCAGCGTTGAAGCCTGAGCTCCCCTGACCTGCACAACATTTGGCACACCTTGCGGAGAGTTTAGCGCGTCTGATCGCAGCACTGTAGCAAACCCCTTCCTATGTCAGGTTTTCCGTGCGCGGTAGCTCGGCCGGCACATAGTCCTTCGGCCGCGAAACTATGGGCAGCAGCCTCCATTCAAGCCTCTTTCAGTTCTATGCCGATCAGGCATTGAACAATGCCCGTGCGAGCACGATGTAAGTGGGGTCAGGAGCCACGTCATGCTTGTCATCATCTCAGCCGCGGTCATCACGCTCGTTGCCACTCTGGCCGCTCGATATCTGCTCGCGAAAACGCGGCTGACGGAAAAGTCGATCGACGCCGCGATCGCCCGGAGGCTCCATACGTCTCCGGTGCTGTCGGAGATGCGCGAACTGCGTGAACTCAATGGTGTGATGCGCAATATCTTGGCCGATCTCGTCGAAAACGAGGAACTGGCAGTGCGGAAACCGGACGATCATCGTTCGCCTGCCACCCGGACTCGATTGGTGGCAATGCGGGAAGCGCGCCGCCGGGAGATATATGGTGAGGCGATCCTTTTGCTTCGGCAGACCGCTCGAACTCGAACCGCGGAAAGCCCCGTTAGAGCAGCAGACTGAAGATGTTTGGGCGTGCATGCGACCAGGCATCCCCGGTTGATATCTTTCCCAAGCACCGGGAACTCAAGTCGTCGTATGTGCGTTTTCTCGGTCGTCTTTAGAGAGAGATCACATGTCCTCGGGTAGCAAAGCTCGCCACCATATGTACATCTTCGTGGCGATTATTTTCGCAGCAGCGCTCGCAATAGCGGGGGCCTATGTCGTTATCGCGAAACCAGGTGAGGCCGCGAAGGAGCCTGTGTCCGAGGTTGTTAATCCGAACAGCTAGCCCGCGGCAGGAAGCCTGTGGGATCGAAACCGATAGGGGACGAACACAGGGCCAATCGCGCATGGCCGCTTCCTTGTCACCCACGTGGCGTCAATCCCAGGCCTGCAACGAGCCGGCCGACAATCGGGTCCAAGCGTACTCTTCATAACCGGGACGGCTCGCCAGTCCGCCATGCCGCCTCCGTGCAGATGGCATGATCTCCCCAATTCGGGAGAACCCTTAAAAACTAGCCCTATGGCCGCAGAGACAAAGGCGTGATCGGTAACAGACCGAAAAAATCATCGTACCGCACGAGCAAAAGGGATAGCTGCGTTTATATCTTATTCCGCCGCTATTCCGCTCACTATTGCCTGCCGCTGGATCTGGCCGAAATCATGTACCCGTACAGATGGACACACCTTTTTCGCAATATCGATTAGGTGTCTGTGATGCGTGAGGTAGATCACTTGGCCATGTTGCGCCATCCCGGCAAACAGCCTGAAGGCTTCTTCCGCCCGAAAGTCGTCGAACGTCTCCATGATGTCATCGGCGATGAACGGGACGCCTGGCCGCTCGGTCACGAATTCGTGGTATCCAGCCACTCGCAATGCCAGGTAAAGCTGAAACCGTGCTCCCCGCGACAGCGCGTCTGCCGACAGAGATCCGCCGCTCGCTGATAGAGCCATCAACACTTCCCCATCTTTGCCGGGCTGCGCGGCAACCCCGGAATAGGCGCCGCGGCTGATAGTCCGGAACGCTTCCGATGCTCTGGACATCATCCCGCTCCGATGACGATCTCTGTAAAGCCTGAGCGCCTGTTCGGCAGCAACGATGCCGATCCGCAGCTCGAGATATCTCTCTGCCCGCTCTTCAATGTCCAGCAGCGTGGTCCGACGCCGTTCCTCGATCTGAGCGGCCGCTGCGTCGCCTCCGACCGCGTCCAATGCCTTGCGGATGGTGGAGAGCTCGTGAAACGCATCTCGGCACGCCTGCTCGTGGTGTGCAAGAAGCGGCTTCATGCCCTCCAGTTCGACCTCAAGCGCATTCCTGTCGGCAAGGGAAAGTTGGTGTTCAACCTCGAGAATGTCCTGGACGCCGGTGATCTCCAGGAGCTCGCGCTCAAGGCCATCAATGGCCGCGCGGACTGCCTGCCGCTTCAAGCAAAGATCAATCTGCGCTTCCACCTCATCAATGGTGGTGCAGCCGAAGAATGCCGTCATCTCGCCAGTGCGAGCGGAGAGAACCTGTCGGGTCACCAACAGCTGTTTCTCCTGCTCCCGCGCCTGATCGAGTGCTTCTTCAAGCTTCTCGACCCGATCCTGGTCCCGCTCGGCGATTTTGATCTTCTCTCCGATTGCCCGCGTCATATCGCCGAGCGATCCCGACCGGTCGATACCGAGGCCCGAACACAGAGCAAAGACCGTCTGCTCGAAGACAAAGGCGTCCTGCTCCATCTTCTGAACACGGTCTACCAGGCTCTCTTTCATTTCGACCGCCGACGACAGCTTTTCCAGGATCGGTATGATCACGTTGACGGCGTCGACATCCGGAACAGATCGTTGATCCTTGAGCCAGCAGCCAGCGCATAGTTCCGCCCACCGGGCGTTCCACTCGACATCGTCGTTTTGCGCTTCGACCAGAAGCTTTGTCCGCTCATTGCGCTCAGCATTGAGGCGTTCAAGCCGGTCGGCTTGATCCATCGCCGAATTGAACCGATCGAGCTCGCGTTCGGCCAGCGCGATGAGAGAGACGGTATCGTCAGCATCGACGGCCTTGATGCCAGCGGCTTTCAGCGCTGCTGTTATGCCCAGTTTCGCCGAGACTGATCGATCTCGGACATCCGCGATATCCTGGTCGATCGAACCCAAGTCGTCGCGGGCCGCCAGAGCCGTTGTCCGGCGACGGAGCCATTCTTGAAGTTCGTTTGGGTCACGCACGAGGAGCTGGGCCGCCGCCACACCCGAGAAACTGGTGAGCATCTCCGAGGTCAACGCTGCCAGCGCAGAGCGCGCGTCTGAAAGGCGCTGGTCCGCGGACTGAAGCTCTGCGACAGCGACGGCGCGCGTTAGGCTGAGTTGCGCCAGCTTTCCGCTATCGGCAAAATGCAGAAGACGCTGCGACACGGCCTGGTCGTCGGCCCTCATGGCGCGTTCGAAGTCGAGCGCGGTCTCGATCGTCAACGTCTGGCGATGCAATAGCCAAGCTTCATCGCGCGCAGCACGCCTGCCGATCGCCGTGGTCTCGTCGATTTTCCCGGAACGTCCTTTAATATCCGCGATTTCGGCATCCAGACGGTCGAGTTCGGATTGCAATCTATCTCTGTCCGAGGCCGCGGACTTTTCAGAATCGCGGCAGTTTGCATATGTGGCTTTCCATTTTTCGACGGTGGTCGCCAACGGAACCGGGATCGCAGCCAGCTCAGCCGACGTGCCTCGCCACGGCACGAGCTGGGCCATGCTTTCCAGCACGCCGGCCTCAGCGGCTTGTCTGCGCCGCGTCAGAAGCCGAAGCGATGTTTCGTCATCGAGCTTCTCGATCGCGTTGACCGTCGCAGTCAAAGCCTCGAACGCTCTGCGGCGTTCCGGCCGCCTGTATTCGACAAGGCGCTCGTAGGCTCCGCCCTCATCTGCAAGAGCGCGATCGGTTCGGGCGAGTTCTTTGGTGGCGGCATCCAACCGCGCATCGACGCCTGACCTCGCGTTGATGAGGCCTCTCAGTTTGCCGACTGTGCTCGCGTCAAGAATCAGGCGAGCCGGGTTCTTCTCTCCCGGCTGCCCAAGCTGGAGAAGCAGCGCGTCAACTGAAAGGTCTGCGATCCGCCCTTTCAATTTCGGAATGTCGACCACCGCCGTGACATAGCGTGGCTCCAGTGTCTTTAGGAGCTCCTCCCCCCTACCCGCGAAGGCGAGAACCGCCGACGGATCGGCAACCCTTTCGATCTCGCTCTCGATGTTGGCAATCGAATGCGCAACGGCGTCAATCTTTACCCGCAGTTCGATGTTTTCCTTGCGAATGGCCGAGAGCTCATTCTTCCATGAGCCTGGGGGCTCCGGTACGGCGATCGTCGTCCGCAGTTCCTCCCGGTAGACTGAAAGCCGCGCCATCGTTGGAAGAGCTCGCAAGATGCGGTTTATCTCGTTTGACCGCCGTTGGATTGCCGATTGTTGATCAACCGCCTGCTGGTATCGTTCCTCGTGCGCCGCAAGTTCAATCCTCATCCGCGCAAAGTCAGTTGCCTGCAGATCAAGTTCTTCACGCTTGACCTTGAGGTCCGCAAGACGCGACCTGAGCTCTCCGAGCTCCGTGTTGCGAGCCCGTAGCTTATAAAACCGATCGGCTTCGCCCCGGATTTCGCCGAGCCGTCGACTAAGATCTGAAAGACCTGCGCTTGCAGAAAACAGCAGCTGCCCGAGATCGCCCTTGCTGGCCAGGATGCTCTCGCCGCCGCTCTTGAGGGTTTCTTCGTCGAGCGAGAACATCGTCGAAAATGCAGCGCGATCGATCCCACCGAGATCAGCCATGATCTCGGTTTCTGCAACAGTCCGGTCATCGCCGTCCAGCAGACTGTTTTGCAGGCGCTTGACCCGGACGAACTCGCGATCCCGTCCGGCGACAAGCAGGTTGCCGCCTAATCTCATCGCTGGATAAGGATGTAAAAATCCGTATTTGGTGCTGTGCCCCATCCCGAAGACGAGATCGAGGATCGCATTGAAGGTGGTTGACTTGCCTGCCTCGTTGGGGCCGTAAATGACATGCAGGTCGGGCGATCCAACCGGACTTTGCCCGAAATCAACAATAGCGTCCGTAAATTTGCCGTAGCGCGTCAGGTCGAGACGATTGATCCGCACGTCACTCTCCCTCAGCCCCCTGGAGGAGCGCGAGCACGTGCGCAGTCCCCTCTTTTGCAAACTTCGCCATCAAACTGTCAAACGCCGCCTGATCTTTTCCGATGATGTCCCTGAGCTCAGCCGGCAACTGGCCCCGCAGTTCGTCGGCAATCGCCTTCACCTCCGAATTGAAATCGACCGAGCCGTGGATCTCTCGCGCAATGATTGCAGCGAGCTCGCCTAGTGCTCCTGGATTTGCGCCGTTTTGCCGCGGCGGCGAAGACGAGACTTTCACTTTTTCGATCCAAATGTTTCCGATCGACGACCCCTGCGTTTCGAGCTCCGTCCTCAGAAGATCGATGTCCCTGCGGACGCGCCACGCAAGCTCACTCGTTCCTGTAACCTCCACCCGTGCCACGATCTGGCTTGTGGGTATCGCCGAGGCCAGTTCGCCAAGCTGGCTTTTGGACAGGGTCACCAAGTCTTCCCAGTCGGACGCCGTTGAAACGTCGATTTGAAGCCGCGCGAATTGTGCGACGGCAGTCCTTCGTTCTTCGACCAGGATCGAGCGGTCATCACGCACGGTCACCAGTGACACTGTCTTCGATCCGTCTTCATTGATGTCGCGCCCCTGCGGTATTCCAGGCATCACGATAGCGCAGCTCTGGTCTTGCAGAGCGGATCGTTTGTGAATGTGGCCGAGCGCCCAGTACTGAAACCCTGCCTGTCTGAGCTCAACGACACTGCAGGGCGCGTACAGATCGTGTCCTGCTGACCCGCCAAGGCTGGTATGCATGATCCCGATATTGACCGCGCCGGGCACCGGGGCGGCAAAGTGCCGGAGGAGAGATTCTGGCGCATGCGGCTTAGCAAAACTCATTCCATGGATCGCAAGATCGAAATCGCCACCGGACCGCTCGATGGTGACGCGTTCAGCGATCTCACCGAACACCTTGACCGTGTCCGGCATCACAAGCTGTGCGGTGATCTTTGAAAGAGCATCGTGGTTGCCGCGGATGATGTAGGTCCGAATACCGCCCTGATGCAAGCGCCCGAGTTGTTCCGCAAGGAACCGCGCCGTTTTCATCGATGTCTGCTCTCCGTCGTAGAGGTCGCCAGCGATGATCAGAGCGTCGACCTGCTCTTCGAGGCATAGCTCGATCGTCTGGATGAACGATTGCCTGCTAGCAAGCCCGATGAGATCTGCCAGCTCGCCGTTGAGAAGAGCGAGGGACTTCAGCGGCGAGTCGAGATGGATGTCGGCGGTGTGGACGAATCGGAATGCCATGGTCTGCCCTTGTCCGTATCAGCCTCGTTAGCCTTTCTGGGTTCAAAATGCCAGTTCGTATTCCTGTTTTGTTCTGCTATCCACAACTTCCCGCCGGGTCAAATCGTCGCCCGCCCGGCTGCGAGGCTTGCCGGCGGTTTTCATGGGCCTCAATTCTTCTGTGCCGATTCACGTACATGGCCGTTTTGTCGGCGAGCGGTCGCAGCACCAGGAGGATTGCGATCGCTAGATCTCGGCATTAAGACGCGCCTCAGGTCACGTGCAAGCTGCACAACGCGAGAGGAAGGTATGACCACGGATATAGGGATGAGGATGCAAAGGCTTATCGCCAGCTTGACGGACAAGCATTTCACCTACCCGCCGCATAACATAGGTTTAAAAACCGCGCTGGCAGCTAAGCAGGCTGGATACATCGAAATCCAGACCGGTTTTAAAACATCGCTGAAGTGCCGTTTGACCTCGAAGGGCGTGACGGCTCAGAGGCAAATCAAGCGTCACCCGACGTAATTTGAAGCCGATTCTTTATCGTGTCGTACGCCCTTTTCGGCCGAGACGAGAGACTAGTTCAATTTGGTCGGCTATCGTTGCGCGCGCTTGGATCACGCGTACATTCCAATCTGCGGCACTTCTTGGCGACGATGCTCTATCTTCGGTGGAACGAAGAGGCGAGTGGGTTCCCTCTCGGTGGCAAGAAACCACGACGAAGCCAGCATTCGGCCCTACAGAGTCGACGACATGATCGTCGACGCTCGCCCTCCAATTAGGCCAACCGCTTGAACGTGACGCTGAAGAGCATGCTTCCAAGTCGGGTGCGAATGCCCAAACCGCCAACTTGATGTCGGTCGCACGTTGTGTACGTGAAAATGGCGGGTCTCGAGGACACGCTGATGCCGGCGTTCGCACGTTTCAGGACTTCTGTTCCGGCCGGCGGGCATCTCTTACCGCCCACCGGATTCAGCTACCTGTAAGCCAAACCGGATCGCTGAACCGTCGGATCTCACAGCGTCGCAATCTTAGCCAGGGTGTAAACGTAAGCCTCAACCTGTTCGCCATCGATGGTGACGGAGACCGGCGCCCTGCGATACCCCTCGCCTTCGAACGAATCCAGCCGCTGCCAGTGGTCTGGAAGATTCAAAGACGGACACCGGGATCGCGTAGGCTTGGTCATCGAGCACGAGACCAGGAAAGCCCAAGTCCGAGCCCCAGCCGGCGTCCACGAGCCGCCCGAAAATCTTGCCAGACCGCCAGAAGCCTGCAAGTCCGTCAAGTTGGTTGTTGTTGAGCTTCCCTGGTGCAAGGCTGCCATAGGTCGCAAGGCGATGTTCAACTGTCATTTTTACTGTGCCGCATCTAAAATAACGAGACGTTCTCATAAAGCTTTAAGTGGAAAGGAATTGCCAATGGCCGCCAACTCGATTGCAAAGCCGGTTCTACGTCTTCGACCCGCCGGAAACGCTTGTAACTGTGGTCGACGCCGGGTCGGCTGCAGAGAAGGTTTCGGGGACGCCGCCGTCGAGATCTTCCTTTAGGGTCTCGTGATCTTGCCCGTGGCGCCCGCTCGGCGGCGTATGCGACCCCACGCTGCCTTCGTCGAAGTTCCCGTTGCTGAGGGCGTCATATCGATTGATGCTACCATCTGCATTCTCGCCGCCGAGCGACACAAGCTGAACCATGATTGCTTTCGCGTGCTCCACCGCATTTTCGGCATCAATGTTGTTATCGGAGTTGTCCATGGCAATGGACACGAGCTCCCCACCTTGTCCGACGAACTCGACGGTCAGCATCCTCCCCTCCGGGGTGATCCGGGTTTCTCGCAATTGCATCTCAGCCTCCAAGGTCATTCCTGCGGATAACTCGGGCTTCGCATTGCAGTTCCACGGAGCCGAAGCCGGAACATCGGTGCGCCATTGGCTGAATAGTGGCGAAAGGTTTCCCATTGCCGAATGCGGAGGCCATTGTCGGACGGGAAGCCTGTCTCGTCAGGGCGACGGGCACTGGCTGAAACTTTCTGGGCCGCCGAAACGTAATTCGATCGTGATCGAAAGGTCATGGCCGCCGCACCCCCCTCCCGCAGTCTCCTGTCGGGACGCGGCGGCCGCACTATGCCGCCTTCAGAAGCGAACGCTTTTGCTAATGCGTTGGGCAACGGCGCATTGTTGCGCAGAACGTTCGACATTGCTGTCGTTTCCGTGCATGCTGGTCCTCAGGCGTCAAAGCATCAGACACTTTCCCGCCTAGAGGTCATTGCTTCTCCCATCACTCTCTGGCAATGACCTCGCCGAAATCCAGGTCCGGCGGCTCGTCACTGCTCCGTCGCACAGAGATCGCCTCACAAGTCCAAAGCCTAACCCGCCATTGATGAGGCGATCTCACGCGTCGCGCGTGTTAAATCGGCACGCGATCTTCAACAGATTTTCTTCGGTGCTTCGTGCGTGGCCGCTGTGCCAGGCTGGACCGGTAGACGTCGGATCCAGGCACGGGCCGTCCGAGAGCTCTCCCTTGAACGGTGCAGACGACCTCAGCCCAAAGGCTTCGTGGCCTCGCGTGCAGCCTTGAGCCGCTCGGTCTTACGGCGGCGGGCTTCTGCTTCGGCCTCTATCGCCGCAATGGCAACGCGATGCGTCTCTTCTTCGCGAGATCGCCGCTCGGCCCTTGTTATCGCATTTCGGTGACGGATTTTGGGTGGATCGTCTTGCTGGCTCATGCGCGCATAACTGCGTCGGTTCGAGGACAAGGCAACAGTCTCGTCCGATAGCGTACAAGAGCCCTTCCAGACATCCCCCAACCAGCAATTCCAGTGAGCAGCCCCTTCGATGCCAGGATGCGTTGAACAGCAGCGACGCTGCCCGAGCTTTCAACATCGGATTTGTCTTCGGTTGTCGGATCCGCGCTTGCCGGGCTTTGCGGGCATTGACTTCCGCTGCATGCAGCGACATTGAGCAGCCCCACCATTCTTGAAGACCGACATGACCACTTACCGCTCGACAGGCCGGCACACCCCTCACTCAGACGGTGGCACCTCTGATGTCGATGCCTTCGCAGAGATCACTTGCCTCCTCGAAGCCTTGACGGGCTTCCTGGAGCACCACGTCGTCAAGACCTTGAAAGGTCCTGAACCGGCGCTCGTTGTCTGCCGCCGGGCAGATGGCGAACCCGTTCCGCATGCTTGGCTGAAGCAAGAACCAGGCACCGGATGTCTCTACAGGGACTTCGTGATGCGAAGCGGTTCTTCCGGGACCGTAGGATCAGCACGGCAGGTTTTTCGCGACCCTTATGATGCAGCCCATTACCTGACGTCCGTCATTCACATTCCACCACATCGGTAGAGCACGCGATGCGATGCGACGCGCATAGCTGCTATGCGCCAGCTCATCTTTCTCCACCTGAGGCGAGCCTATAATGAGCAGGCCCTTCGAGACGCCTGCTGCATCGCTGGCTTTCGCGTTTCGGGCAACACGTGTGGGCGCTCCCCGTCTTCGGGTTGAGCGCCCTCCTTGTATTGTCGTCGGCACCGACGCGGTTCGTTAGGCACCCGTCCAAAAGAGATCAGCCGATAATGCTGTCGCGGCGGGTCCGGCGTCCTTCATCATAACGTCCAACGCCGTGAGACAAGGCCCGATTTTATCGGTCAACGTGCCTTGATCTTTCTATCAGGGTCTCCATCCGGTTGGCTGCCCCTTCGGTGTTACCGTTCAGGACGGCGGGTCAAAAAAGGTCTGGTGCAGCATCTTCAAAATGAGCGGGCATCTGGCAATCTCCTTTGAGGGTGGAATGAACGATCGCTGAGTCGCATTACGCAGATCGGTGGCGTCCGTTGAGATACGAGTGTCCAAATATGCTGTGCCTGAAAGGGAGGAGAGAGATGCAGGTCAGTCTCATTGCGGGTCTGTCATGGGTTCTAGCAACGTTACCGGCAATGGCGGCATCGCCGTTTGACGACTGTGAACATTACCGCGGCAATGGCCTTGTTCACGACCGTCTGGAACGCCCGGCTCCGCCAGCATGTATTCGGTTTCCGATCGCAATTGCTGACGGCGCTAGCTATTCCGCGTGCCATTCGCAGATCAGACTCTACCGCGCCAGGATTGACGGCTATCTCAAGTGCCTCAAATGGGAAGCAGACGCCTCGACCGACGAATATAACGATGCAGTGCGCAGCTTCAACAGACTTTCCGAGTGAAGACGGCAGTTGGAGGCGGGAATGACAAGGTTGTCACCGAGCGAACCTCCCGGCCCACCATCGATTTCCGTAAGCTCTTGTTCTTCAAGCATTTCTTTGGCCTCCATGTCCCACTTTTCAAATTTGGCCTCCCAAGGTGGGACTTCTCAGCGCCAGGACTGTCGATCCGCGTGACTCGAATAGCAGTCACATGCTTTCTCTCGAGGAGCTCGAAAGGCTTGACGCCATGCTTGATGCAGATGTTTTCGAGGAGGCGGCGCCGGCGACTGATCGTGTCGAACGTGACCGTATTAGCGGCTCGCTTGGGATACTCCTGGCAGAGCCACCGGAACGACCGCGCGACAACGGGCTTGACCAAGTCCGCGACCACCGGAGCCTCGCCGTAGGGTATGCCCTTCTCGGCGCATTCATACTCGCGCCGAAACGCAACCGTGCCCGGCTTCTCGCGAAGCCGGACCTTCTTCCTTTCTTTGACACGTAGATAAAAGCGTACATTGCCGTACCGGTCGGTGTCCTCGACTATGCCGTCATGGCGGCTCCTCGTTGCGAAGTGCCGAAGTTCAATGTAAGACTTTATGTCAGAAATCAGCCTTTCTTTAAACACTGAATTCAACGTTGGACTTTATGTCGATTTCTCCGTCGCAGTGCAGGGCCGCTCGCGCCCTATTGGAATTAGACCAAAACGAGCTCGCAGCTCGCGCTTGCGTATCGCGCGGCGTGATTATCGATTTCGAGAAAGGCCGGCGCACGCCTGGCGCAAATAATCTCGCTGCTATAGCGCGCGCCCTCCAGGCTGCCGGCGTCACCTTCATTGACGGTACTTACAGCGGAAGCGGCGGGCCCGGTGTCCGTCTTTTCGCGCCGACCGGTGCCTCTATCGACACCAACGAAGACGAGACCATCCAATACAAGGACATGTTTGAGAACGACGCGCCTCCCGGTGCCGGCGGATGAACCACACGCCCAAAGCCACCACCGACCTCCTAGCATCCGCCAAGACTGTCCACGACCGGTATCTAGCCGGCCGCATGGAGCGAGAGACGGTCCGCGAGTGGGCAACCCGCCTCGGCTTATATCCCGAGCCGCAAGGCGCACGGGTCAAGGCCGCTGCAGACTGGTTCCACGCCAACAAGAACGACGACGTCGACGACGAGATGAAGCGGCAGGATCTGGCCGTGCTGGCTGCTATCTTTGCGGAGTGAGGCATCCCTCACACGATTGCGTCTGTATCGTGAAGCGCAGCAGTACGCTGGATGTCGCTCAGAATAAAAAGCCCGCCGCCGGGGGTGGCAACGGGCTTCTAGGGTATCACGCCTTTGTCTTCGTGTCGGGACATCTCACCTTCTCGACACACACATACTAAGGCAACATGGTTAAGAAACAGTTACGGAACCATCCCCGCCCTTCCCCAGTTCTTCCACCAACTCAAACCCCTGGAGGAAGACAATGGCTAAGGACGATCTGACAACCGGCTTCACCGGAACCCCCACTGAGCCGCCGACAGGCGTTCGCAAAGTGGCATCTGATGCTGTGGACGCTGTCCGCCGCGAGACGAGCGCAGTGGCTGCCGGCGCAGCCGAACATCCGCACACAGCAACTGGCCTCGCGCTGACGGTCGGCGCAATCGGCCTGTGCATCGGCTACATTCTCGGCCGCAATTCTGCGGCATCGGACTACGATTATCGCCGCTATTGGCGATGATATCTGTGTAGGTGGCGGACGGCCTTTGGCAAACGCGCGCCGCAGACACCGGTGTGTCGCCACGCCCACCAACTAAGGGACCAGAAAGCCCGCTGAGCAACCAACTCGGCGGGCTTTCTGCGTTACCGCCCGAACACCCAAAAAAAGTCGGCGGGTTGTCTATCTCGCCGCCAAACACGTCCTCAAGTTGCTGCTAGATCACAAGGAAGGAACTGGGGAACCTCATGAAGAAACTGGTTGTAATAGCGGCAAGCCTTGCCGTCCTGTCGTCGTGCACGCCTACGCCGCAAAAATACGCTGGCACGCTTACGGTCACCGATCCGAAATTCAACAGCGCGGAGTGCAAAGAGATCCGCCTGCAAGCGCTTAACTACGACGACAGGGTCGGTGGCCGCATGGCTATCGGCCTGGCATCTGGTATCGTGTTAGGGCCGTTCGGCCTTCCTCTCGCCGCTGCGGCGGACGCCAGCCAGGAGGAAAAGCGTAAGGCATTCGCCCGAGAGATGCACCTGCGTTGTTCAAGCACGCCGCTACCGAAGAACCTTGAAGAAAAGCCGTCTAGGCCGTCGGCCAAAAAGAGCTGAGCGCCGAATGATCTTCACCAAAATCACAAGCGTTGTAGCCTGGCTCGTACTCGTCGACAGCGTCCTCAGGATTATCACCGGCCTCGGCATCGCGACCGAGCTCCTGGGCCCGTACGAGGAAGCGCTGCGCCGATACGGCAGCACGGCGGCCAGCTCCGGAGCAATCATAGATCGAGGCGTTTGTGGCTTCCTTGCCGCACTGATGCTCGGCACCCTGGGAGAAATCAGCAAGCGTAGCGAGAAGTAGGTTGCGCGGCCCCTTCGAGTTTGGTTCCGACGGAGCGACGAGCGATAACAATCGTAAGATTTAGCTATAGCCTACAAATCGATATCCGCTATTGATTTCCTCAATCATTAGAGGAAATTCGATGCATAAACCCTTCGCAGCGGCAATCTTGGCGATGATGCTGCCGGTCGCCGCAAACGCCTGTAACATGGCCTATGCGTCCTGCCGCCATAATGACTCTCGTACCGACACCAACCGCTCGGACACGCCAAAGCCCAAACCTGCTAAGCCGGCGTACGGATGGTCCGGCCTGCACGTCGAAAGTATTGGCGGCGTGCGAGTTGTCGTCGATAGTCGCATTTCGGGTGGTGTTGGCGTGATTGTAGCCTACGACAACAACGGTCACCTCAAGGTTCGGGACCGAACAGGACGAATTTTTGTGTTGACCGATCCATCGAAGAGAGCTGCGCCCAAGCCCCATGTTCGAGCGACCCTGGCTCGATCACTCCGAAGCGCGCCTGCCACCGATGTGCCAACCTCAATGGCAGACGATCGCAATCAGCAGACGAACGTACATACCGATGGCAGCTCGGCCTCGCCGACCGAAAGTGATGATGCAGGGCAGACCGGTTCGGCGGCCGATGGTAGCGTTAATGAAGCAGGCGCTGGCGCATCGGATCAGACTCCCGCCGCAAACGGCAAAGCGGGCGCCTCGTCCGCACCGACGGAGGCCGCCGCGCAGTAGTCTTTCCGGGTTGTTGAAGCCGCTTAACCTGTCGAGGTCTAGGGACGAGCCCGCCGGCAAACACCGGCGAGCCCTTCGATGGCTAGGTCGCCAACGGATCGATCTTACATCCGACAGCATCTGGCCAAGGCACCAAGCGGCGCTGCTCATACGCGTCAGCGCGGACAATTGTCAGATCCAGGTGACCGCCGACGCAATAGATCTGCTCGGCGTCAGGATCGGCTGGATTCTGCCGCTTGCGTGCTCGCATGTACTCGAACATAGACGGCCTTAGTCGCTCAAGGGACGCGCCAGGCAGCCAGCCCTGCGCGACCATCTCCTCATGCGGCGGGTACTCGCCTTGCCCGAAGCCGAGGGGCATCGTGTGCAGCACGAACGGTGCCGGGGCGCCTGGCTCTTTGAAGGTGGCGAACTACAGCGTCACGGGACCATGAGTCTCCGAGATCGGGCCGATGGCGATCTTGACCGGGCTGTCGCTAGCGAAGCCCTCCGCGCCAATCGTGGCAAGCGAAGTCTCCAGGACGGCCAGCGTGGCATCAACTGAGCGCGTTGCCTCTGCTGCCTGCAGGATCATGTCCGCCAGCCGATCGATCGCGGCAACCGAACCGCTGCCGGTGATTGCCAGCGGTGCGAAAGCAGACGCCCGAACCTTGCCTGTGAGCTCAACGACTGTGCCGGCTGGAAGGTAGCCCGCGCCGTCCGTCAGGATCTCCACGCGGTCTTTGTACGGTTTCAACGAGCCCCTCGATTTGCTGGCTGCTGGACAACAAGCTTTTCGAGGTCAGTTGCAGCCATTATTCATCGTCCCGCCGGTTGCGGGCCGAAAGTCTAGCCACGTCGAATAGATCGGGCTGGTTGCCCGTTGCTGTGTCTTCCATGGATTGTTCCTTGATTATTGGTCGTGGCCAAAAAAAGCGGCGCCTGCCGGTTACGGGAGACGACGCTGATGGCCGGTCGTAAAGGCGATCGGAGCCTTACAAAAGCCGTACCGCTGTAAGCAGTTGGTTTCCGGCGGGGTGACTTGGAGCCGCCCCTCCGCCTGGATAGACCCATCCAGCTTAGGGCCCGCTGCCGTGACAGGACGCGGGCCTTTTGCGTTAGCTGTAGAGCAGCTGAACCGTCAGCGCGAGCACGACGAACAGTCCCGAACTTACAACGCTAGTTTCGATCATGAAGATGACTATCTGCCTCGACGACAGGCCAGGAAAAAGCGATTTCATCACAGCGGCTCCAATCAGAAAATTTATTCAATCAGTCGTCATAACACAGGCCTAGGTTGGAATATTTTTTTAATTAGCAATTTGAGATCAATTTAATTCACTCGCCATTGCTCCATATATGTGAGCAAGTGCTAACGCCCGGTGCGGCCCGTTCCTGGAGGCCGACCTTCTGAGCTCTTCGGAGCCTGCTTTGCACCCCATAGCGGGCTCCTTCTGTTTCCAACAAAAAAGGGAACCATCCCGGGCAGCCAAGGTTCGGGCGGGATGCAACCTCTCGTCTCATCCCGCCTATTGGTACTGTTGCGCGGTCTCGATACCCGAGGCTTTACGCACATCCCCCACGGCGTCGGCAGGAAATCAGTGAACATCGCCATGTTCAACGGATGGATTCAAGTCGAGGATCGAAGCTTCAAACCTCGCTGCAAACTCACCCCTGCCGGCGATGCTTACCGGCGAGAACGTGACCGACGTAGGGTTTGACGATCTCACTCGATGCACAGCAGTTCGGACTTAATGAATGGTCCGACTGCCGGGATTGCCCAGTTCGAATTTAGCGAGGAGGTTGATCGCTGTTAGGACAACCTCATCGGCTTTTCTAGCACCGTCCGCAGCTATAGAGGCCGCATCCATAAGCAACTGCTTTCCAAGCTTTTCCATTTCCAGCCCAAGGTCATCACCCTCGTGCTTGGCTATCGACGCTGACAGCATCAGACTCTCAGCCAAGGTCACAAGAAACTCCTCGCGCTCCTCAACCGTCATATCATCGATTGTTTTGGGATCGGTCACGGGCGCTCCTTAAAAGGCAGCCGCCCCGAACCCGCAAGGCGTGTTCAGTGCCGAGGAATTTTGAAAAGCTGTGGCTTCTTACCTAGGTAGCCCAGCTTGATATCAAGCCTTGTAGCATAATAAAGCTGTAGTGTCGTCGGTCGCGCGGTGACGGCGGGGATCTGAGTGCCACCATGGGCGTTCCGCGCCGCATTTCAGTGCAAACAAACTGGAGTTGCAAGCTGGCTTGCCGTCCCCTGCCCTGGCCCGCTCGATGGCGGTGGGACTTTCTCGCCTAAAATGCTTGGAAGAAGCCGGTATGAAAACCGGTCCCGCTTTTCGCCAAGTCATCGATCTCTTCGGTACTAGTGGTCCGCCCTCCTGGACCACCACCCTTGTGCGCAACGTCGATGATTTGCGTGCTATTATCACCCGGTAGATGGCAGGTCCTCAACACGATACGTTGGATGTAAAAGCCTCGCCTCGGGGTAGCGCGCCCGCCAATCGTCCTGCCGGTACCCAGGCGACTGGTGCCATTAACTATTGCCGACTATCGGACTGACGAAGTCGTCGTCTTAATGCGGCCGGCTGCAATGTGGTCCGGTCCATTGCGGCCATCGAAAACCAAAAGCGCGTATACCGAGAAATTTCCGAGACTTGGCGTAACTTCGATTGTGACGGATGAACGGCATGATAAACATTGCTCGCCATCCTTAACCCGCAAGACTTAACTCGAACGGGTCATGGCCCAACGTTGGTCTGTCGGCTAAGGTGGCGGTCAGAAGGAGGAGGTGCAATGGATCCAAAGCAGTTCGATAGCGTTATAGCCGGCTTGACTGAGCTTGGAGCACGGATCGCTGCAATCAACGCCCGTCCATTCATGCCGGATCCGAATATGAAACTCTCGCGCCTCAAGGCGAAGACCCAGTCGCTTTCACAGGGGAAGCCGTCCAAAGCGGCTGGCGCCTCCAAGCATGGCTCGAAAGCGACGTCTGCCAGGTCCAAGGGCTGATCCTGCCGTTCGCTGCGGCTTACGGGTGATCTACGTTTCGCCGACTAGTGACGCGCGGCCGATACAGGCTCGATCCCGTTGAGCAGGCGGTCGGCGAGTTTTGCAAAGAGCGTATCGAACTCATTGATGACATGCCTGAAACCGTCGTCCGGCATGGTTGCGATGTCTCCGAGAGCTTGCGACGTGGACAGGATTATGCTGTCGATTGCGTCCCGGTCGACACCGCTTGCTGCAGAGATCGGCGCGTCCTGGAGGGCATCAAGGGCTTCGACGATCCGGCGCAGCAGGCGCCTCCGTTCAAGTGCCGTCAGTCGGCAAAGGCTGCTGCGAGCCTCCCTGATCTCTGAAACCACAGCGAAAGTCATCGGCCCATTCCACCACTACAGAGTGGCACTAGCTCATGGACGGACTGAAGTCATGCCCCATTCAGGTGAAAGGGTAAAAATTGTTTTAAATTCGAAGATTTGGCCGGTCGCCTTCAAATGGTCGGTTGTCTTTATCAAAGCCGGCTTGGAAGAAAGGCAACTCCCTCCGGGGCCTATTGCAGGCATCGTAGAATTCATCTCTTCAGGATCCCAAGTGGTAATCGAGCCTTTGCGCGCGAAGTCCAAGAATGCAATTGCAGGACATAGTCGATGCCGGAATTCGATAGCCTTTCAACATGCAGGGCTACAGACCGACACGGGCCATCGGTAACAGTCGCCAAGGCCGCTCGCCACTCGCACGAAGATCGATAAAATCTTATCGCAGCGCTGAACCGGATCATCACTTGCGCATTTTATGCTGCAGGGACCGGGAGAACTCTGCGCCATGAACGGACTAGCTGCTGTATCGGGTAAGATTGCGATGTCGATTGGGCTCGTATTTATCGCCATGGGTGCCGCCTCGGCCGTCACCGAGCGCCCAGTCAAGGCTCTTGCCCTTGACGCAGCCTCGGAGCCTGTCTGGACCTCCGTCCCCACCAGGATCGACCCTGCCAGGCAAACTTACGAACGTATTGAAGCGCGCGAAGGCCAAGGCCAAGAACAGTACCCCATCAAGTTCCGCCCTGGAGCCAAGTTCAAGGTCATCGATGGTGCCACGTTCGAGGTCAACGGTTCTCGCATAACCCTTGCCGGCGCAACGCCGCTCTCGAGGACACAGATCTGCAACAACGGCCAGAAGCGCATGGCCTGCGGCACGCGTGCGTTCGTGACCATGTCGAAGGCCCTCAACGGCAAGTTTGTCGATTGCCGTGCGGTTGGTGCCAACCTCTTCGAGTGCAGATCAAACGGCAACGACCTTTCCCGGATATTGGCGCGGGCCCAAGGCTAGTTCAAGATCGTCGGTCTCTTCCCGGTCAATGACAGACGGGCCTCAAATGAATTCGATCGATACGCTGTCCTTACCCGATACCGGCGGCAGATCGCGACAAAACCGGATGCGTCGGTGGTTCTCCGCGCCCGTGGATGAAGCGCTATCGCGAGACCATAACGGCCTGAAATATCTCTTTGCCGTAACGAACTGGCTTGCCTAGAAATGTAACCTATACTCCGGTGCGAGGCGTGCGCGTGAACCTTTATTCCCCTGGCCAGGCGATCATCGACCGGATCTACGAAGCAGCGATCATTCCCGAGCGCTGGAGCGACATTTGCGACATCCTGGCCGTCCAATCAGGCAGTCATTCGGCAGCGGTCATCGCGATCGGCGATGGAGGTGACGTCAATTGGACGGCAAGTGAAGGTTCGATTGACCTCATCCGCACGATTGCGCAGAGTGACCTTGGAATGTCCGATATACGGTTGAACCGCCATATCGAGCGGGCACCATTTGCGTTCCTGCCGGACACTGCGCTGATGAGTGAAGGCGAGTTAGCCGCGGATGCGATCTATAACACCTTCCTGCGTCCCGCAGGCCTGGAGCATACTGCCGGAGACGTCATTCTGGAGCCATCCGGACACACCATCATTTTCGACGTCATCAGGCAGACCGACAATGGACCATTCACCAGCGAGAACATTGACCGACTGAATTCGCTTCGCCCTGATCTCGCAAGGGCAGCCCTGATATCGTCTCGCCTTGCTTTCCGCCAGGCGCAGAGCACCGTCGAAATCCTGTCCGCGCTGAGCCTGCCAGGTGCGGTCGCCACCTCAAGGGGTCAGGTGAAGGCGATGAACCGTGAAATGGAGACGCTTTCGCCGCGTATTCGTGCCGGTGCAGGCGATCGCATTCGCGTTTCGAATGCAAGCGTCCAGACAATGATCGAAGACCGCCTGTCACAGCTTGCAACGGGCGGGAGGCCGTTCACCCAATCGATCGCATTGCCGCCACAGGACGCGGCGCCAGCAATGATCATTCATCTGCTGCCGGTAAAGCGCGATGCGCGCGATATTTTCTCGCACGCAGCAGCGATCATTGTTGCGAGCCCAATCGGGACCAGCGGCCAGCCGGATCATCACGTTGTCCGCGGACTCTTCGATTTGACGGCGACGGAAGCACGTATCGCCGTCGCGATCGCCTCCGGCATGACGGTCGAGGCCATTGCGCAGACCTTCGGAAACAGTCGCGAGACGGTGCGATCCCACTTGAAGCGCGTGTTTCTGAAAACTGGCGTGAAATCGCAGGCACAACTGGTCGCGTTGCTCTGGAAGGAGCCGGTTAAATGACCGACCCGGCATGGGCCACGGTGCGCAAACCTTGCATTTGCGTGCTATGGCGGCCGCCCGCAACGCAGATATAGCGGTCAAACTTCGCGAAGTCACAAGCGCCGAAAATGTCAGACTTGTCGTCACTGGTGAGGATCCGTGCCCTGCTCGATGTGCTGGCGTGTCGAAGCAGCGGATGGCGCACACACCGTTTCAGGTCAGCAAGTTCGGGCCTTCATCGGCACTGGGGAGCATGAGCTTCCGGACGCTGACATCGATCTCTTCTCCACACTCGTGTCCGCCGAAAAAGACGTCGGCGCCGAACTGATCGGACCGCCCTTGCCTCTGGCACGGGCGACGAAATCTCAGCCACGCCTATGAGCTGGCATCAGGTTTCGGACAAAGGCAAAACGGCGCACCGATTGCCGATGGGTTCGACATCCACCATCAACTTCGGGGGCGATCGACGCCGGCGAAGAATTTCGTCACACCCACGCAAAGCGGGGCCGGCAGATTGCCGGCCCCGATCCTGCTGCTCGCATCGCGTTACGATAGTTACTTGCGTCCGCCGCTCTTGCCCTGGCTCTGGCCGCCGGATGATTGGCCGCCATCGCTCTCAGATCCTGCAGATCCGCTGCGTCCGCTGTCGCCGGACTTGGAATTGCTTCCATCGCTGCCGGTCCGGGAGCTGCCGGAGCCTTCACCGCTGCTCTTGGAGCTGCTGGAACCTTCGCCGCTCTGAGACCCGCTGCGACCGCTGCCGCTGCCGGCGTCCCCAGAACCGGAGCTGGCGCCATCCCCGCCGGACTTCGAGCTGCCCGAGCCTTCGCTACCGCTCTTCGAGCCACTGTTGCTACCGCTACCACCCTTCGAACCGGTACCGCTTTCGCCTGGCCCGTTCTTCGAGGAGCCTTTGTCAGCGCCCGTCGAGGTGCCGCCGCCGCTATTTCCGCCTCCGCCTTCGGAGCTCTCGGAGCGGCTGCCCCTGCTGTCGCTGCGGTCGCCGCCGCTCTTGCTGTCGCTGGATGAGCCACTGTTCGAGGGACCGTCATTTCTCGGGCTGCTTGGCGATGATCCGGAGCCGGAAGGCTTGTCGTTCGACTTGCTGCCGGAATCGCGATCCGGCGAGTTGTCGGCCCCGCTCCTGTCGTCCGACTTGCCATCCTTTTGACCGTAGCCGCCAGACTTTCCATCCGAACCCTTGGTGCGATCCTTGCCCGGGCCACCATCGCGCTTGTCGGGATTGCCTTGGTCACCAGACTGAGCGTCGCGAGATGGGTTATCGCCCTCTGGCTTGCCATTCTTTCCACGGGAATCGTCGGATCCTGGCTTGCCCTTCACACCGTTCTTGTCGCCATCGTCCTTGCCCCAACCGCCCTTCTGACCCTTATCGCGTTTGTCGTTGTCGCCGTCGTTACGCTTGTCATGAACGGGCTTGTCTTGGCCGGGCTTGCCGCGGCCAGGCTTGTCTTGGCCAGGTTTGTCTTGGCCAGGCTTTTCAAGGCCGGGCTTGTCGTGACCGGGCTTGTCCTTGTCGCCCCAGCCGCCCTTATGTTCATCACCGCGATCCTTGTCGCGGTCGCGGCCTTTGCCCCAGCCGTCGTGTTCCTTCTTGTCACCCCAATGGTGATCTTTGTCGTCGCGATCATGATGGTGGTGTTTATCGCCCCAATTGCCGCCCCAGTTACCACCCCAATTGCCATCTTTGCCCCGGCCTTTGTGATGCTCGCCTTTGCCGCGGTCCGGGTGATGGCCATGGTGGTGATCCTTGCCGCCGGTTTCACCCGTGGCGCCATCGCCGCCACCCGTGCCACTGCCGCTGCCCGTGCCATTGTCGCCGCCCGTGCCATTGTCGCCGCCGTCACCGTTGCCGGTATCGCCACCTCCGGTGCCACCGCCACTACCAGTGCCGTCACCATTGCCGGGATTGCTGCCGCTGCCGCCATCCTCGCCACCGTCGCCCTCGCCCGGTTCGCCACCGGGGTTCGTCGGGTTCGAGGCTTGCTGACCACCGGCAGACTTGCGCTGCTGGTTCTTGTTGCCGTTGTCGTCGTTGAAACCTGCCGCCGGCAACGCAGCGGTCGGCAGGCAGAGCCGATACTCCAGCGTTCCCGGAACTGCGGTCTTGCAATTGATGACGGCCGGCGCTGCCATGCCCAGGCTGCTGCTCGCCAGAAGGTAAGCAACGGCGACGCTATACTTCGCTGCTTTGCGGATCATTGTTGAAGTCTCCCAGAGTTAACAAATCGCTAACGGGATTATTGTTATATTAGCGAAGCGTTAATCCGAAGAATAATCTATGGATCAAGCCTATAGTTCTTAAGATATAGTTAAGTATAATATTTGCCTAAAATTACACCGAATCATGTATTGTCCGCGATGCTACAATAGAGAGACTGGCTATGCGGCGACTTCTTGGACTGTTGTCTATACTGTTTTTTTCTCTGCAGTTTCAGGCTTTTGCGGGAGACCTTCTACCCGTTTCTCGTCCAATCGGCGGGCCGGTCGGCTTCGCTTCGGCATGCGCGAAATACAGCTGGCTCTGCCGCGTCAGGACCAAAAACCCCATAGACGAGCACGCGGCAATGCAGCTCCTGGAGCGCGTCAACCGCTCGGTGAATGACCGCATCTCCCCCATGAATGACGCCAGAGCGGTGGGTCATGGCGACGTCTGGGCGCTGCCGACCACCGGGCGCGGTGACTGCGAAGACTACGCGCTTCAGAAGATGAAGGACCTCGTCGATGCCGGTTTTCCGGCAACCAGTCTGGCGCTTTCGGTAGTTATCGGACCACGCGATAAAAACCATGTCGTGTTGATCGCACGGGTCGACGGGACCGATTATGTGCTCGACAACCTCAACAACAGCGTCAGGTCGTGGCGCCGCACATCCTATACATATCTTGCGACGCAGGATTTTACGGCGCGTTCAGCGTGGCGGGTTACGCTCGCAGGTCCGCGCGCTCGCGAGTTTTCATAAATCATTGCGCAGACGAGTATAAGACTGGTCCATTCTGTGCGCAGAGGAAAATCAATGTCCGCGTTGTCAAGTCACTTCCACTCAATTGCCGAAGCGGTCAGCCTCTTTGAGAGCAAGATCGCGGCGTTGGACGGGGAAATCGCCGCTTTGAAAATTACCGATCACAACGCGCGGCATCTCTCGTTCCTGTTGCGCCTAAGACGGGAATATTCAGAGATCCTGGCCCGCTGTGAAGGCCTTGCGGAAGCTTGCAACGTTTTGTCCGAGAGTATGTCGGGCAACTGACAGCCGCTGCGATCAAACTTGCCCACACGATGTCCGCAAAAAGACCAGGGTGCCGAAACTCCAGAGCTCAGCATACCCTGTCCGACCCAGGGCAACAAAGCAGGCGATAGAAAACTCTGCAGAATGTCGCGACTAAGATGGATGCCTTTGCTGCATAAGAGGACCGAGATTTATGAACCACCACAGGGGTTGTTAAATCCGTCGCAGAGCCGTATATGATCCACCAAAAGGTGCATTATGGATCTCGAGCTTGAAATTTTCCATGGCGGCAAATGGCACGCTGGGGCCGTCGTTGAGATAAAAGAGCCCGAACTCGGCGTGACCGGTGAGACGATACTCACTTATGATCTCGATTATTGGATGGAAACCGCTGCCGCGGAACTGCACAATAATCAGACGATCTACGACCTGCGTGCCGTCTCTATTGCCGACCCGGTCGATCTTGAGAACCACCATCGGAAGACCTGGCCGCCCTTCGTGCTCGACCTCATGCCGAGCGGCCGTGCGAGAACACGGCTTGCTGAAGCATTGAAGATAGACCCGGATGCCAAAACCTCCGAACTTCCCCTGCTCCTCAGGGGAGCTGGAAGCCCCGTCGGAAACGTCCGCATCAAACAAGCGGCTGACTTCGATGCCGAACGTAGTGCCGGATTGGCCAAGGCTGGTGTCAGCGAAGAGGAAATCTTTGACAGAAGCGATCGGTTCGTCGAAATCGTAGACTATTTCTCGATCATTGCTTCCGGCTCTAGCGGGCTACAGGGTGTGTGGCCCAAAGTAGCGATGACCAAGGCCAGCGACGGGCTTTATTATCCCGACCCTTTGGTTGATGACCATGACGCGGTGGACCATGTGATCGTCAAGCTGCTTCGCAGTACGAACGATCGGGATGCGATAATCCTATCGAGTGAGGCGATATATTCCGAAATCGCCGCTCAGATTGGACTGAACGTTAAGAGATCGTCACGATACCACAATGGCGTTTTGATCATCCCCCGTTTTGACCGGCGCATCGAGTGCGGAAACGTGGTCCGTCTCGGCCAGGAAAGCATGGTGTCGGCAGCAAACATTGCGGAATTTGCCAATCTCGGCCGCCATGAAAACTACCTCGATGTATTAAAGGCGGTGTCATCCGATCCGTTCGCAGACATTGTCGAATATATGAAGCGCGAAGTTGCCAATCAGGCTTTGGGCAACAGCGATAACCACGGCCGCAACACGGCGCTATCGAAAGACAGTGACCACTCTATCCGGTTGTCGCCATTGTTCGACTTTGCACCGATGCGGCTCGCGCCGGAAGGCATTGCCCGCTCGACACGATGGGGCGTCATGCTACGGACCCATCGTGATCACTTGCCGGACTGGCGTTTGGTTGCCGAGACAATCTTCCCTGATGAGGCAACCTTGGCCGACAGGTTACTCGACGAACTCGGCGAATTTGGCGCCAGCCTTGAAAAGGCGCCGGCTCTCGCCAGACAACTTGGGGCACACAAGGACGTGCTTGGTATCGCGATGGCGCGATGCGATGAGATCGTACGCTCACTCGAAATGTCTGTACGGCGTGGAGCCTGAACATGCCCAAGTTACGCAAGCCGACCCGAGAGCAAATCAATGCTTACCGGAAGCGCCTGATGGAGCGAGCGGAGGCAGGGGCCTTGCGCTATCCGACAGCGGTGTCCGAAATCAGGAAAACGATGGGACTGACCCAGGAACAGTTCGCCGATCTCGTTCATATGACAAGGCGCCAGATTGCCGAAATCGAACGCGACGAAGCTAACCCCACGTTAGAGTCTCTGCAGCGGATTGCGAAGATTTTTGGTTTCACCGTAGGCTTCGTACCAAGAACCCCGAGCGACGACGAGCCAGAATCCGCCTTCAAGGCTTGATGACGCGCTCCACCCATCCCTATTTAACGTTTCGCACCACTCCTACTTAACGTTTCGCGCCAAATCTGTTTGATGTTTCGCGCCACTCAAGAAAGGTGATTCCTAGGAGTAATCGTCCCTGGCGCGCGAATAGGACAGACCAAAGCTGCTCTTGGTGATCTTTGCTATCCAATGCCACAGAGTTGCGACGTCGCGCACGAACTAGCCCTAGCGAACGGAGTACTTGCTTCATGACCCCAAATCGGTTTCCCTGATCGTCCAACAGCGAACGGGCGAGCGCTGCCATGAAGGAAATCAAAGAGCGATTTCGGTTTGCAGGTGAGCGCCGCCAGGTTACGGCCCTCTTTTATGACATTGTCGGTTCTACCGAGCTTTTGCAGAAAAACGGGCCCGAACAGTTCTTCCGATCGATTTCAGCACTCCATCAAGGCGCCGAGCAGATCATCCGCAAGTATGGCGGCTTCGTTCATCAGCGGCTTGGTGACGGCGGCTGCTGCTATTTCGGCTTCCCAAATCAGATCGAGGACGCAGCTGAGGGCGCCGTGCACGCGTCGCTGGAGCTTATCGAAACGCTGGGCAAGTCAAAACCAAAGCACGACCGGCCCCTCGAATTGAGGATCGGGGTTGCAACGAGCTTCGTCGTCTTCTCCACCGAGGGCAACGAAGTCGTCGGGGCGGCCCCTATTTTGGCCGCGCGCCTCCAGGCGGAAGCCGAGCCCAATTCCGCACTGGTGGCCGATACCACCGCCGAGCTGACGAAGACCGCGTTCGACTACGTGTTCGTCAAGGAGGGCATCCTCAAGGGCTTCGATACGCCGATTGCCCTCTTCCGCCCGCATCTGGAGCGTGCGAAGCAGCTGACGCAAACGGCCGGCCGCAGCCATCACACGCCGATCCGCGGCAGGCAACAGGAGCTCCTAGCGCTCACCGATGCGTGGCACCGGGTCCTGGAAGGCACGGGAGACACGATCATTTTGAGCGGAGAGGCCGGCATTGGCAAATCACGGATGGTCGACGAGCTTGTCAGTCGCGCCTCCCCTCGCCCGCAAGACCTTGCGATCCTCCAGTGTGGCCGGAGGCTTGAGGGTCAGCCTCTTTATCCGTTTATGGCCTTCATCGAGAGGATACTCGGCAAGGACCTCTCCACCGGAGACACCCAGCTCTCCGATATGGTCGGTGCGCTGGAAAAATCGGGCAGAAAGGTCGACGCCCGGCTCCTGGAGCCGCTTGGGCCTTTTCTTACGAACCCATCGACTGCGCTTCCAGGCAATCTGCGCGTATCCGATCTTTCCGGACAGGTCTTCAGGCAATCGGTGACCGCGGCCGCTGCCCATGTCCTGACCTCCAACGCTCCGGCCTTTCCATCGCTGATCATTGTCGAGGACATTCACTGGGCCGACGACATGACATTAACACTGCTGGAGCACTTACGCGAAGAGGCAGGACGGCTTCCGATCCTTCTCGTCCAGACGGCCCGGGCACATCATCCCACATCAGGTGCGCACGACATTGCGCTCGGCGGGCTTGCGGCGGATGCGGTGCGCGAACTCGTCGCCTCCATCTGGGACGAACAGCCGCCGCCGGGACTTTCGGATTTCATCCTTGAGCAGTCCGATGGCATGCCGCTCTATGGCGAGCAACTTGCCCGTTACTTCAAGACCAGACATGCCGAAGGCGAAGGCCCGTTCGAATGGAAAAGGCAGCTGACCGAAGGGGGCGTTGCCTCACTCAATGACCTGTTGTCGGCCCGTCTTGCCGAATGCGGCTCAGCACGGCTGACGGCTCAGATTGCGAGTGTCATCGGGCGTGAATTCAGTCTCTCCTTGCTGGCTTATCTTCTGACGGATCTTCCCCGCCACACCATAGAAATAGACGTCAACCGGCTTGCTGCTCACGGGATTGTCGAACCGTCGCCGAGTGACAACGACGTCTATCGCTTCAGGCACGCACTCATGCAGGAGGCGACATATGGTACGCTCCTCAAGGGCGACCGGCGTCGTATCCATCTGCTAATCGCCGAGCGACTGCGTTCCGGGGAGACCGCAGGGATGCCGCCGGCGATCGCCGCCTGGCAATGCGCCGAAGCGGGTTTGCACGAGGGTGCTGCGCGATTTGCCATCGCCGCTGCCGAGGCAAGCGTTTCGCGCTGTGCCATGACCGAGGCAAAAATTTCCATGGAGCTCTGCGCAGCCCAGCTGAAACAACTGACGCGTCCAAGCCAGCGACGAACGGAACTGATGCTGCGCCTCATGGAAGTCGAAGGCGTTGTGACGACCGCGCTCGAGGGAGAAGGTTCGACAGGGGCGCAGGCCGTCTATTCCCGCGCAATGCAGCTGTTGCGAAAGCAGCCGCCGGACATGCGCATGGAACACTTTCCCATTTACTGGGGGTGGTGGTTTACCGCCCCGAATGTCTCGGCGCAACAAAGCCGGGCAAGAGTGTTGGTCGCCGATATGGAAAGCGCCGACGACGACGAAACACGCCTTCAGTCGTTCCATTGCGGCTGGGCGACGAGCTTCCATGCCGGCGAGCACGAATTTTGCCTCGACTGCGTCTCAAAGGGGCTCAAACTCTACGATGCCAAACGTGCAGTGAGAAACCGAGCTTTCTTCGGTGGTCATGATGCGAGGGTCTGCGGTCTCGGCGAAAGCGCCCTCGCCCACCTCCTTCTCGGCCACTCCAGAAAAAGCGAAGACGCGATTGGTGTTTGTCTCGATTGGGCCAAGGCGGCCGATCACGCTGGCACCATGGTTCATGCCCTCTATTACGCCATCGTTCTCAGAAAATGCCAGAACCGGTTCAGGGATGTCGAGGCGCTGGGAGAACAGATGGCCTCGCTGGCCGACCGTCACGGCCTGCAAGCAAGCCAGGCACGCGCCAAGATGTATCGAGGCTGGGCCGAGCTCATGTCCACGTCAGGGCAGCATGGCGAAAAGCAGTTCAGGGACGGCCTGGCGCTCCAGCAGGAACGGGGCACGGACGACAACCTGTCGATCCACAGTGACATGCATGCCGACGTCCTGGAAACGCTTGGCGAACCCGTCGCTGCCCTGGACGTGGTCGAGGCTGCAATTGCTGCTGCTCGATCCAGCGGGCAACTCTTCTGGCTCGCCGAACTCCATCGGCGGCGAGCCGGCCTTCAGCATCGGCTGGGTGGCGACACGGCACACGTGAAGATCGATTTGAAAAAGGCAATTCGCATCGCCGACGGACAGAAGGCCCGCTGGCTAGGACTTCGTGCGAATGCCGATCTTGAAAACCTGAGATAGCTGGCCAATGGGAGGCGACGGCGTGCGTGAGACGACGTCATGGCTACTGCCGGACGAGATGAGCGAACCCTCCTTCGATCCCGGGGAGACGGTCCGCCGTATTCTCGAACGGAAAAGTGATTACGGCATTACCCGCATCGGATCCGTCACCGGCCTCGACTGGATTGGCATTCCCGTCGTTCAGGTCGTCAGGCCGCGATCCCTTTCGGTCGTTGTCAGCCAGGGCAAGGGCCTGACACCGGCGCAGGCTGCCATCTCGGGCCTGATGGAAACGCTGGAGGGCTGGGCGGCGGAAAGGATTGCCCGTGAGCGCGTCGTCGAAGGGACGTTCGCCGAGCTAGACCCCGCGGGATGCTTCGCGCATCTCGGCGCTAAGCCGGATATGTCGATCGACTGGATCAACGGTCGCGATCTGATTTCCGGTCGAACAATTCCAGTGCCGCTTGGCCTCGTCGATACCGTCTACACATTTGCCTCCCCTCACCCCCCGTTCATGCCAAGAGATACGACCGGCCTTGCGGCCGGAACCAGTGTCGAAGGTGCCGTCGTCCACGCCGGCCTCGAATGCCTTGAGCGCCACGCACGATGCCAGGCAATGAAGATGCCGCATTTTTTCGACCGGTTTCAGATGGATCTGAGCTCGATCCCCGCGGGTAACACAAGCCATATGATCGAGACACTTTCGCGCGCTGGTTTCCTTGTCGGCATATGGCAAATCCCGGCCGCTCACGAATTACCGGTCTATTGGTGTCATGTCATGGAAGATGGCTCCAGGACGCCGTTCGCACCCTTGCCGGGAGAAGGGTTTGCCTGCGGGCTGACGCATGAGGCCGCGCTGACGTCAGCGCTTCTGGAGGCGTGTCAATCGAGGCTTGGCGTCATCTCGGCTGCCAGAGAGGACATCAGTGCCGACCTCTACCGGTTCCGCGACGACAGACAGCTTGCTGACTGGCGTCACCTGCTTCGCGCGGGAGGCCGCAAGGTGTTCGAGGCCGATAGCGTCGGCAAGGGCCAGGCTCTAAAGCAGGTGATGTGGGCACTCGAACTTGCGGGCGCCAAAGCTGCGATCGTCATCGTGCTTCACTCGGACGAAAGCATTCCTGTTCACGTCGTCAGGCTGGTCACGCCGCCGCTTGCAACCAACCCGGAGGGACAGGATGCGTAGCGACATCGTCGTTTTCCTGGGCCCGACACTGCCGGTGCGCGAAGCGCGGGGATATCTCGATGCGATCTACCTGCCGCCCGCAGGCCGCGGCGATGTCCTGCGCGCTATGGCCGAGCACGCCCCGCGCGCCATTCTCCTGATCGACGGCGTCTTTGCCGAGGCGCCGGGCGTACGCCATCAGGAGATACTTTTTGCACTTTCCAGGGGTGTGGAGGTTCACGGCGCTTCCAGCATGGGCGCATTGCGGGCCGCAGAACTTTCAAGCGAGGGCATGGTCGGCCATGGTCTGATCTACCGATGGTATCGCCGCTTCCCGCTTGCCGACGACGCCGATGTCGCTGTTCCCATGGCGCCGGCCGAATTCGGATCGGCACGGCTTGGTGATCCGCTGATCGATGTCAGGATGACGCTCAGAAAGGCTGAGCGCACCGGCGTCATCGACATGGAACTCAGAGGCCAGCTTGAGGAGGCCGCCGGTACCCTTCATTTCCGGGACCGAACCTATCCGCTGCTGCTCGCAATCGCGGAAGCCGGATTTGGCCGCAGCGATCGATTGGCGGCCTTGAAAGTCTGGCTGAAAACCGGCGCGATCAGCCAGAAGCGGTCAGATGCGATTACGGCACTGAGATTATTGTCAGAGAGAAGAACAACGGCCGACGCTGAAGCCGAGCATCAGCCATTTGAATTGACGGAATCTTTTGCATACGACATGAAAACCTGCAATCTACTTGAGAACCTATTGCCTGGATTTAAGCATTTCTGATACACTCAGCACTGTTGCTTGCTGCGAGGGCGAAAAGCAGTGGAGGCAGCCTTGGATGCCATCTTCGGTCCGAAGAACGCAGGGGGTAAGGCAGCGTCCGGGCAGCCGCTTGGAACCCGTTTCCTTATCTTTCCCCAACCTCCTTATATACCTGGCTACGAAAAGCCCGAGGTCGTCTGGATCGGCCCGTCGGCCGGCCCCATCATGGCCGGCCCATCGGACAGGCGGATGTACGTGGTCAATCCGATAGAGCCGAAGGTACCTTATTTCGCGCCCGATGTTCCGCCCTACCCCGGCCTTTCGCGGCCGCCGGTCGAACCCGGGCCTGACGGGCATTTCGACCATATCGGGCCGGGCTCGCCCGATTTCCTCGCGACGCATTGCTATGCATGTGCCCGGCGCGTTCTCGATGTCTGCGAGAGCTATGCCGGCCACGCGATACCCTGGTTCTTTGCCCCGACGCTGGAGCGACTGGAAATCATTCCGAGGATCGCGCATTGGGAAAACGCCCAGTCCGGATTTGGTTTCCTGGAGATGGGCGAAGAAGAGCCGGAAAGCCCGACCTCGTGTTTTGCCCTCAATTTCGATGCGGTCGCACATGAAATGGGACATGTCATTCTTCTGAGCGAACTCGGCGTCCTCGAAGGCGACGGACGCGGGAGCGACTTCTTTTCCTATCACGAGGCGGTTGCCGATTTCATATCGCTGCTCGGCCTGCTGCAATTCGACACGGTGCTAGACCGGGCGCTGAGACGCACCGGCGGCAACCTCCTGCTTCACAATGAACTCGACCGGTTCGCGGAACTCAGCGACGAAAAACAGCTGAGGTCGCTCAACAATTCGCTGCGCCTCAGCGATGTCAGCGATGAGGTTCATGACCAGTCGAAACCTTTTGCCGCCGGGCTCTTCGATTGCCTCATCGAAGTCTACCAGACGCTTCTTTTCGAGCGCGGCCTGTCACGGATAGACCCCCGCAGGTTCAGCAATCTCCGGCAGCAGCTGGCTCCCCAGCTGATTGAAGCCGGATTGCGACCGGCCAGGAAATCGGACGATCTCAGTCACTTCGCCCTGAAATCTGCCTTGCAGGAGGCTCGTGACATCGTCGGCGAGGCGTTGATGCGATCATGGCGGTATCTGGAGCCGGACACCGTAACCTTCGAGAGTGCGGCGAAGGCCCTTATCCAAGCGGCCTTGCGCGGGCGCGGGAACAGTTATGCCGTGCAGTTCGAGGACTGCATGCGGTGGCGTGAAATTCTTTGATCCTATGGAGTAACGCAAATGACAGACGACACGATTCCGGCCCCGTCCGGCACCCCCTATACCCCTGATGAAATCATTCTTTACGGAATTGAACTGAACGGTGGCAAGGGCGGCCCGGCTAAGTTGGACGTCGGCCTCGGCAAGGGCACCGAACTTCAGGTCAATTTGAATAGCAGCGCTGGCGTTACCGGCGCGATAGTACTGGCCTACGGATATGCATTCGAGGGACATTGCTACCGATTGGATTCGACCCGGGTCTTTCTCGTGGTCGGTGAGACCGCTTGCGAAGACGCAAAGGGCTGCGGCTTTGAAGCGCCTTACAAGATGTGGCGGATCACGGCGGCAACCCAGATCGTCGAAATGTCGACGGCTTCCAGCGATGCGCGCGCCCTGATCCTCGACGGGCAATTGCCAGGAAAGCGATCACCTGCCTCTTATGCTATCACGCTGAAGATGGCGCACAGGAACGGCCGCCTAGGAAACGACTAGGCCCGCCAGTTGGGCGACAAACAGCCTTTCGGCGAAACACGACTAATGAGTGACCCCGCGCAGCGCTTGAAACGAACGCGTGGCTGGAACGCCTTGCTCCACGGGCACGAGCACCGGCGGGCATGATTGCAGGCATCCCCACCAGACTGGGACCGCTTCCACGCAGGAATGGGAGACGACCGACCAACCCGGCAGTCGTGGAACTCTACAAGGTGCTGTGGGACAGTGGGCAATACGAAATGGTCCTCACGTCGGGGCACTTCGAGCGTTCACGGCGACTGACCAAAACGTGGCTTGCCTTGAACGAGATCCGCTTCGTTAAGATCTAGATGAGGCCGACCACGACAACCGTGCCGACTACCTCGTAAAGAAGGCTTTCCTGGCCAAGATCCTCGAGCGTGGTGAAATCGCCTTCGCCGTGGACCACCGGGGACCAGGTCGTCGCGATGTGGCGGCGCAACGGGATCACTTGCCTTAAATGTGCGTACGGCTCCTTCTAACCCGAAATTGCCGCCTGTCGGCTCCGCACCATCGACCTGCACGCTGCCGGTGCGACAGAGAATGAACGGCCTCCGCCTCCCCGCAATGGCCGCAAATGAAAAGAAGGCGGCCCTTACAATGCACTATAAGGCCGCCCTCGGACACGCTGCTAACAGCTCTCGTAGAGGGCCGCTGCAAGCCTCGCGGTTTGCGAGTTTCAGGGATTGATCCCACCGCGCCCGTCGTGGCGTCCTACGCTGCCTCATTTCGAGGAGCCACAGGGGAACCGATGGCGCCTGGGGAAGCCGCCTTGGCTGAAGGACGCTTTTGCGGAACTGCCGAATGAAAAAGAGGGGGCAACCGATTGCCCCCTCTTCTTGTTTTGTCAGTCACCGCTACCGGGTATAAACGGTCAGGCGTTCTGGAAGTCCTGCTTGCGGCGGCGCTTCAGAACCAACGCAATCCCGCCCATCGCCAGCGCGCCAAGACCGGCGCCAGCTTCGGGGCCGGGAACTGCCACGGTGTCATTGTAGAGACCTGTCGCACCAGCGACCTGCGCATTGCCGAACGAGGTGCCGTAGACTTCGATCGTATACTTGCCAGCGGCAAGGGAGATGTTCTCGATGAAGTCGACAAGCGTCTGGTTGGTGCTGTTGGTCTGGAAGGACAGTGTCTGGAGAACCTTGTTCGTCGCATAGTCAATCAGCGACGCACTGAAGACGCCAGTGGTAGCGCTCGGAGAAGTAGCTGCCAGCCAGAAGGAGTAGGTTCCCGAAGCGATCTCGAACGTAGAGCTATCCTTCAGGAACGACCACGCGGTCGGCGCAACGTAGGCCGTGCTTACGTATTCCGTCGGCAGCGGGACCGGACGAGAGGCATCTTCGGGAGCGACAGGAGCTGCAAAAGCCGGCGCCGAGAACGCCATGGCAGCCGCGAGCGCCAAATATCGAAGTTTCATTGTGTCCCCCATGGAACGAGTGATCTACCGCACGCTGCAGCAATCCCTCCATTTTAAGATTTGGTCAACTATAACTTTCAGCAAGGGTTAAATTCCGGCTGGGGATTTCACTTCGTGTTACTCTGAGGCATCACCCATTTGGCGGCGGCTGCAGTGATGCTCGATCGATATCGGAGGATGCACTGCTGCTCTGTCCGCTTGCACAACTGCGAGGGAGGGTCCGCGGGGCGTTAAAGGCTACGTCGACCCGGCCCTCAGGCCGGGGTCTACCAGCGAGCAAACTGCCCTCGAACGGGTCGCTCCAACTGCGCTAACGATCAGCGAACCAAGCTCCCGCTCTCCGCAGAGTTTCATCCTGGATGGATTTCCGGCGACGAATGACCCACAGGCCAAGCCCGCTCAATACTATAGCACTGAGGCCCGTGCCGGCTTCCGGACCGGGAACGGCGGCGATGTTTGCTTCCAGATTGTAATGATTGATGTCACCGATATACGGCGATGACGTTTGATCCGGACTGTCCGGGTCAAACGTGACCAGATTCAAATTTACGTAAAAGTGCATGACGCCATCGACCACCTCGGTCGGCCACAGAAACGCGTATGCCTTCAATGATACCGGATCGGTATTGGGATCGTCATAGATGAATGCGTTCGAAAGGCTAATGGGTCAATTAGCCCTTGCGTGCTATTATAATAAGATCCTATACATCACCAATCTTGGATTGAACTATTCGAGACACAGAACGGGTAGCGCGTTGATGCAAACACCAGCGGCCGCAAGTTAAAACAAAAGGGGCTCCTCCCGGAGCCCCTTGAGTAAAGCAACCCGATGGATCAGGCGCGTTGATCGTCCGCTTTGCGGCGGCGCACCATCCACATAGCCATTCCGCCCATTGCAAGCGCACCGAGACCCGCCCCGGCCTCCGGACCGGGAACGGCCGTGGGTGCATAGCTCGTCTCGAGCTTGAAATCCGAAATATTCTGGTAGGCCGAAAAGCCACCGGTGCCACCCGTGAACCCGATAAAAACCTTCTGACCAAGATCAGTCAGATCGAAATTCAGGCTCTTGGAAATGGACTGAGTGGTATTGGCGTTCGTCGCCGTGAAGCTGAACACATCGTTTGCGTAGCTGAAAGCAACCGAAATCAGATTCGTCGGGTTGGCGCCGAGCGAAAAGTTGCCGTTACCGCCATTTTCGTTCTGCGTAGCCTCGGAAACGGAGCGGAACGTATCGGTCGTGAAAATGAAGGCAGCGTCATTAGACCAACTCTGGAAGCCGATACCAAGGGCATTGGCAAGGTAGTAAGCACCGATATTGCCGCCCTCGCCGCCGTGTGCGTTAACGCCGGCGCCATCGTTCTGGATGATGAAGGACGCGCCGTCGGCCTGCATGGTGTTGTTGCCAACACGCGATAGGTTGAGGTTGAAGGAGCCGCTGAAGCTCAGACCCTCGGTTGCGTTATGGCGTCGGAACAAAGGCTGACATCGACGTAAAGCCGTCGCCGTTGCCGACATTAAGATCGTTCGCGGTTGCTGTTGCGCCATTGTTAAGCTGCAGTGTGCTGAGATCGATATCGGCGGCATAGGCGCCGGATAGAGGCAAGGCAGCAGCGAACAGCGCTGAAGCCATCATTGCCGTAGCAAGATATTTACGTGTCACTTTAGTCCCCAAAATACGCAGGTTAATCGATCCGCACAAAGTTAGCGAAGCCTGAAGTTTAACAAAGTGTCAACGTAAACCCGAGGTTGGAGTTAATTCGCCGAAGGCTTTTTTTGGGCTTTTGTCGATTCAATGAAAGGAAAAACGGGAATTCGCTGGCCAATACTACTCCGACGCCACGCCTCCGCGCGGTCCGATGCAGTCGGCTGTTGACTATTTCTGCATCTATCTTCCCCAGCGTGCCCGCGAATTTAACCGGAGCAATATCTTGTCGGCAGCCATTCTATCTTCGGAATTACTCTGCAAAGCGTGGGGAACGCTGACGGAACACACGTTGCGCTATCGCCGTCCTGATGGGAGCAACGCCGAGATATCCCGAGAGGTGTATGATCGGGGCCAGGCGGCAGCCGTTCTTTTGCATAACCTCGAACGCGACACCGTCGTCCTTGTTCGTCAATTTCGTCCGCCACCCCTGATCAATGGCTCTAACCCTTATATCCTCGAAGCCTGCGCAGGTATTCTTGACGGCGACCCTCCGGAGGAATGCGCACGACGGGAAGCCTTGGAGGAAGCCGGCATCGTCGTCGACGATCTGCGCCTGGTTTCGGCATCCTATGGCAATCCGGCGGCCCTTACAGAAGTGGTCAGTATGTATATCGGCACCTTTACTGACATCGGGCGAACTGCCGGCGGCGGTCTCGTTCATGAGGGTGAAGATATCGAAGTCATCGAAATGCCTTTCGAGGCGGCTTTCTCTATGGTGGCCTCAGGCGAGATCGTTGACATGAAAACTGTAATACTACTGCAAGCCATGAAGATAGAGCGAATAACCGGCGCCTACCGGCAACCCGTTGCCGGCGTTCCCTAACAATCGAGGTTCATCAGCGGGCATCGCATGGCGGCGTTTCAACCGAACGCTCGCTTCTGCCAAGCGGAGGTTGAGCAATCAAAAGATCCTGTAACCTAAGCGCGGCAATCACGACGATTTCGACATACGGTTTAACTTAGTTCGTTCTCTATAGTTGACTGTTTATTAATTTTACTGCTTTGCTGCAGTGCGGTGTAATTTTTCGACTCCAATGGGGACTATCTATGAACTCGAAGTATCTTGCCCTAGCGGTGGCCTTGGCGATCTCGACGCCGGCCTTCGCTGCTGCGCCCGTCAGCGATACACAGACGGTGACCAATGGCCTGTTTGACGCTGAATGGACGTTCAGCGTCATTGCAAACAACATCTACCAGTTTGACCTCAGCGCCATCTCGTCGGTCTTCACCAAATCGACGGGCACTTCGTCAGTGGCAGCCACGATTTTCGACAGCTTCGACCATGTCGTTGCCGATCTCGGTGTGACCACCAATTCCAGCAAGCCCACCAGCTCGAACTGGACCTCGTTCACGGCGTTGGCGAATGGTACCTACACGCTGGTATGGGCAGGCTCATCAAACAAGGTGACCACCACCGCGACAGCCACCGTTTCCAACATCACGCCAGTTCCGGGTCCCGAAGCCGGTGCAGGTCTCGGTGCTTTTGCGCTCGGCGGATTGGCGCTCTTCATGAAGAGCCGTCGCAAGGACGATGCTCTCGCGGCATGATCTGAGAAGCCAGGTAGAAAATCGAAAGGGCCCACTTGATGGGCCCTTTTTTATAATAATTAGCGGGGATGGGGCGCGGCAACATTCCAAGAAATTTTCTCAGCTGGAACACAAAAGACCCGCGCATGGATGTCATGGCGGATCTTCGCGCCTGAATGGGGTACAGGCTGGCTGCTTTTGCGGTGCTGCCACAAACAAGTAAGCACACTACCAGATTTTGCGCAATGCTACCAATTGATGAGTGGATCGCGAACTGGCGCGACGGGCTGATCGTGCCGCCAGTAAAGGCCGCCTCGGCGCATGCAGCTACAGCAACGCGCCTCGTAACGGCCGTTGTTTTATTCGACCGCGTCCCGGCGCCTGCGCACGAACGCAGACAATGAGGAGTGAAGGGGAGACACTGATGTGTGACCGCAACTTCACCCGTCCACAACACAAAAATAAAAGGGGCCCCCGCGCAGCCCCTTCCGTCTGTAGAGGTGCCAACTCAAGCGGCCAGGGTCTCATCCTTGCGGCGACGCTTCATGAGAAGCGCCATTCCGCCGAGTGCGAGTGCACCGAGGCCGGCGCCAGCTTCCGGCCCGGGAACGGCCACCGCTTCGCCCTGAACTGAGACGTTATCGAGATGCCAGAAGGCCGGGTCCTGGCGGAAGTTGAAGCTCAGGATCGTCGATGCCGAGTCCGCAACAAACTCGCCAGAAATCGTTGTTGCACCCATCGCAGCAAACTTCGACGTCGCCAAGTCTACCAGGCTTTCTCCATTCAGCAGCGCAGAGAAAGTACCAAAGCCCTTGTCGCCAGAAACATCGAAGCTGAAAGTGTACGTAGCGCCGACAACGGTTGCCAGCGTCTGCGAAAGCGTGCCGATGGACCCGACGGGACCGAGATAGGCACTGAAATTGGTCAGTGCGCCCGTACCGACTCCAGTAAAGTCAGTATTGCCGCCCTGGGTCCAACCGCTGAGGTCACCGGTCTCGAAGTCACCGTTCGTTACCAGTTCAGCCGCGCTCAACTGCGTGGCCGCAAGGAGAAGAGCTGCGACTGCGGTCGCCGCCCTCAAAGATTTAGTCCCCATAGTAAAAATCCTATATTTGGCATTTATTCACCGCGACGGCAGTAATACCGGGGTTTAACGAATAGTCAACTATACTAATATTACGGACGAGGGTTCGAGCGGAATGGGTTTTTTCCTGTTGCCGACAGGCTTCACCCATTCGGATTAATCCAAACGAAAATGCGCCGGAGCGGCAAGCTGGTCGCCGCGGTGTTGCCGAGCTTATGTCAGGACGCTTTCGATATATTGGCGAGTCTACCGCGCGGATAGCTTATGCTTTTTGCGCTAAAATGCAGCTCTTCGGCAACGAGGCACAATCGTGCGCGCCGAGCGCTTAAGCCCAGTCGCGGAATCGTGGCTGCCCGGCGCTATGCTTCACCCCATGCAAGCACACCGATCGCATACTCTTGCAAATGAGCCACTGTCACAAATAACGTAACTGCTATGTATTAGCTCGCGCAGAAGAACATGGTTGACTTTGTCTTAACGGTGCTGTTTAGATATGTTGCGATGCGATAAAGTTTTGTTTTAGATCGGGGTATCCCTATGAAGAAAATCGTTATGACAGCGTTTTCGGCCGGTGCGTTGCTCGCATCCGCTTCGATTGGCCTTGCTGCGAATGGCGACATCGTCAAGAACGGCAATTTTAGCTCTGGGCTCGCTAACTGGAACGTAAGCGCGACGGTGACGCCGCAGACGAGCGCTGACTATGATGCGCCGGGCGTGGGCGGAACCGGTGACACGGGCACCGGGACCTTCGCAGCCTTCGGTGCAGGTGACAACCCGAGCGGCACTATCTCCCAGATGCTCTCTACGATTATCGGCGCGACCTATACCGTGAGCTTCAACTACGGCGCCTTCGGCCCGCAGGGTGGCAATGAGCAGACCGTGGCTGTCACGGCAGGTAACGGCGGAATCGTCCAGACCGTTGGCTTTGGCCAGCTTACCCGCGCCATGAATTTCGTCCTGACCTCTGCCGCTTCATTCACCTTCACGGCAGACTCGGCGACCACTCTGTTGACCTTCGCCGGTTCGGGTCTGACAGGAAGCGCGGACCTCCTTATTGACAATGTAAAGGTCATTGGCCCCGTGGCGGTGCCAGGTCCCGAAGCGGGCGCCGGTCTGGGTGCTCTCGCTCTTGGCGGCATGGCGCTGTGGATCAAGCGTCGTCGTTCGAACGGCGCCGCAGCAGCCTGATACCTCCCATTCGAGAATGTAGAGAGGCTCCGTTTGGGGCCTCTTTTTTTATCGAGAATGAAAGGTCGCCAACACGCCGATCCAATCGCTGCGCCTCGATAAATCTCCGACCTAGCCGAGAGCCAATGGGCTGCAGATAGATCGGCGTCTTGCTGACGATTGCTTCGGATCACAGAGTTCTTGACCGAACTCTTTGCGAATTTGTAGTAAACGGTAAAAGGTCGCCTTCGACGCAATATCGACCATAACTAACTGCGATCTAGGTGGATCATCAATCGGCAGGCCCATAACATAGAGTCCTCCACTGGCTCCAGGTTGCCCCGCCCCAAAAGCCGGCGCCCGCTTTGGGCAATGATCGCGCTTTCCATCTCAATTGTTTGCGCGACTGTCCTCTTGTCCAATGACATGAAGCACCTCAGGTCGCTCTTGGCAACGTTCGGCTACGAGCCAGCCGTAACCGTCATCCAGCCTCCCCCACTCGTTCGTCAGGGGCGTGTCTTCAAGCCGGGTAAAATCAAGATCCTTCCACGCCTCATTGCAGCGCCCGATACCAAGCTTGCCGCCGTCTTCTTGCGTTTTTGGCGCCGAGACGGCGAGCAATATTGTGATGCGGTACGCCAGGCCGGCATAGAAGTTTCGAAATGGGAAAGCTCAGAGCTCTTCGAAACCGGGACCTACGAGTGCTCCTATGAGCGAAGCTGGTCAGATGGCCCGGTTAAGCGCTCGGTCTTCTACCTTGTGCGCGGCAATTCTTCAGGTCTAATCAGCACTATCCGCGCAAAGCTCGTCAATCCCCGGACGGAAGCGAACGGCGAACTCTCGCGAGATATTACCGCGGAATTCGCATCCTTCATTGATGCAGCAGGCTGGACGGACTTGAGTGGCGAGACGGCAGGACCGATTACACGACTGGAAGACGTGAAGTTCCAGGCATTCGGCGCGCTTTTGAGCTTTTCGCGAGAGCCGACAAGCAAATCGAGCTTCAACCTAATCCTGTCCACCGCACCGGTAACGGATCTACAGAAGAAGACCTTCTTCTACTTTGAAAGGGAAAGCTGGCTTCCGCTTAGCGATCAGAGCTGGGCGCAAGCCGACGCCGAAAGGCCGACGCTTTAATCCGCCGAAATGTCGGCATAGCCGCAGATATCCTGCGCGGCTACCTGATGATAGCGAATATCAGTCCGACCCAGCACATAGCTGAAAGTTCAGTCGCGACCATAAGACTGAATGCTCGATCCGTCATTGGCTCCCCCAGCCGACCTCCATCGGCCATAAGAAGTATATGCACCTGTCAGAAAATGTCCAGATGATGACACTTACGCGACACGCCTAAACTGCGTTCTGATGTGATCGATGTAGTGCTGGCCTGGCGACTCGGCAGTTACCATCTCCGAAACTGCCTCTTCTGTGACACCTGTGAACAGTCGGGTCTCGCCATTCTTAAACGCAAGACGCAACTGGCCGTCCGCTGGATCAAAAAAAACGGACTGGATGATCCGTGAGGAAACCGCGACTTCTTTCATGTTCAAACCCCGTTGTTGTTTCTGCAAGTTGTGCCATCCAACCTCCAATATTTGCTGAAACGAGGTAGTTAATTATCCTTCAAGATCTCGCGGGTAGCTGAACCGTTACGTAACGTGAAGTGCTTTGCCGGCGATGAAGCCGCTTTGTTCGCCGATCGTGGCAGGTGCCGGAAATCTAACACTTTAGCGGTAGTCTGTTAGCTTCAATGAGGCTCCTGCGCATCTCAGGTTGCTGCAACGCAACAACATTCCCAAAAATAGACGGCGCGAATTAACCTTCTGTTAATTTTACGGATGACGCGAAGCGTGAGTTAAAGTATGGATTTTGCAGCCGTAAGAGGAACCGAGTATACCCGAAATGCTGACAGCTGCGAATAAAGATAGCCAAAGCACTATATTTGAGGCAGGAAAAATCTCTTACCTGCCCGCGAACGAAAATTCTCTCGCCTATGCTGGGACGACGGTTGCTCCGGCGCCTCGCAAGATTGAATTTGCACTGAAGCGTATCCTTGATGTCGCGGTATCAAGTTCAGCATTGTTGATTCTGGCACCTGTACTCATTCTTATTGCGTTGTTGATCCGACTTGAGAGCAATGGCTCCCCGCTGTTTACGCAGCTCCGCTGGGGCCGCGGCTGCTCGAAGATCAAGATCTACAAGTTCCGCTCGATGCGCACCGACGCCGGCGATCCGACCGGTGTGCAGCAGACGGTCAAGAACGACCCACGCATCACACGCGTCGGTGCCTTCCTCCGGAAGACCAATCTCGATGAACTCCCGCAGCTCTTCAACGTTCTTCGTGGCGACATGTCGCTCGTCGGTCCCCGCTGCCACGCCGTCGGCATGCTCGCCAGCGGCATGCTTTATGAAGAGCTCGTGCCGGAATATCACCGTCGGCATGTCATGCGGCCAGGACTGACAGGTCTCGCCCAGATGCGCGGCCTTCGGGGGCCAACCGATCGTTCGTCAAAAGCACGCGCTCGTGTTCACGCCGATCTCTATTACGTCGAGAATTTCTCGTTTGCTTTCGACGTAATGATTATTCTCGGAACCATCCGTTCCGAGCTCACACGCGGCCAAGGCTTCTGAAACCTCGCTCTGGCCCCGGCAAGTGCGCGGCTCCGAGAAGGACCGTTGATCCCAGCGACCTTTTTTTGTCAGCTTGCCCTAACCGCTATTTCCGGCCGTTGGGTCGACTTCAGCCGCAAGGGGCATTATCGCCAGCATTATCCCGGCATGGTCCCCCGATCCGAGATCGAGCCGGCCAATTATATCACCGGGCTTCATCGAGCGGGCATACGAGAACTTGGCCAAGAATTTCGGCGTCCCGCTTTCGACGGCATAAAGCGCGAACCGGACAGTGCCCTTGCCGGCGTCCGAGCTCCCGATCGCTTCGCGTTCTTCCAGGTAGGAAAGACTATGTCGGTTGGCGATAAGCTTGACAGCGGCACCTTCGAGCTTTGCGTCAACAACGGGAAACGGGCGCGCGAGCGGCTCGCCGACCAGCAATCCCTCCGTCATCATGTCGATGCTTTTCCAGTACGCCTCCAGAATGCTGTCGCCATGAAGGTAGTTGGAAAGAACGCGAAGAGGGTCCGGAAACTTGCCAGGGAAATTGCATGGCTCGCGGACGGTTCCGAACGCTGCTGTCGCGCCTGCCTTGATGAGAGCGGTGATCGGGGTCTGGTGGCGCTCGTCGGCAATTGCTCCTCCAAAAGACGTGAGGTGATCAGCATAGGCGCCAGGACGAAAGCCAAGGGTATCCAGATCCTTCAAAACCGCCAGGCCGGTCTGGTAGCCTAGCACGTCCGCCCTCCCTTCGAGCGTCTGCGCTTTGACGACCGAGATCGCAACCTCGCTACCGAGCTCGGCCGACGCGCGGTCGATCGACGCCTCCCGCGGACCGGAGCGAGCCTTGTCGGCTGTCTTTACCAGGAAGACTGTACCCTGCGGGTCTGTCATATCGGCCTGAGCGCCTCGCTTGGCGAGGGCAAAACTGTCCTCGAGCGCCCCGCCGCCGTAGAGAAGCATTGAGGGCCGGCTCTGCAGCGAAGCGCCCGCAACTGCGCCCGCGTCTGGATTGCGCGGCGTCACATTGCAGTTACCTTTCCAGGACATCGTCTCAATACCTTGGGAGAAAGCAGACGTGATCGATTGATTTGAATCGACGCGGTAAGGCTTGTCGAAAGCCAAGGCATAGGCCGCAAGGCCAGGATATGCGGGTGCGTTCTGCAGTCTGGCGAGTTCACGAACGAGCAAATGGCGCGCGACGTAGTTTACACGCGGTAGAGCCAGCGTGATAATATTCGCAGCCGGAATGCCTCTCAGCTTCGCATACTGTTTTCCAAGTTCCACTGATTGGGGATCATTGCCGTTGACGATCACACCCATCGTGGCGGGCACGATGACGCGCTGTTGTGCAGAAAGCAAAGGAAGGACAGGCAAATCCGACTGGCAGAAAGCAGGATCGGCTAGGAGGGAAACCGAAGCGGCAAGCAATGCCCTCAAAGCCATACACATTCGCTAAGACGTCCTCAAAACCAGATCCAGTAGAATCTGAGATTAAGGCATGGTGGGAGGCGGCACAATCGCTCTCCCATCAAAGCCGCATGCGATCCAATTACGTTTCGGAAACGACCTTGACCCACTCGTTCGGATTGCCGCTCGACTGAACGCTTACCCAGCGATAACCGGTGCGGTTCCAGGCCACGATGCTGTTACGGAGATTGTCGAGCACGAAGTCCCCCTGGTCTGTTCTGACCGTCAGAATGAGGTGTCCTTCGTTGCGTGGGGTGACGACCACCGAGAGTGAAAGCGCTGCAGGTGCCACACCGAGGCGGATCAGTTCATCCCGCTTCTGGACCGCATAGTCATTGCAGTTGCCCGATGTCGTGGTCAAAGACCAATCGACCGTGCCCTTTTGGGCGTCAGGAGCAATGCGCTCATTAACGCTCCGGTTCACGCCGCTCAACAGGTTCCAGGTCCGGTCGGTCAGGGCAAGACGCCGGCCACCTGCAACGCGCTTGCACTGTGCTGCGTAATTCATGCAGAACATGACGTAACCGATCGGCGTCGGCTGTTCGTTTGCTTCCAGCAAACGGGTCGCGGGCTTGACCGGAAGATTTGGCTTGGGCGAGGGCAAGCGAGGCAACGCCTGGGCCGTTGACACCATCATGGAAATCGCCAACCCTGCTGCAATCGCATTACGAAACAAAGCTGCCATGTGATTACCCCTGTTCATCTCTGTTGGATGGAACGTAACCTCGCCCGCTTGAAATCGGCTGAAGCAAAAAGCGACAATTTTATCTATGTCGCGATTTGATCCATTCCGGTTCGATTGCAGGGATGCGCTCAAGGGCAACGGATGATCTCCCCAAAGGTAACGTGTGACGGCTCGGGGAGACAATTAGCCTTTTAGGGCCGTTTTCTAATCTGCTCTGATTAGAAAGTACAAATTTTCAGACCTTTGGGCTCAAAGGAGAGCAGCCTGTAGCGCCAAGACAGCCATCAACATCTCAGCGAAGCAGTCAACGTTCAATGAACTGCAATGCGGGCTGGACCGGACACCCGACGAGTTCAAAAGTGAACGCGGTGGCATAAGCTGCTAACACATACGGCGCCTGAGCGGCGTGAAGAGTCCGGGGAGGTCAGGGCGTGCTCCACGTTTCTAATCTATCCAGACTCAGCAAACGATCCCTCGAACTGCCATTACACGACAATGTAAGCAGCATCAGCGTCCTGCACGGAGACAATATGGGACGCTCGAAGGCCAAAAGCTGCAGCAGGCGATCCTTGGGCATTCGGAAACGTTAGACTAGGCGCAACCCCGTCATTCTGGTCAACGCTTCGCGCCTCTCTTCGGTAGTTTGCAAACGCTTGAGTTGAAGATCGAATTCGCTCACCTTGGCGCCGACCAAGAACCGATACCAAAATCCCTGTAGAAAATGATAGATCAGCCCCTCACGCCCATCTAAGAATCCAACCTGAATAACGTAGCGGTAAAGAAAATATCCGAGAGATGAGAATTGAAACGGTATCCTATTGTATATTTTTTCTTTTATTGCGCGTTTTATCGATGCTTGAATTGAGTTCACCTGTTTAAGTATCTGTTCGTCTCGCGGAAAAAGATCATACTTTTGAATGAGTACATCGACTGCTTCCCGCGTTGCGTACTTGTTATGCTTATCGGTGAAGAATCCGATATCATTCAGATTGTGATCTGAGAACGGATTGTCAAAGGCGATCGTTTTCCCGCCCGTAACAACAATGTGCTCATCCATCCAACGGTCTTCAATCCGACCGTGGCCGCGGCGCCAAATTCGAGTGAGCACCAACGGATAGCGGCCTCCGAATCTGATCCACCGGCCAAGAAAAATGTGTTTTCGCTTCAGATTGATGCCCGCAACGTCGGCCGGCAACGTATCAAGCTTGGTTGCGATTTCACCGACCAAATTGGGTTCAATCACCTCGTCCGCATCGAGCCTCATGATCCAATCTGCCGTGATGGGGCTGTTGTCTAGCGCCCACTGAAACTGGCGAGAATAATTCGTCCACGTGTTTTGAAGAACGATGGCACCCTTTGAGCGTGCGATCTCCATAGTCTGGTCGCGCGAGCCCGAGTCCACGACCACGATTTCCTTTGCCAAACTCCGCACTGCGTCTATGGCCCGGCCGATATGAAGTTCTTCATTATGGGTCAATATCACGACGGCTAGATTAGGCATTCTGGTGTTCCCGAATTTTGCGTGTGCGAAGGGCTTTAGCCGGATTACCGACATAAATTGTGAAAGGTTGAAGGTCTTTGAAGGCAACAGATCGAGCGCCAAGCACAGCACCTTCGCCGACATTGACACCGGGGCCAACGAATGCCTCGGCTGCGACCCAAGAGTTTGGGCCGAGATAGATAGGCTTCGTCTGGAGCTGAAAGTTGGGATCATCGACATCGTGAGTCCCGCCACACAAGTAAGCGCCCTGAGAAACGAGTGAATATGGGCCGAGTTCAATCCTGTCCATGCAATAGCAGTTTACGCCTGGCGCCAGACAGGCATGCTCATGCATGGTCAGATTAGGCGGATACCAGACGTTTACCCCAGGATATACCTTCGCGGTTGATGCAATTTGCGCCCCGAACAGTCGCAGAATAAACCGTCTCCAGCCGAAGAGCGGCGTTGGCGTCCAACGCGCTAAGGCGGACCATACCAATGTCCAGACAAGCCTGCTGAGGCGGTGGCGGAGCGGAAAACTCGGACCACCTTCTCGAGCGTTAACCACTGATGCATCCAAAGGTGACACTATAACCCCTTACATTGTAGCGATGGACAGCCCCTGGCCCGGCTGAGGACCTGATCCAATCATGGTGTTTTCGATTTATCGATGATCTTGCTCTTGACCTGATCGAATGTATTTCCGGTCACAACCGCATGCGCGACGGACTGGTCGGCCAGGATGCCTACATCCGATTGCGCGATCGAATTCCCCTCGACGAGAACATCCTCGATGCCCGATCGCTCATTGTCAGAGCCTACCACTTGGATGGAGCTGTTCATCAGAAGCTTATTGTTGCGAACGACTATTCCCAGGACCAGTGGAACCGTTGCGTCTCTTGGCGGCTGAGTGCGCACTTGGATCAAGCTTCGCTTTCCCACCGGAGCGCTCGCAATCGTGTTGTTTAAGATTTGCACATAGAGCAAAGGCTGCAACTCTTTGTATTTGAGCCCTCGCAAGAAGATTCCATCGCTTCGGTCGAACACATTGTCGGCGATCACATGGTTGACCGACGTGCCAAAGAACTGAAGCGCGCCGGCGTCCTCGAACCGGTTTCCGATAATTAGGTAGTTTTCCTGAGCTGGCCCTACGACTGCCTTCGTATTTCCGTCGGTTACCGGAGCACCTCCCTCAAGGGTCATTCCACCGTTCCCGTCCGTTGCGATCAAGCGTTTCACAACGCCGCGGCCCTCGCCGGCCAGGAATATCACGTCGCCGCCTACGCATTGAGCGAGCTTTGCGGGGTCTAAGCTGGGGTCGGAGACTATCAAGCGATCGGGTCCATCGGATTGGACAGCACCGGCGTAGCAGCCTCCGGGCCCGTCAGAGGTCATTGCCTCCCGATCCCATCCCATCAAACGACTGAAGGTGTTGTCTTTGAAAATGATATTTCTGGAAAGCGGCTGGCCCGTGGCAAACAATGTGTTGATGCCGCCCCCGGTGCTTTGCAGATCGGCGCCGATTATATCGTTCCTTTCAAAAACAAGGTTGGTCGAGACAGATATCGAGTACCATCCGTATCGCCCGTTGTAGAGTTTGTTGTCGGCAATCCGGCTGTTTCGAGCAGCGTTAAGGTAGAGCGAGCGCCCGGAGGACAGGATGTCAGAGTTCGTCACGCTCAAATTGCTACCGCTCAGCCTGATGGCGTCAGGACCACCCGTGCTCCAGCGAAGTGCATTCGCCAAGCGCTGTTTGATATCATCACCGGTTAAGTGTCCGTAATATTGATTGGCGCGAATTCTTACTCGGTCGATCTCGATATTTCGCGCATTTGCAATCGGCTGCTTTCCGCTAAAGCCACCCGCAATAATGTTGTTATGAAGGCCAGCGGCGATCGACAAATCGCTGATGCGAAAATCGGTCTTGCCCTCAATCAACACATCGGGCGGCGATTGTTTCTCATCAACGAGTATTGAAGTAAGGTCTTCTCCCTCGCCACTCAGAACAACCCCAGGCGGAACTGTAAGCGTTTGAGAAATGAGAAAAGTGCCGCGCGTTAACCTTACTGTCCCACCCCCAGCACGAGCCATCGCGGCTAGTGCGTCGTTGATACGTCTCGTATCGTCAGTTTTGCCGTCACGGGCCGGTACGGAAATGACGCGCTTGGAAACGGCTGGCGGTGCTTGAATTATAATTTCCCCGATGGCCTTCGGTGTGGCTTCTGGGCCGTCTCCGTTCCAGAGCTCCGCTTGATATGAGCCATCCGAAATCGAATCGTTCACGATGAACCGCCCATCCCACAAATCTTCCTTTGCAACGGGAAGCCGGATGCGACGACCATCTGCTGCTTTCAAAAGAAGTGACGCGTTCGCGGTGCGCGCAATGTTACGGCCGAAAACTCTGAGTACCCCTCGCCCGTCAGTCGCAATCTCGGCGCGCGACCAATAAACCGAAGGGGCGTTCAGGGTAACCGCTGCCAAGCCTTGCGACGTCTTGATGTCGACTTCATATTGCCCGGGGTCCAGGCTGGCTGGGATTTGTAATTTTAGAGACGTCTCGGTGCCCTGGATAACCGAAATCCCAGAGATGGCCGATGCCTTACCGCCTAGCTGGCGAATTGTTACGTCTGGGTTGGGACCGAGGCGTTGACCAATGATTACAGCAGTCTCGCCTGGCAGGACCGGATCACTCGCCCAATAAATCTCTGGCGTCTGCGCCGAAGCAGCCTGAACAAGAAAGAGCATCATAAAATTGGCAAGCGAAACTATGAATAGAAGTCGCGCTTTCCCAAAGAAGCAAGGGTGGGCTCTGAGCCTGTGTACTGCTACCAATCTCGCCTCCATAGCTACGCAAACGTGCTGAATGCGCTGACCAGCGCCCTTGCGACAGCTCCTCGTGAATAATTCGAACTTACGAGCGTGCGAGCTGCTGCGCCCATCGATGCGAGCTCGTCGTCAGAGAGCCTGGATGAAGCTTCCAGCGCAACGGCAAGCTCAGCCTCGTTGCTTGTGATTTCCACAGCTGCGCCTCTCTCAAAACCGTCTGAAAGATTGCAGGCAGCGGTCATCAAAGCCGGCCGTCCTGCAGCCCAGCCCTCCAGAATGACCATCGGCAAACCCTCACTATGCGAAGGCAAGATGACAAAAGAAGCTGCGGACAGGGTTGCAAGCTTGTCATCTGCGTACTGAGGTCCAACATAATGGACATTGCCGTAGGTCGACGCCAACTCTCCAACCAATGCCTCGAAGCCCTCAAGCTGATCAACCCAGCCGGCAAAAATCAGGGCGGCCTCATTCTTGAACGTAACCGAAGCGTCGCATGCCCTGCGCCAAGCACGCAGGAGTTCAAGGCAACCCTTCTTTTCGTGAATGCGGCCGAAGTAGAGATAGATCCTTTTTCCCTTCAGGCTTTCGTCGAACCATCGCGGAGGTCCCGGCGGCGTGCTTGGCACATCAACGAAATTCGGGATTAAGACGTTACGGCAGCCCGGAACTGCCATGTCCACGTCCGAGATTTCCTTCTTAGTCAGCGCTTGCACGAATGCAGCTCGCGTCAAGAAGGAGTTTTGATAGAGATTTGAAATCGAAGATTTGAGCTTGCCCGAGCGCGCGAGAATCCAAGCTTCGAGCATGCCGTGGGGAACAACGGCATACTTGCCGCCGGTCAATTTCGACCAAAGATGTACCGCGAGGCAATGGAACATCCACAGGCCATGGACGTAGACAAATCGGGGACGCCGTCTGATGAGGGCAGAGATCATCTGAGGTGAAAATCCGAAGCGCTTGGAGATCACGGGCTTGAACAAGCGAATTCGCGTTCCCTCGTAGAGCGAGACGCTAGCGTCGCTATCAGCGTCGGCGAATGCCCATATCTCGGTGACGACATCACTCTGTTGCCTTAGCGCAGAGTTGACCAGGCGAACGACTTCGGACACTCCGCCACCGATCCTGGAGATCGACGGAACCACGATCAAGACGTCTAATGCCTTTGCCTGACTGTTCAACTGAATTCCATCCATTTTACGCCGCCGCATCTTTGGTGTCGAACAATTAACCCTCGAACCTTTTTAAACGGCCGCCGCGATGATCGCCGCGGATGCCTTCGCAAACTGTCTGACATCCCCAAGCTCTGCAGACCGGCCGGCTTCGATAGAAAACCTGGACCACAGAGCTTCATCCTCGCTCAGCAATTTCATGAGAAACGCCATCCCTTCCGGATTATCGGGTTCAACAACAAATCCGTTTTTGCCCGACCTGACCAGATTGTCGCGTGCACCACAGACATCGGACACGATGACAGGCAAGCCCATCGCCTGAGCCTCGATCACGACATTACCGAACTGCTCCTCCACGCTTGGCAAAAGCAGTGTCACGGTTGAAGCCAATTGGCCCGCAATCTCTCCACTTTGGAGAAAGCCCGTGAACACAACGCGGCCCCCGGCTATACTAGCAGCCTTTTCGCGAAGCTCTGCCTCCAATGGACCAGATCCACAAAGATGCAATGGGCGCGGTCTATCTGATTGCTCACAATATAATCTGTACGCATCAAGGGCTACGAAAAGGTTCTTCTTGGTCACGAAACGAGCGACTATCGTAAAGTGGCGGTCCGGAAACGCGACGCCGTGCGGCGCTGGGACGTTGCCTGCCATGTGACGGATGCGCTCTATCGAAAGCGTATTATATTCCGTGAAGATACGATCCTCGCGAATACCCATTAGCCGCATGTAGTCGCGCGAGCGCTTTCCTGAGGCTATTGCAGCCTGATAAGGCAGAAAAAATGCGGTCTTGGCAATCTCACGCCACAGCCGCCGATCAAGATCATCGAATTTGGAACAACCCATGACGTATACTCGCCGGCCGAGAGCCCGCAGCATTAGTCCAGCGAGAAAGACCCCGGGTTCGTTGTAGTTGCACAGAAATACATCCGATATGCCCTGTTTCCTGCAGGTGCGCACAATAGTGCGCGCTAGCTTCAGGGCCGGAACGGTGGCGAAACTCTTGTTCTCAAACAGCGTAATTTTTTGAAAGCTTTTACGAGTTTCGCTCTCCCACGCGTATTCCTTGCTTGTCGAAAACAGTTCGAGGCCGATGACCTCGGCGTGCGAACTGACTTCGCCTGCAACAGCGTCGCACCTGTCGGCATGCATCGGGCCGAAATTCTCCCATACAAATCCAAGGCGCTTCAAATCGCTATCTCCGTCTCTGCCATCTTGGCAGCCGTTTCGTAAATATCTTCGTTTGTTTCAGGGCTGCGTTTCCCGGCTGACGCTGATGGTCGATCCGACGAAAAGCTTACGGAGCACTACTCCCAGGACGACTGCCTCACCAAGGGCCATTGCGGCACCGACCCCTGAAAGATCTGCCTGCCAAATCATTGGCGTCGCAATGACGCAGATCGCAACGCCAGCATAGATGTGGGAAAATTCAGCTTGCCGGTTTGTCGCCACAAGCGGTGTTGCAGCAGCGGTCCAGACTGCGTTACCAACGACCGCCACAAGCAGAAATGTGAAGAGATTCGCCGGTGCGTCGAGTTTGCCGTGCGATAGAAAGGCGATCGCAGTTGGGCCAAGTGAGACTACCGCAACAGCGAAAGGAATGGTCGTCATTAGCGCAATCGCAATGTTCAGTATGGTGATGCGCCTAGTGAGCGCATGATTGCCGTTCAGGATTGCTCGTGTCAGTTCAGGAATACTGGGACGAATGAAAAGGCCCGAAAACTGCAAAGGTATGCGCGAAACTGTGCGTGCCGCACCGAAGACGGCTACCGCCGCTGGACTGTAGAACCAGCCCAACGTCAAAAGCGTTCCCTGAAGGACGAGTGCGTTTGACAAGGTCAGCAGCAGCGCTGCGAATGACGGTTTTGCGAGGCGGCGCAATGTGCTGCGTCGAGCGAGACCGAACCCGAATGTAACCCAGGGCTCAAGCCGCTTGAGATAGGCGAGATAGAAAACATAACCTGTCAAACGGATGACCAGATACCCGACAGTCACAAGCAGCAGTCCTTGGCCACACAGCACAGCCCCGAGCGCAAATGCGCCTTCGAGAAAAAAGAGAGTGCCGCTCATAACGGTCGAGGTCGCGAACTTGTTGGTCGCGCGATAAACTACTGACAGGAGGCTCATCTGCGTCGCCACCATAGAATATATGACAAAAACGCAGATGGAGATCGCTAGGTTCTTTTGTCCAAATGTTCCGGCATCGTCGGGGCTCGCCGCAAAGTATATATAGATCGAATAGGCTATCGCCGCAGCGGCGATGACTGATACGACGCAAATGAGGAACACCCACGCACTGTGCAGGATTTCGAGCGCTTCGTTATATTCGCCTTTCGCTGCGTGTTGCGTAATTTCAACGCCCGCTGCGGTGCCAATCCCGAAATCGCTCAGCTGGATATAAGTGGGTATCGTGCACAACATCAACCATATGCCATAGCCTTCAGCCCCCCAGTGCGCTGTCAATACCGGGATCGTCAGCAACTGGATGATGAGGATAGAAACCTTGTCGCCCAAGTTGGCCACGACACCGCGCATCAGCCGACCGCGGGGTGTGTGTGAGCGGGCAACGGACCAGAGCCCGGGCAAAGTCTGAAGCACTTCAAGCTCCCTGCGCACTTCTTGCCGAAGACATTGACGTCGAGGGCCAAGACGTTGAGTTAATGTGCCGGCAGACCTTGTGCCAAGGCCCTGGCAAGATTAATTGTCAGGTGATGACTTTGGACGCTGAGCCGTTCATGCAGGTATCAGCAGTGCCGAAAGCTTTTCGATCTCTCCATCCTTGGAGATCTGCTGCACCAGACGCGCGCGCGAGGACTTTTCCTTATCGACGCTTTGCGTACTGATGTGAACGATCGCCGCCGACATTGCCGCTGCGTCTCCAGGAGCGGTGACGGTAGCAGTTCCCCCTACAAACTCAGCGAGCTCCGTATCCTCGTCTGCGGTAATAAGGATCTGTTTTCCGCTTGCAAGCATTCCACCCAGTTTCGAGGGAAGAACAAGGTCTGCGGCACCGCGCTCTTGTGGCAACACGTGTAGGTCGGCGAGATTCATGAAATCGTTCAGTCGCGCATAGGGCTGGAAAGGCAAGAAGCGTACATTCTTGAGATCGGTTCCTTTGGCGATCAGATCGTCCTTGGCAGGCCCATCACCGGCAATGACAAAATGCACGCGCGGATTTTCCACAAGGCTTCTGGCCGTTTCGAGAAGGACGTCAAGTCCTTGCTTAGCACCGATATTCCCAGAGTAGAGTACGATAAAATCGTTGGTGGAGAAGCCCAGTTCCGAACGGTATGAGCTGACGTTGTCCATCGGATAGATGTGTGACAGGTCGACCCAATTTCGCACGACAGAGACACGCTCCGGAGCAACACCCTTATCGACCAGTTTCTCGGCCATCCGGTTTGAGATCGTGATGACCTTGCTGAACCGACGCAGTGAAAACCGTTCGAAAGCATAGCCGAGTGCCTTCAACCAGTTCTTGGAACCGAGGTGACCAACAGCAAAGGCTGCATCGACTTCGAGATCCTGGACATGAAGGACGGTCCGCGCACCAACCAGCTTAGCCGCAAGCTGCGCAGCAGGCGCGGCGATGAGTGTCGGCTCAACGCAAAATACGGTATCAGGACGCTTTGTCAGGATCTGATAAATCACCACCGGCGCAGAAGAAATGGCGAACGTCGCCGGAGCGATGAGGCGCCATATACCGCCCATCTTCTGCCTCAGCAGGAGGGGTGTGCGGATGACCTTCATTCCTGCCGAAATCGTCGCGCTGTATCTGTTCTTGTAGCCAGGCTGAACCCGCCAGCCTGGATAGTGAGGTGGCGTCGTCACTACGGTGACGTCAGCGCCTGTCTGCTTGAGATATTCCGCAATCTCGCCGGTATATTTGCCGACACCTGCGATCTCGGGTGAGAAATTCATTCCGTAGATAAGCACCTTGCCGCGACGCTCCCGTACGCTTCGGCGGGAAAATTCAGCCTCTAAGGGCTCTGCTCGGTTCAGTGCCGACGTCATCATACTACCTCCCGGAACTCGCCGTCGAGAAATGCGGCATAGGCGCTCGCAATGCCTTCTTCGAGACCGATCTTTGCCTTCCAGCCGAGTGCTGCAAGCTTGTCACCGGACATCAGTTTGCGGGGCGTCCCGTCCGGCTTAGTCAGGTCGTGCCTGATCTCGCCAGTAAACCCGATGGCAGCACAAACCATGCGTGTCAGCTCCAGGATCGAGATGTCCGTTCCGGAGCCGACGTTGACATGAGTATCACCCGAATAGGACCGCATAAGATGCAAGCAGGCGTCTGCACAATCGTCGACATGCAGGAACTCGCGCCGCGGGGTTCCCGTACCCCAGATCGTCATATGGTTGGAATTCTCCCTGACCGCGTCATGAGCCTTTCGGATCAACGCGGGCATCACATGGCTCGAATTCAGGTCAAAATTATCGCCCGGGCCGTACAAATTGGTCGGCATCGCAGAGACAAAGTCGGCGCCATGCTGCCGGCGATAGGCTTGGCAGAGCTTGATGCCAGCAATCTTGGCAATCGCGTACCACTCGTTCGTGGGTTCGAGCGAGCCTGTAAGCAGGGCTTCCTCGACAATCGGCTGGTCGGCAAACTTCGGATAGATGCAGGACGAACCAAGAAATAACAACTTCTCCACGCCCACGGAATGAGCGGCATGGATGACGTTGGCTTCCATCATAAGGTTGTCGTAGAGAAAGTCTGCCGGATAAGTTTGATTTGCAAGAATGCCACCGACCTTGGCCGCCGCAAGAAACACGGCATGAGGGCGATGCTCATCCATCCATGCCTCGACCTCGTCCTGCCGCTTGAGGTCGACTTGGCCGCGCGAGGCTGTCAGTATCTCGCAATCTTCCGAGGCAAGGCGCCGCACCAGCGCGGAGCCGACCATACCTCGATGACCGGCAACATATACCTTCTTGCCTTTCAGGCTGTATACGGCCTCAGGCATGGGTAAAGCTCTTGAGGCCGTTCGCGGTCGGCACGTTGCGGGCCATGACCTTGAGGTCTTCGCGAACCATCTCCGCAACCAGTTGATCCAGCGTCGTTTCATGGTGCCAGCCGAGCTGCTTGTGGGCCTTGGCTGGATTGCCGATAAGGAGATCGACCTCGGTCGGACGGAAATAGCGCGGATCGATCTGTACGACGCACTGGCCGCTGCTGGCATCGAAGCCCTTTTCATCGACCCCCTCACCACGCCATTCGATGGCGATGCCCACTTTGCTGAAGGACTTCTCCACAAATGAACGGACCGTGTGGGTCTCACCTGTTGCGAGAACGTAGTCGTCAGGCTGATCCTGCTGGAGCATCAGCCACATGCCGCGGACATACTCACGTGCATGGCCCCAGTCGCGCTTGGCATCCAGGTTTCCGAGGTAGAGCCGATCCTGCAGTCCGAGATGAATTGCTGCCGCCGCACGCGTAATCTTGCGGGTAACGAATGTCTCGCCGCGGATCGGGCTCTCATGGTTGAACAAGATACCGTTCGACGCGTGCATCCCGTATGCCTCACGATAGTTTACAACGATCCAGTAAGCGTAAAGCTTTGCCGCCGCGTAAGGTGAGCGTGGATAAAAAGGCGTTGTTTCACTCTGCGGAACTTCCTGGACTTTCCCATAAAGTTCGGAGGTCGAAGCCTGATAGAACCGCGTGCGGTTTGCCATACCAAGCAGGCGGATCGCCTCGAGAAGGCGAAGAGTGCCCGTGCCGTCGGCATTCGACGTGTATTCCGGCGTCTCGAACGAGACCTGAACATGGCTCTGAGCCGCCAAGTTGTAGATTTCGTCCGGCTGCGTTTCCTGAACGACCCGGATGAGATTGGTGCTGTCAGTCATATCGCCGAAGTGCAGTATAAATCTTGGATCTTCAACATGCGGATCTTCGTAGAGATGCTCGATGCGATTGGTATTAAACGACGACGACCGACGTTTGATGCCGTGGACCGTGTACCCCTTATCGAGCAACAGTTCTGCGAGGTAAGCACCATCCTGGCCCGTGACGCCAGTAATAAGCGCTACTTTGCCATTGCTCGCAACTTTATCAGTCATCACATCCCTCGGTTGAAGTTATTTCTGAATATCTTTGAACTTGCGATCCAAGATCGCGGTGAGCAGCTTAAGCGTTAATTGCTGCATCGCATGAATTTTACCTAGCCCACCACCGGTTATCGGGCAACAATTTTGTGCCAATAATGCTCGCTTTAGTTAATTGCACAGTTATTGATCAGAATAATGACGCGCGCGGCGAGATAAACGTGAAAAATTGATCAACTGCGTAGCGCCAAAGTTTGCACGAGCCCAGAAATGGACGCTGCTATTTACCTAAACGCATTTCACGCGCCTTCTTGAAGGCATCGTTTACAGCCGAGTCAGACGATGGAATTCGAGATCGCTCTCAATAGTCCTCGTTTTCCTGATGCGTGAGGATCGCTGTCCGCGAGTAAGGAACGGGTGCCAAGCCGCTCCAGTCAATGGCTTTGACGTCACAGTCGTCGGACGCAACAACTGCGACAACCGGGCTGTATCCCGGCCCAAGTCCGGCATGGGCAAGGGCAAAGCTGGAATAGAATTCGAAGAGCGGCTTCCACCGCGGCTGGTTGTCGTCATAGACCTTGCTGTCAAAGACGAAATAGAGCCTCTGGCCAGCAACGACGCTCGTACGAACGGTCTCCTGATGCCAGCCTTGTTCTGATACCGGGATAAGATAGAGGAGGCAACTATCCTTCTGCGCCATCACCGCCGTTCGGCCAGCGAAGGTACTCAGACCCGCAAGCTGAAACCCTTGCCCCTCAATGAGTTTTCCAGCGGTCAGCGCAATATCGCTCCCGTTTGGCCGCATGACGGAGGCTGCAACGAATGTCTTGATCGACAACGTTAAAGCCAGCGCAGAGACAAGCACGATGCTAAAATGACGCAGATTTGCCACGTCCAACCCCGTAATTGCAGACTATCACGACGACGATGAGCGACGCCCATGACGCGACTGAAGACCCGATCGGTCCGTGAAGCAGGTCGAAATGCTGTGGGAAATATCCGATCATCGAAATGCGAAAGATGTTGATCGACATGACCGCCAAGCACGCGAGCGCGCACCAGAGGATATTGCGCGGCCGCCAGCGTGTATTATTCGCTTGTGTGAAGAGAACCCAGCAGCAAAGCGCAAGTGAAACGTTCGCCATGGACGAACACGGGGCAGCGATCTGCATATAGCCCGCGCCATTCGGCATGGCGACGACATTCGATACACGCGCGGTTCCCGTTATGCTCGCCACGATCGAAGCGTCAATCGCGAGGAAAAAATTCGAGAAGACGCTGAAAAGTTGCTTGCTCCAGAACATTGGAACCGTCACGGCCAGCATCACCCAACCCATGTGCGTCTGAGCGCGCTGCCTGCTGGCCCAGATGAAGTAGATTGCAGTAACGCTCATAACCGGCCAGGTCAGTGGGCTCAGCGGCAGAAAACAGGCGACAACCGCTCCAACCGTCATGGCCTTGTCAGTTGCTGTCAGCGGCTCGGGCGCGACGCTGCGGGCAAACTTTAGACCTAGATACAGCCCCCCCCAGACGATGACACTCACTTCGAATGTGTTCAATATCGAGTAGATGAGGCCATCACGGGCGATGCCGCTGAAGATCTTCGACAGCAAGGCGTTCGCTGCAAGGAGCGAAAATGTCAGCGTCAGCACCTGCGCACGATCGAGCCCGAAGATCCTGCCTTCGGTCCGGGCGTTACTGCCAATTGCGCTCGCATCACTTTGGATCTGACCAACTGTGGCCATCGTTCAAACCTTTTCGATATAAGCTCGGTCAAAAAGCTAACAGCAACTGCCGTCCGAGTGCCCTAGTTGGCTGCACCGGAAAAATATTTGTCGCTATATTTGGCATATTGCGACGAACCCTGATACGCGCCGTATCTCCCGAGGCGTCGAAGGTCCACTTTGTTGAGAACGACGCCCAAGGTCTTATCAGCCATTTGCGGATGGTTCTGAATGAACTCACGAACGAGCTTGCGCGGCGTCTTGCCCCAATGGGCAACGAAGAAATAGCCATCGACGATCGAATCTGCAGCGACCGCGTCCGTCAAGGCACCGACGGGCGGAAAGTCGATCACGATCACGTCATACTGACGGCGAAGGAGCTCAACAAGCTCGTGAGCACGAGTGCTCCCGAAAATGTCATTGGCCTGACGACGCTTGGTGGCACCCGGCAGGAATTGCAGTCCACTCTCCTGCTCATATGCAACCACGTCGCCCCCGCTCGCCTGACCGTTCAGAACATCGATAATTCCGAACTTCGGATTGCCGAGTAGGCTGTGGGTCAGGCTGGGATTTCTGAAATCTCCATCAATCAAGATTGTCGAAGCTCCCTGGAGAGCCAGAGACGAGGCGAGGTTCTTGGCAATGGTCGATTTTCCTTCGTCGGGAAACATTGAGACCATACCGATGACTACACCCTTCTTGCGCGGAAACTCGACACCAATCTTCGTTCGCAAGGCGCGAATAGCTTCCGAAAACTGCGAGAAGGGCTCGTTGACAACTTTTTGGAGGACATCATCAGCGCCGAGTGTCAAGCGCCGCGCGTCAGCAGCTGCCGGCTTGTCGTCGAGCACCTTCCTAGCGGCATTCGTTGCGCGCAGGATCGGGACGTTTGCTATGAATTCGAGGCCCAGCTCGTCGCGCACCTGTGCCGCGGTACGGAAACCACGGTCACGCCACTCCCTAAAGAGGCCGATCGCGCAGCCGAGAAGTCCCCCCAGTATGATTGCCGCCAACAGTGTCAGAAGTTTCTTGGGGCTGCTTGGGACAAGTGGTATCGATGCGTCGCTGATAACGCGGGCGTCGGTTACCGGGAACGATTGCTGCTGTTGGAGCTCCTGCGACTTCTGCAGGAAGGTCGAATAGAGCGTCTTGAGAGTATCCGACTCCTGCTCGAGCGCGCGCATTTTCACCATCGCGCTGTCGTTGACCGTGCTCGCCTGGCGAAGCTGGTCGATCGTGTTCTGGATACTGCCGACCTGTGCCTGGGCAATGGCGACGTCGCTCTGATATCCGGGCAGAAGATTCTTGAGTTCCTCAAAAATCAGCCTCGTATATTCGTCCATGTCCTTGCGGGCTTTGACAGCTGCCTGGTGCGTCGCCCCGTAGCGGGCGGTAATTTCGCTCGCAAGTTTCGCAGACTCCAGATACTTGGACCTTAGGGACGCGACGTTGGGATTACTCATGGATTCCGTCAGGCTTCCATTGACGTCCTGGTTGTCGACAATCTGCTTGAGCCGCTGGTAACGTGCGCTTGCGGTGTCAAGCGCGGTGCGAGCTGCAGTCAACTGGGTGGTCGCATCGGTTAGTGACTGCTCGTCGATTAGACGGCCTGAAGCCGCAATCAGATTGTTGTCGGCACGATATTTCTGCACAGCCTCATCGGCGGCCAGTGACCGGGCTTTCAAGTCGCGGATGCGCTCTTCCATCCAGTTCGTCGCCCTGCGTGTGGAGTCAAATTTCGAATCGAGCTGGTCTTCCAGATAGGCATTTGCGTACTGGCCAGCGATCGATTGTGCCAGCACCGGGTCCGGATCAGTATAATCGAGGGCGAAAACATAAGTTCGGCCAACCCGCTGCACGTTCATCCTGCTTTGGAGAATGTTGGTCGCAATCAAAAGCCGCAGGTTTTCGGGAAGATCCTTGATCTCCACCGGCGTCTCACCGCCCGTTACCTTGCGGATTGCGGTACGGAAAGCGCCGGTTACCTTTTGGACAGCTTCCGAGAGCGCTGAGCCGTCAGGATCGATGAAGGCCGCATTGTTTTGAAGTCCGAGACGCTGTGCAACGTTTGCCGCAAGCTTGTCGGAGGTCAGGATCTGCAATTGGCTATCGACCGCCCCGGTCTCGAACGTGAGGGAACCTTCGAGCGCGGTCGTCGCAGTCATCCCGACCTTCTTGGCGTCGATAAGGATGCTCACCGACGATGTGTAGGTGGGAATCGCCTGCAGCAGATATACGAGGCCGATGAGGCCCATCGCAACAACGCATGCAGCCACCACCCAAACCTGACGCCGTGCCGCGCCGAGGAGATCGAATCCGGAAAGGGGGTTGTGGAACGTCCGCTGCGGACGCTCTGAATCCTCAAGGTTGGTTCCAAATTGGAATTTCGGTTGGTTAAGCATCTCTAGGAGGCACCCTGGTTCGTGACATCGACCATTTCGATCTGCGAGATAAAATCCGAGCGCCTCCCGCGATCAGTAAGAATCTCGTCAGCATAATTTAAGCACAATGATAGTGGCGGTGGAGTTGCATTGTCCAATGCCAAAATCAAATTCGTCATTTTCTATCATTGGCACTTGCATCGAGCTTCAATACAACCGGCAACTTATAAGGCTCGCGTGTCGCCGCGATAACGTCCTGGATCGGCGTCACATCGGACGTCGTTGCAACGAGATCAAAAATCTTCGGCGTATTGATGAAAGAGACCGCGGCGAAGACAAATTTGTTCCGGATCGCGGGTGACGGAATCTGCGCCAAGATAGCGGGCATGTTTGCCGACAAAATCTTCTTGAGTTCGTCAGGCGTCTTATTGTTTGCCTTTGCTGCCTGGACCAGAAAACGATCGAAGATCGAGGCGTTCTCGAAGGACAAGCGGAAGTTCTGGAGGCCGCCTGCCATGATCTCCGATCCGAGCGCACTCGCCGGATGTTCGATACCGTTGCGGGTTACGCCAGTCAGCGAACCGGAAAGATTGATCGTCCCCATCTCGGCGCCTGCAATTTGTATATTGTCGAAGGCTAGCGCCGAAGCCGAATCCTGCCAGGCCCCGGAAATTTCGGCCGACAGATCTACGTCCGCGTAACCGAAGTCGGTCAGCAACTGCCGCAGACCGACATTGGTGATCTGCGCAACAGGAAAGCGAACATGCTGCACACTTGCTTTGACGTTGGTTGGCGTCGTTCCGACGAAATAGGACATCGAGACATCGAGCTGGTCGAAGCCATAAGTCATGCCTCCAGCATTAACATCGAGCCCCTCGGCCTTGACGCTTCCGACAGTGGGGATAGCAACGGGTAGCGGACCCGCGTTCGCAGCCGAACCGGGCGCCGGCAATGGAAGGTTTACATCGCCAAGCTGAAGGGCGCGCACGCCGATCGTTCCGCCCGCATCAGTGATCTTGAAAGCATGCACGCCCAGCTGGTCAACATGCGTCGCGGTTAGGTTCGAGAACGCTATCGAGCCGGCGACTATCGATACATTGCCGTTTCCGTTCGGCGCATTGATCGCCAGATTAGCAAGGCTTGCCTTTTCGAATACAAAAGACTGGCGTACAGCGGTGGAGATCGTCTGAGCGTCTGCGGGATTGGCCCGCAAGTAGTTCGGGTCACGCGCAACGCTGTCGAAAAGCGTCGTTATGTTTTGAGGGAACTGTCGAACCTTCAGAGACCCGAGGTCCGTATTATCGACTGAGATGGAGACCGGTCCATTCTTGAACACGAGGCCCTTGACGGCTACAGCCTCGATAAAGTTGCTCCACGGCTTCGCAGCGCCCGCGGCAAGATAGGCACTTTCATCGAAAAGCCTGATATAGGCAGCGATGTCGACATTCTTCACCGCGAATTCAGTGACGGCCAAGCCGATACTATCGGGCGGGCTATTCGACGCGGCCGGGGCCGCGCCGTAGGCAAATCCGCTCAGACTGAGGTTAGATATTCTGCCTGCTGCAATCGCTGACAGCGAGAGCTTCTGCGCCTTGACGCCTGCTGCCGCGGCAATGTCTGTGGCGACCATGCTTTCAATCGAAGCCCTCGACAGGATGGTAAGAAAACCGATCTGACTTGTGATGGGTCGCTCAGGGTCGGCTTTGAACTCGCCAATGCTCGGGAGGTAGCTCTTCCCTGCCTCAATATGCGCAAGTGTCAGCGCGCTCGCGGCTCCCGTGACGCCGAATGCGAGCCCATCACCGGCCGCAGCGGCGAATTGGTATCCGTCGTTGGCAGCTGCAAACTTGGTTAGAGAAAGCTTGGCGAGAGTAATCTCGGCGCTTGGAGCGTTGGGTGCACTGCCCGCCGGCCTGGACGTGATGACGAGATCGCTTACTGTCAGGGTTTCGGACGCCGGATCGAACTGCATCTCGCCAGAGCTCACTTTCGTACCGTCAGTTTCGAGCGACTTCAGCCATTTGCGAAAATCGGCCTCGCCTGTGGAGGGCTGGGCAGCTGACGTCTGCGCTAACGCCATTGACGGCAATATCGATGCAAGCGGCGCCGCCAGCATGAAACCCAACATCACATTTGACAGCACGCGCATCCGATACTCCAGGTTCCCTAGTGTCACAGCGCATCTACTGCCCGACATGGGCGACCACTGAGGTGCTTGGACACTTCTTACTACATTCAACGCATGACTAACCGAGATACCGCTTCACGCCTAAGTCATAAGGTAGCGGCCTTATATTTCATTTTTTTCGATGGTGCTTGAAATTGGCTTTTTTAAGTTAATTCGGGCCAGCATGAAGTATAGCAATAAAACAATTAGAAAACGCCAAGTGAAAAGTAGCGCTTCCCGGCATCATGCAATGCCGCGACTTACGTAATCTGAAGCTGACTGCAGCTCGAGGGTCTGGTTAGAAGGCCACCGCCCCTACGCACCTGCGCCAATATCGGAAAGCAATATAGGTGCCGAGAGCAAAGAGCGGAAGAAGGCCTGCACCAGCGTCCGGGCCTGGGACCGCGATGCTCGACGCGCTTGCAATATTATTCGCCGCAAACTGCAGGGCGCTTGCAGCAGATGGGAAGCTGATATGGCGGCCCGCGCCACCTCCGCCGCTTTCTTCGCCATTCAATCCGGCAGTAGCGACGGGATCCGCATCGCCATTGACCGGAGATCCAAGGCCTGCGCTGGAACTGGCCGCTGCCGGCGACACAGCGGTCGTCGCCACGACTTCGCCGTTCAGCGCCTTGCACGTGACCGCCACGCCGCCATTCGCGTTGACCGAGACACCGAAGCTGGTCGAGATCGCCTGGTTGGTCCGCGAGCTTGTTGCAGATGCCGCCGCGACGCTGCTGAGGATCGTCCGAGCGAGATCTCGCGCCGCCTGCCCCTGCGCCGGCGGCGAGGCCGGATTGTTGGCAGCATTCATGAGAGAAGCAGTTGTCGTGCAGAGCCCCAGCCCCACCGCGGAGGCCTCCTCGTTGGTGGTCGACTGAACGGCATAATTGATGACCTGCGGAAGCCCGGTCGGGCTGGTCAGGACATAGCTTTGGGTCACACCCGGAATTCGGCCATTATCACCTGGCGTGTTCTTCAACAGCGTTTCAAAATTGCCGTTGGCGGCCCGCAGCGCATCATCGGATAGGCGTTTCGAAATAAGCTCGGCTGGCAACGTCCATCCAGCTGGGACTTCGGGGGCAGCGGGCGAAGGCGCGGCCGCAGGTGTTGCGGAAGACGGGGTGGTTGGAGCAGCCTGATCGACTGCAGGGACGGTTTGCGCATGGGCAGCCGGCGAAAATGCCAAGCCTAGCGAAACCGCAATCGCGCCAATTCGAAAATGATCCATCCCAAAGTCCTCAAAAGAATACGCAATACAGGTTACTTCTTTTGGCTTGTATGGGGCTTGTCATCAAAAGTAAACAAGGTCTTAATGGAGCGGTTAATGCCGCAATCCCTTTTGCACCGGCAACTTTTCAACCAACCCAAAAAAGGTCGGCCGCCAAACCAGGTGCGCTGGCATGGCGAAAGCAGAAATTGACGCGCTATTCTCAGGCTTTCTTAACATCGAGCCGCCAAGATTACGGCACATTAGACGATCGAGAGAAAATCAAAGGACAGCTCGAGCAATGAAATGGCTCCTTGGAGGCTTGCGCCGAGAGAGCTCACCTGTCGCTGCAGCGCAGCGCCGATGGCGGGTGGACCTTGGCGCCGATCAACCGGAATTCGCCATCTATGCGATCGGTGATGTTCACGGCTGCCTTGACCTTCTTTGCGCCGCAGAGGAGACAATCCGCCGGGACGTGCAGCAAACGAAGGTCGCAGGACTCATTGTTATGCTCGGCGACTACGTGGATCGCGGTCCGGATTCGTGCGGCGTGCTTGATCATCTCGCCAAGGCACCAGGCGATGACATTCGCCGCATTACGCTCTGCGGGAATCATGACGACCTATTTCTCAATTTTCTCGATGCGCCGCACTTCTATGCGGACTGGCTCGATATGGGGGGACGCGAGACTCTGTCGTCGTACGGCATACCTGGCGCCTACGTTTCGCTCGACGGCAGGGAAAGCTCGGATTTACTCCGGAAGCAGCTCATAACGGCAATTCCCGATCATCATCGCGCATTGCTGACGGCGATGCCGGTCAGCCTCAAGATTGGAAGCTATCTGTTCGTGCACGCCGGCATCCGCCCGGGAATTCCGCTTCACGATCAATCCGACAAGGACATGATGTGGATACGAGAACCGTTCCTTACTCGCGGCCCTGAGCTCCCGATCACGCTTATCCACGGACATACTCCAGGGCACGCCCCGTCCTATGGGCCCGGCAGAATAGGAATCGACACAGGCGCCTACGCCAGCGGAAAGCTCGCCGTTCTCAAGCTTTACGGCGGCCAAACCACCGTTCTTGGTTGATCGGGATTGGAACCGCCGCATCTTCAGGGCGGGCGGGTCATCGTTAACAATCGCCGAACGGGCTCGCGAATGTCCTACGATTTTTGCAATTTCGGTGAGAACCTGTGTCAAATCTGCCACGCGAAGGAACTTTGATCTAAACCCCAAAGACATGCCTGCTTTTTTCATTTAAACGCCACCTCGGCTGAATTTATAGGCGTGACATTTTTGCTTTCCGCCCAGAAAAAGTCGCGGGAACAGTTCGAAGCCTTTCCAAATTAGATTGGATTCAAGCAGGCTTGTTAATAATGAGGCAGTACAAGTCTACGCTCGTTGCTGCTGGTTGAGGGACCTAACCAGTTTCGCATTGCAGGCTTGTGTATAGGGTTAAGGCATTGCAAGTGAAGGGGACTATGGTGTTCTATTTCCCGAAATACGCGGCACGAGCGGGCGTAGTTCTAATGACCAGTGTCGCGCTGGCAGGCTGCCAGGGGCTTTCAAAAGAGGGGCCAACGGCACAGGAAATCAAGTCCAAGGCTGCCGTTACAGTTCCCGGGGCAAAGACCAAGACCATCTTCGACTACGTATTGATCGACGTCGACGGGAATGCCGTCAACGAGTTCGGCACGCCACCCAAAACCTCCCTCTTCGGGACGTTCGGAAACGCGCGCAGCATCGCGCCGCAGTTGAAACTTGGCGTGGGTGACATTGTTCAGGTTACTGTCTTCGAAGCTCAGACGGGTGGCCTCTTCATCCCGACCGATGCCGGAGCCCGTCCCGGAAACTTCGTGACATTCCCGTCGCAGCAGATCGACGGGCAGGGTGACCTGAACGTTCCCTATGCAGGTCCGATCCGCTTCGCTGGCCGGTCAATAACTGACGTTCAAAACGAAATCGCCGACAAGCTATCGAATCGAGCCATCGAGCCGCAGGTCATGATCACGCTCGCCAATCAACGCTCGAGCCAGGTCTCGGTTGTCGGTGATGTGCGCGCCGCATCCCGTATTGACATCAATCCGGCCGGCGATCGCATCATCGATGTCCTGGCTCGCGCAGGTGGTCCGGCAAGCCCCGGCTATGAGACCTATGTCACGCTGGAACGTGGCCGCAGCAAGTCGACCATGTTCTTCGATGACATTCTCGCCGACGCCAAGGAAAACATTTACGTCCACCCGGACGATACGATTTACCTCTACCGCGAAGCTATGAGCTTCCTCGCCTTTGGCGCCACCAATTCGGGCAATACAGGCGCGTCTACGAAGATCGATTTCGGATCTTCCAAGATCTCGCTGGCGGAAGGTATTGCCAAGATGGGCGGCCTCGACGACACGCGCGCGGATGCCAAGAAGGTCTTCATATATCGCGTCATGAACCGCAAGCAGCTTGTTGCTGCACATATCGACTTGAAGCGCTTTGCTGCCCCGCAGGATCAGATCCCGGTCATCTTCCAGATCGACTTCCGCAATCCGAGCGCATATTTCGCCGCCCAGAACTTCTATCTGACGAACAAGGACATCCTGTACGTCGACAACTCTGGCTCTTACGAGCTCTCGAAGTTCCTCTCGCTTATCACGAACGTTACGTCGACCGTGACGAGTGGCGCCAACACGGTTACGGCCGTCCGCAGCGGCACCAACGCAATCCACAACTTCAACGACTGATAGTTGGAGGAACACCAAAACGAAAAGGCGGCTTGTTGACCGCCTTTTTTGTTCCTCGCGACGCGCTGGCTCCTTCACCGTTGGCCTCTCTAAGACAGTTCGAATCGAGCGGCGGCAGATATGCGATGCTTGTGGTACTCAAAAATTGGAGGCTGCAATGCTACAGCCTCCATCTGGAGTAACCTGTCGAGCAGCCTCAAGCTGCCGGTACCTCTACCTTACGGCGACGCTTCATCCAAAAGACCACGCCACCCATTGTGAGTGCGCCAAGACCAGCGCCGGCTTCCGGGCCTGGAACCGCTGCAATTGATGCGGTTCCCTGGATTGTTCCGTTCTCGACGTCCGACGCCGACCAGCGGATCTGATAATTCCCCGCCGACAGCGTAATCAGGTTTGTGAGCGAATTCGTCGATCCGCCGGTAACCGAAACGACCAAGGTGCTAACAACGTTCGACAGGGAGTTGAGCAGCTCTGCGGTCATCGTCCCACTGACGCCACTTGGAACTGCAGAATGAGGGCCAACTGTGAGCGTGAAATCGAACAGACCGCCCGGAAACGCGATGTTGAAGAAATCCGAAAGCCGGTTTGGTTTGTTAACGCCATTTCCGGCTTTACCACCGGCCTGACCCTGCACCGGTCCTATTTCGATAGGCGTTGCAGCAAAGGAAACTGAGGTCGTCGCGAGCATCAAGGCTCCGACGACGGCGAGACACTTCAATCTCATATATTCGCCCTCACGGATGATTAACCGCACGCCCAATGAATTGTCACAAATATTATAAGTAGTCTATATTATCAAAGGGATTAGGACCAAGGTCCGGGACCAAGTAGAAACGCCTATGCAGCAGCATGTCGGTCGGACTGATTTTGCCGGTACCGTCTATATTGCATTTTGCGCGCTCCCGAGATGCAGACCGCGAAATTTAACTATATGAGATGTTTCGATATTTACTGAATGCTCTGGCTTGGTTATGTCGCAAGTATATCAAGCCGGAAACATCAATGAAATTTGGAACAAGTGGACTGCGCGGCCTCTCCGCCGATCTCAAGGGACGGGCCTCGGCGCTCTATGCGGCGGCCTTCGGTCATTACCTGCTGGAAAGCGGACGCGCCAAGGCGGGCGACCTGATCCTGCTTGGCCGGGATTTTCGCGATTCCAGCCCCGAGATTGCGCAAAACTGCACGGCTGCACTGGCCGCCCTCGGCTTCCGCGTCGCCGATTGCGGCACCGTTCCGACACCCGCACTGGCGCTCTACGGCCTTCAGCAACAGGCTGCGAGCCTGATGATCACCGGCTCGCATATCCCCGCCGACCGCAACGGCATCAAGTTCTACCGGGCCGACGGCGAAATCGACAAGGCCGACGAAGTGGCGATCTCGGAGAAAGCCGCAGAGCTCGACGCCTCCTATGTGATGCCGCAGGCAACCGCGAGCGCGCTCGACCACGCCGCCGTCTGCGCCGAAGGCTTCTTTGCCCGCAACGCCTCGATCCTGCCCGCCAAGGCGCTCGCGGGTCTCAGGATCGGCGTCTACCAGCACAGCACCGTCGCCCGCGACATGCTGATCGAGCTGCTCGCCCATTACGGCGCTGACGCCATCCCGCTCGGCCGCTCCGAGACTTTCATTCCCGTCGATACCGAAGCCGTCTCGGCCGAAACCATCGATCTCCTCAAGGGCTGGGCCGCGGCCCGCAAGCTCGATGCCATCGTCTCGGCCGACGGCGACGCCGATCGGCCGCTGGTGGCCGACGAGACAGGCACACCGCTGCGTGGCGATCTCCTCGGGTTGATCTCGGCGAAGGTCCTGAATGCCGCCGTGGTCGTCACCCCCGTCACCTCGAATTCCGGCATCGAAGCCTCCGGAAGCTTCACGGTCACCCGCACCAAGGTCGGCTCGCCCTTCGTCATCTCCGGCATGCAGGAAGCCGTTGCCGCCGGCAAGGATCGCGTCATCGGCTTCGAGGCCAATGGCGGAACGCTGACCGCATCCGAATTCCAGCTGAATGGCACCGCTCTCGCCCCGCTGCCGACCCGCGACTGCTTCCTGCCGATGCTGGCGGTGCTGTCGCTTGCAGCCTCCGAGCGCAAGCCGCTTTCGGCGGTCGCCGCCTCCTTCGCGCTGCCGGTTGCCGCGGCCGACCGGCTGGAGAATTTTCCGGTCGAGACCAGTGCAAAACTGATGGCCTATCTGCGCCAATCGCCTGACAACCTCGCCGAATTCCTGAAGCCGATCGGCGAACCGGCCGGAATCAGCGATATCGATGGCCTGCGGGTAACGCTTAAGGATGAACGCATCATCCACTTTCGGCCCTCCGGTAACGCACCGGAAATGCGCTGTTATGTAGAAGCAAAAGATGAAGCGGCGGCAGCCTCGCTTCTGGATGCCGGCCTGAACCGCATCCGGCAGTGGGCCAACGCGAATTGAACCAAGACCTACGACCGCAAGGAAACACCTTATGACGCAGAAGATCGTTCCCGTGATCATGGCCGGCGGCAAGGGCACGCGCCTGTGGCCGCTGTCGCGCGCATCGGCGCCGAAGCAGTTCATCCAGTTCATCGGCGACCGGACGCTGTTCCAGGAAACGCTCGCCCGCGTCTCCGACCCCGCGATGTATGAGGCGCCGGTCGTTCTGACCAACGAGGAATTCCGCTTCCTGGTGGCCGAACAGGCGCGCGAGCTCGGTCATGAGCTGAAGGCGATCCTGCTCGAGCCGTCCGCCCGCAACACGGCACCCGCGGTTGCCGCCGCCGCCGTGCTGATTGCCGATCTCTTCGGCAAGGACACCCTGATGCACGTCCTGGGTTCCGATTACGAGATCGTCGCCGACCAGAGCTATTTCGACAGCGTGCGCGCCGCCGAAGCGACCGCCGCCAAGGGCAAGCTCGTCACCTTCGGCATCGAGCCGTCGGAAGCTGCGACCGGCTACGGCTATATCGAAGGCGGCGAGAAGCTCGCAACGGGTGCGCTCAGCGTCAAGCGCTTCATCGAAAAGCCGCCGCTTGCCAAGGCCGAGGAAATGCTGGCCGCCGGCGGCTTCTACTGGAACTCCGGCATGTTCATGCTCCAGGTGTCGGCACTGCTTTCCGAGATGCGCGACTATGCGCCGGAAGCGCTGCGTGCAGCCGACGACGCGGTTTCCAAATCCGCCCGCGACCTCGACTTCATCCGCCTCGACGCCAAGGCCTTCGCCAAGGCGCCGAACATCTCGATCGACTATGCGATCATGGAAAAGACCGCCAACGCCGCCGTCGTCCCCTCGCCCTTCAAGTGGTCTGATCTCGGCAGCTGGGACAGCGTCTGGAAATCCGGCAAGCGCGACGAGCACGGCAATGTCGCGACCCAGAACACCACGCTGATGAACAGCCATAACTCGCTGGTCATGAGCCATGGCGTCCACCTCGCCGTTCAGGGCATGGACGACATCGCCGTCATCGCCAGCGAAGACGCCGTCTATGTCGGCCGCCTGCAGGACAGC